>WUUC01036185.1_pt1 | contig 12152 bp, 10 predicted proteins | sample 6278441 | NCBI WGS metagenome assembly WUUC01 (sample SAMN13675441, study PRJNA597444) | soil metagenome | isolation source: soil | place: USA: Washington | collected 2017-10 | reverse complement strand
ACCGACGTCCCCGGACAGGCCGCGAACCTCGCCAAGGGCTTCCGCGTGCTGAGGAGCAAGGGCCCGCGCTACGGGCTCACCACGGCCGTCTGGTACACCTGGCGCGACCACGTGCAGGAGCCCCACATCCGTGATCGCTTCTGGTTCCACAACGGGCTGTTTGGTGTGAACGGCCAGCCCAAGCCGTCGTGGTTCGCGTTTACGGACTTCACCGGCGGCGACCCCGGAGTCGGGCCGCTGCCCTAGCGGGGCGCGCGCACGAGACTGTTCGTTACCCTCGGCGACTGGCTCAAGCCCACCGACTTCGAAGCCGAAGGAGAACTAGTGCCCTCCCGTCTCAGCCTCATCCTTGCCGTCGCCTGCCTCGCAGCCCTGCTCGCGCTGCCCGCCGCCGCTGCGGCCAAGATCCAATTCGGGGTCCAGGCCGAGCGCAACGGAGCGCAGACGCTCAGCCAGGCGGAGGTCCTGCGAATGCGGCAGGGCGGCGTGAAGCTGATCCGGACCCCCCTCGAGTGGGAGCTGGTCCAGGGCGGCGGTCCCAACCAGGCCTACAACTTCTCCAACTTCGACAAGCTCGTCCAGTGGGCCACCCAGGGCCCGCTCCCGAAGGTCAAGATTCTCCCGATCCTGATCGGGTCGCCGGCTTGGGTGGCGCGCTCGAACAGCAACAACGAGCCGCCCGTCACCGGCTTCGACCTGGGTAAGTGGAGCGCGTTCCTGAGGGCGACCGTCAACCGCTACAAGGGCAGCGGCGCGATCAAGGAGTGGCAGGTCTGGAACGAGCCCAACCTGCGGACGTTCTGGACGAACGGCAAGCCGAACCCGAAGGAGTACGCGAAGCTGCTCAAGATCAGCCACCAGGCGATCAAGGGAGCCGACCCCTCGGCCAAGGTCATCCTGGCCGGCATGCCCGAGCGCGCCGACGCGCCGCTGCCGATGCGGGAGTACCTGGAGAAGCTCTACAAGGTCAAGAACTTCACGAAGGTCTTCGATGCCGTGGCCGTGCACCCGTTCGCGGAGAACGAGAAGGGCGTCCTCGGCGGGGTCAAGCGGATTCGCAAGATCATGGACAAGGAGGGCGATAAGAAGAAGGCCCTCTGGGTGACCGAGGTCGGTTTCGCCTCGGCAGGCCCGAACAGCCCGTTCACGACCAGCCCGAAGGGGCAGGCAAGGCTGCTCAAGAAGACCTTCAAGGCCCTCGGGAAGGTCTCCAACAAGATGAAGGTGGAGCGTGCGCTCTGGTTCACCTGGCGCGACAGCGACCGCGACCCTCCCAGGATCAAGGTCAACGACCGCTGGCAGACCTACACCGGGCTCTTCAACCACCAGGGCGCCCCGAAGCAGTCCTGGAGCGCGTTCGCCAAGGAGGCGGGCGGAAAGCCGGGGTCGGGCAACCTTCCGCCGATCACCGCGGCCAAGCCCGAGTCCGCAGACCTGGCCTCCGACGCGGTCAAGCCGGCCTCGCCCTAGAGGCCTTAACCGAGAAGGGCGCGGCCGAAGCCGCGCCCTTCCAGTCCGACGGAGACCCTCTGACTACTTGAGGGTTCCCTTGATCTTCTCGCCGTAGGCGCCGGAGCCCTTGGCCTTCACCTTGTTGGCCTTCTTCAGCGCCTTCGCAAACTTCTTGTCGCTGACGCACTTCGACTCGAGCGGGCTGCCGTACTTGAACGAGCCTTCGCCCTTGACCGAGAACTTGATGTCCTCCGGCTCGTTGGAGCTGTTGCTCCCGCCGTAGGTCACGCAGACCTTCTTGCTGCCCTTGTTCTTGATCGTGTACTTGGCGGAGATCCCCTCACCGGAGACCGTGCCGGAGAACGACTTGGCCATCGCGGTGGGTGCCGCCACGAGCGCGATCGCGCAGACGGTGACGACGGTGTACCTCAACTTCATCGAAACAACTCCTTGCCGTGATTGTTCGGGGGGAGTACCCGGCTATCCGGACTCCGTGCGTTCGAAACGAGCTACACCAATACCTGATCTACGGCGTCTACGGCGTAGGCTGCACCGCGGTGGCTGCGCTGACCGGAAAAGTTGCGATCGTCACAGGTGCCGGCGGAAAGCTGGGCCCAGTCTGGATGCGCGCGCTCTCGGAGGCCGGTGCAGCCGCCGTCGGACTGGATATCGCGCCCGGAGACACAACGTTGCTTAATGCGGACGTAACCGACCGCGCGTCACTCAACGCGGCTCTGCAGGAGATCACGGCCTCCCACGGCGTGCCCTCGATCCTGATCAACAACGCGGGGATCGACCAGCCGCCGGGCCCCGCGGAGACCTCGCACTTCGAGGACATCGACCTGGACGGCTTCCGGAAGACGCTCGACGTGAACCTGGTGGGCACCTTCAACGCCTGTCAGGTGTTCGGCGGGGCCATGGCCCGTGCGGGCAGCGGCTCGATCGTCAACATCGGCTCGCTCTACGCCACGGTCGCCGCGGAGCCCCGCTTCTACGACCACCTGGAGCTCGACCCGCCTTTCCTCAAGCCCCCTGCCTACGGCGCCTCCAAGGCCGGAGTGGTGAACCTGACGCGGTACCTTGCTCGGCTCTGGGGCCCGAAGAACGTGCGGGTCAACGTGCTCTCGCCCGGTGGCGTCGAAGGCGGGCAGGATCCGGAGTTCGTGCGAAAGTACACCGAGCGCACGCCCCTCGGGCGCCTGGCCGACCCGGCCGAGCTCGCGGGCCCGCTGGTCTTCCTCGCCTCGGACGAGTCCTCATATCTGACGGGGCACGAACTGAGAGTCGACGGAGGCTTCACCGCATGAGCATCGCTGCAACGCCACAGGTCCGGACCGTCAACAACTTCATGGACGGCGAGGAGGTGCCCGCGCGGAGCGGCGCCACCTTCGAGAAGCTCTCGCCGGCCACGGGCGAGGTCATGTCCCACGTGGCGCGCTCCAACGCGGACGACGTCAACGCCGCCGTCGCGTCTGCCATGGCCGCGCAGGACGCCTGGGCCAGGACCACCCCGGTCGATCGCGGCGCGATCCTGCGGAACATCGCCGGCATGCTTCAGAGCGACAGCGACGGCGGGAACATGGCCCGGATCGTGGCCGAGGAGACGGGCAAGTCCCCCGGCGAAGCGGCAGGCGAGGTCGGGGCCGCGATGGAGATGGGCTTCTTCGTGGCGGGCGAGGGACGGCGGCTGTATGCCCGGACGACCACGAGCGGCGTGCCCAACCGCCAGGCGATGACCATCCGCCAGCCACTCGGCGTGGCGGGCCTGATCATCGCCGCCAATACCCCGATCGCGAATGTGGCGTGGAAGGTGTTCCCGGCGTTGCTGTGCGGCAACGCGGCGGTGCTGAAGGCTTCGGAGGACACGCCGGAGACGGCCACGGCATTCGCCCTGCTGGCGCGGGAAGCCGGGGTCCCGCCCGGCGTGCTCAGCGTCATCCACGGTTTCGGCGACGAGGCGGGCCAGCCGCTGGTCGAGCACCCGGACGTGGACATCGTGAGCTTCACGGGGTCGACGAGCGTCGGCCGCATGATCGCCCGGACGGCCGGTGAGCGGCTGGCCAAGGTCTGCCTCGAGCTCGGCGGCAAGAATCCGCTGATCGTGTGCGAGGACGCCGACCTCGAGGCGGCCGCGAAGGCCGCCGCGCTGTCTGCGTTCAGCAACGCCGGCCAGCGCTGCGCGGCCGGAAGCCGCTTGCTGGTGTTCGAGCAGGTGTACGACGAGTTCCGCGACCTGATGGTCCGGCAGGCGGAGTCCCAGAAGCTCGGGCCCACCGACGATCACGACTACGGCCCGGTGATCAACGAGGGCCAGCTCGACCAGATGCTGGCGGCGGTCGCCTCCGCGCGGGAGCGCGGGGCCACGATCCTCACCGGCGGGGAACGCCTGACCGGGCCCGAGCACGAGGGCGGCTTCTACATGGCCCCGACCATCATCGAGAACAGCGGCGGCGACGAGGAGCTGGAGTCGACCGAGCTGTTCGGCCCGATCACAACGATCAGGCCGGTTGGCAGCTTCGAGGAGGCGTTGGAGCTTGCGAACGGCTCGCCGTACGGCCTGACGGCGGCCATCTGGACGGCTAACGTGCACCGCGCCCAGGAGTTCATCGCCAGGGTCTCCAGCGGGGTAGCGTCGGTGAACGGGCCCACGTACGGCTCGGAGCCCCACATGCCCTTCGGCGGGCTGCGCGCCTCCGGTACGGGCTGGCGCGAGGCGGGCACCGAGGCCCTGGACGTCTACTCCGACCTGAAGACCGTCTACGTGAACCACGACCCCGGGCGGATCTAGTGCAGGGAGCGGTGGCGCTGGTGCCGGCTCGAGCCGGCTCGACGCGGGTGCCCGGGAAGAACATCAAACCGCTGGCCGGCCACCCGTTGATCGCCTACTCGATCGCCGGGGCGCTCGAGAGCGAGGTGTTCGACAAGGTGGTCGTCTCGACCGACTCGGAGGAGATCGCGGAGGTGGCCCGCTCATACGGCGCGGAGGCGCCGTGGCTGCGCCCGGAGGAGCTCGCGAGCTCGACCTCTCCCGACATCGACTGGGTCGCGCACGCCCTCGGGCAGCCGGGCATGGATGGCTACGAGATGTTCGCGATCCTGCGACCGACCAGCCCATTCAGATCCGCGGCGACGATCCGGCGGGCGCACGCGCTGCTCGAGGCCGACCCCGACGCCGACTCGGTGCGCGCCGTGCGGCGCTGCCGCGAGCACCCCGGCAAGATGTGGCTGCTGGAGGGGGAGGGGCCGATGCAGCCCTTGCTCGACCAGCCGGAGGGCGAGGTGCCGTTGCATTCGCGCCAGTTCGCCGCGCTGCCGGAGGTCTACGTGCAGGACTCCAGCCTCGAGATCGCGCGTACGCGCGCGGCGCTCGAGCAGGGCTCGATCTCGGGCCGGGTGATCCTCCCGCTGGTGAGCGAGGGCGAAGAGGGCTTCTCGATCGACTACCCCGACGACTGGGAGCGGGCGGAGGCGCTGGTGGCCTCCGGCGAGGCCGTGCTGCCGGCGGTCTCCGCGGTCCGATGACGGGCGCACCGACCGACGGCGGGCCGATCGGCCTGCTCTGGGACATCGACGGCACGCTGCTGACCACGGCGCGCGCCGGCGTATTCGCACTCGAGGCGGCTGCCACCGAGATCCTGGGCTCGGAGACGACCTTGCAGGAGATCCACACCGCGGGCCTGACCGACGCGTCGATCGCCGAGATGATCGTGGAGCGCTTCGGCGGCGGGCCCGATGCCGAGCGCGCGGAGGCTCTGCTGCGGGCATACGAGCGCGAGCTGCCCGCGGCGCTGCCGCGTCGGACCGGCCAGGTGATGCCTGGCGCGCTGGAGATCCTCGAGGACCTGCGCGACGAGCCGAACGTGGTGTCGCTGCTGCTGACGGGCAACACGCCGGCCGGCGCGCGCGCCAAGCTCACCCACTACGGGCTCTGGGAGCACATCGCCGATGGGGGAATGTGCACCGGACCGGGCACACGGACGGAGATAGCCGAGCGCGCCAAGGCGATGGCGATCAAGCAGCTCGGCGATGACCCGCAGCTGTATGTGATCGGTGACACCACGCACGACATCGCCTGTGGCAAGGACATCGGGGCTCTCACGATCGCCGTTGCCACGGGGCCGGTACCGGCCGAGGAGCTCCAGGCGGCCGATCCGTGGGCCCTGCTGCACGAGCTGCCGGGCCCCGCCGAATTCCGCCGTCTCGTGGGGCTCCGGCCCGTCGCCTAGGGCCCGCGCGGCTCGGCCGCCGGTGCCTCGAACTCGGGCGAGAGCGGGTTCTCGATCCTGGCCTTGGCCAGCGCCAGGTCGGCGGCCGCCGGGTCACCCGTCTGGCGCTCCATGCGCGCGAGGATCAGCCAGTTCTCCCAGCCCAGCGGCTCGGCTTCGGCCGCCTGGTGCGCCGCGAGGAGGGCCCCGACGGGCTCGTCCAGGCGTTCCAGGACAAGGGCCTCCTGGAGGATCGGCGGAGCGGACCAGGGTTGCACCGCGCGCGCCGCTCGCGCCTCGTCCAGGGCCTTCTCGAGCTCGCCGGCGCGGACGCTCGCGCGGCTGGCCTCGAGCTGACTTGCGGACACGACGGGCAGGGCGACGACCAGCAGGGCCACCAGCGCGCCGGCGGCCAGTGCGATCCGCGTACGCAGCACCACTGGTCGCGCCCATGGCTCCGGCGCCCCGAGCACCGATGCCCCCAGGAGCAGGAACGCGGCGGGCACCACTGCCACCTGCCAGAGCCAGTCGAGGCCGGCCCAGAGCGCGAACGCCACGCAGGCTGCCGTCGTGGCGGCCGCGACGGTGCGATCGAGCCGCTCCAGTGCAAGCGTGCGCCGAACGGCCGCCACGAGCACCGTGAGCACGAATGCCCCCAGCAGGAGTATCCCGACCAGGCCGAGCTCGCCGAACGTCTGCAGGTAGGCCGAGTGGGCCGCGTTCACGAACGAGTTGAAGGGGCGCTCGCGCAGCCACCACACCTCGAACGAACCGGCGCCATGGCCCGTCAGGGGCTTGGAGGCGCCGGCGGCCACCGCCGCCTCCCAGTACTGGTAGCGGCCGTTCCCGCTCAAGGCGCTCAGGCGGGCGGCGGCACCGCCACCGGGCTCGAGAGCGATGTTCGGGTCCTGGAAGCGCTCCCAGGCGTTCAGCGCCTGCCCGGGAACGCCGAGGGCCAGCGCGGCGATCAGCAGCGCCAGCGCCGCCACGGCCAGCCCGGCGATCGCGGTGCGCCGTGGGACCCCCGGTGGCGCCGGAGCGCGCCGAGCGATCAGGCGATGCAGGGCCTCATGGGCGAATCCCGCGACGATCGAGACCAGCGCGACAACTACGAGCAGGCGCAGCCCGAGGGCAGCAGCCTCCGCCGTCTGCTGCCCTTGCACCAGCGAGGGCATGGCAAGCGCCGCGGCCACCGTGACCGCGGCGCCGACGACGCCGGTGATGAGCGCCACCAGGACCCGCACCCTTTGCCTGCTCAGCAGGAGCAGCACCCCTGCGGAAACCAGGGCGAAGACGATCCCGGCGCGCGAGAAGGTGAGATAGGTGCTGAGCAGCACGGCGGGCAACCCCGCCATTGCCAGTAGGCGCGCGTACGGACTGGCCGCGCAACCGGCGTAGGCCACCAGGAGCGGGAAGGCCATGACCCCTACCGCCGCGAGCGCGTTCCAGTAGCCGACCGGATAGCTCAGGCGGGCCGTGTCGCCGGCGTCCAGGATTGCCGACGCACTGGCGACGGGGAACACGCCGGGGAAAAGCCGGGAGGCGAGCGCGACCAGGGCAAGGACAGTGAGGGCCGTCGTCACCGCCCCGGCGATCGAGCGCGCGGCCGCCTGATCGCGCCTCAGCAAGAGCGCCAGAACCATCAGCGCCACGTAAGTGGCCATGCGAGCGGCCTCGGGCCACGTGGCCGATGGGCTGTCGGTCCAGGCCAGCGAGAGGAGCGTCCAGCCCGTGAGGGCGGCGAGCAGGCCGCCGGCGAGCCATCCCGATGTGCCGATCCGGCCGAGCGGCAGCAGGCCCAGCAGCAGTCCGAGCCCGACCCCCCACCACAGCAGCACACCGAGCTGTCCATGGGCGACCGTCGAGTAGCCCCCTCCGTCGAGCCCCAGGTACGCCACGGCCGCAAACGTGGCGAGCCAGGTCCAGTCGGGGGAGCGGTTGCGTAAGGTCAGCACGGTGTTTGCCGGTTTGAGAGTTGTCTTGACGGCGCTCCTGGCACTCGCGCTCGTGGTGCCCGCAGCGTCCTTGGGTGCGGCCTCGGGCGCCAGCGCCGAGGTCGACGCGTACCTGGAAGTCGTACCCGATGCCGGGGGCGGAACGTCCGGCGAGCGGGTCCCGATCGAATCGGTGGCCCCGCGCGCCGATACCGAGCACTGTCTCGAACGGGGCCAGCCCGGCGCCGGGATTGCCGCGGCCGGCTACCTGAGTGGGGAAGGCCCGGCCGCGGGCGGCGGCCTCGGCCCGTTCCTGATCGCGGCCATCGTCCTGGTCTCGCTGGCGCTGGTGGCAGCCGCGCTGGCGCGCCGGCGGCGCGGGGCCGCCGTCACGACGCTTTGCCTGGGCCTGCTGCTCGTCCCGGCGGTAGCGATGGCTGTGGCTTCGGTACAGGCCGAGCCGGGCGTCGAGCTGGGCGTGGTCGCCGGGCGACAGGGCGAGACCACCCTGAGCGAGGCCGAGGTGCAGCGCATGCGACTCGGGGGTGCCGACTCGCTGCGGGTCGCGCTGGAGTGGGAGCTGGTCCAGCCCGAGCGGGGCGCCCCGTTCGACTTCGCGGACTTCGACCGCGTGATGACCTGGGCCAGCGAGGGCCGGCTGCCGCGGCTCGGCGTGTTGCCGATCCTGTTCGCCTCGCCGTCGTGGGTGGAGGGGATCGAGAGCAGCAATCAGCCGCCGACCGCCTCCGCCGACCTGAAGGCCTGGCAGCGGTTCGTTCGGGCCGCGGTTGCGCGCTACGGCCCGGACGGGAGCTTCTGGGCCGAGCACGAGGCCGAGCTGGCCGCCGGCGAGATGCGGTTGAACCCGATCTCCGACTGGCAGGTCTGGAACGAGCCCAACCTCTCGCCCTTCTGGACCGAGGACGATCCGGACCCCAGGGAGTACGCCGAGCTCCTCTCGCTGACCGATGAGGCGATCAAGGCCGAGGATCGTGAAGCGCGCACCGTCCTCGCCGGGATGCTGCAGCGCAGCGACGCTCCCCTGCCGATGACCGAGTTTCTCGGCGAGATGTACCGGGTGAAGGGGATATCCGAGAGCTTCGACGTGCTCGCGCCCCAGCCGTTCGTGTTCGTGGACGACTCGCGCTCGCTCGAGCGGGCCCTCGACGACGTGCGCAGTGTGGCCGACGAGAATGGCGACGGCGACAAGCCGATCTTCGTGACCGAGGTCGGCGTGGCAACGGCCGGTCCGAAGACCGACCTGACGACCAACCAGGCAGGGCAGGCTGCGACTCTGCGCGAGTACTTCAGGCTGCTGGGCGAGGAAGCCGGGCGCTACGGGATCCAGGCCGTGTACTGGTTCCAGTGGCGCGACGCCGACGTCTCACCGGCGCGTGATCCCGATACGGACCGCTGGCAGACGTACGCGGGCCTGTTCACCTACGGCGGAGCCCCGAAGGAGTCCTGGCAGGCATTTTGCGCTGCCGCCGGCGGCAGCTACGGCAGCGGCTCACTGCCCTGAACGGGTTCCGGCGCAGCCGACGGCGCCGTTCGCTAGCTTCTTCGCAGCCCGTGGAGCCCCCCGCCCAGAGCATCACGGCGGCGCTCGGCCGCCGCTCCCGCCTCCTCCTGGCCGCGCTGGTCGTGGTGGTGTCGCTCGTCCTGCCCGGCAGCGCGTCGGCAGCGCTCTCCATCGGCATCCACGGCGAGCGGGAGGGTGCGGACTTCCTGAGCGAGGCCGAGGTCCTGCGGATGCGCCAGGGAGGCGCCCGCGAGCTTCGCATCACCTTCGACTGGGAGGTGGCGCAGAAAGACGCGGCAGGCCCTGTCGACCTCGACAAGTTCGACAAGCTCATGAAGTGGGCGAGCCAGGGGGACCTGCCCCGCCTTCGCGTGCTTCCGATCCTGATCGGATCCCCGAACTTCGTCGAGCGATCCGACGCCAGCGGCCAGCCGCCCGTGACCGACGCGGACCTGGAGCTCTGGCGCCAGTTCGTGGACCGGCTGGTGTCGCGCTTCGGCCCCGCCGGGAGCTTCTGGACCGATACGTCGGGCGTTCAGTTCAACCCGATCACCGATTGGCAGGTCTGGAACGAGCCCAACCTCAGGATGTTCTGGACCGACGCGGACCCGGATGCGGAGGAGTACGCCGCTTTCCTCGACTTCACCGGGAAGGCGATCAGGAGCGTTCATCCCGGTGCGCGGATCGTGCTCGCCGGCATGCCGCAGCGCGAGGATGCGCCGAAGGCGATGGCAGACTTCCTGGAGCAGCTCTACGAGGTAAAGGGGTTCAAGAGGGACTTCGACGTCGTCGCGGTGCACCCGTTCGTGCCCCTGAAGGAGAAGGGCGGGCTCGAGGAGGCGGTCCTCGCCATCCGCGAGATCCTGATCGACAACGGCGATGCTCGAAAGATCATGTACCTGACAGAGCTCGGTGCGGCAAGCGCCGGGCCGGCCACGCCCTTCACGACCACCGAGCGGGGACAGCGCAAGGCACTGAAGCGGCTGTTCGCCGAGGTCGGCAAGATCGCGAAGAAGAACAAGATTCGCAAGGCGTACTGGCACAAGTGGCGCGACAGCGACAAGGTCCCTCCGGACAAGCCCGAGAACAACCGCTGGCAGACCTACACGGGGCTGTTCAGGAAGGACGGGAGCCCGAAGTCGGCCTGGAGCGCCTTTGCAGCGCTCACCGGCGGAGATCCTGGGAGCGGCTCGCTGCCATAAACGCCCGCCCCTGCGGGGTAACTCCGCAACAAATGGGGGTAGGGGGTGTTGCAGGAGGTGTTGCCCAGCCCGCAGGCAGATGCGGCATCAGGCATGCTTAGGGGGCGAACGAAGGGATGACGATGTCTGAGGTCGGCGAACAGAAGGCGGCAGGGCGCAGCCTGAACGGGTCTGCGGCGCACGCCCCTGTCCGCTTCCTCTTCACCACGCTCCAGCACATCGAGAGCGACTTCTACGGCCGCGTGGGGCAGGACCTGGCGGACCGCGGTCACGAGGTCGCGCACGTGACCTACTCGCGGCGGGCCGCCCAGGTGCTCGAGGGCCGCGGCTTCACGGCCTGGTGCCTGCCGGACGAGATGGCCAAGATCGGCGCTGAAACCGACTGGGAGGCCGAGGCCCAGCGGATCGCCGAGCAGTACGACACGCCAACCTTCCGCGACATCTACCGCACCGACTTCGTGTGCGACGGCAAGAGCGAGGCCTGGTGCGTCGAGCGCACGGTGCGGCACGTGATGGCGCTCGAGCGGATCTTCAACCACTGGGATCCGCAGATCGTGGTGCCCGAGGTCGGCAACGAGACAATCCGCCGCGCGGCTCACCTGGTCGGCCTCCGGCATGGCGCGCCCGTCCTCTTCCTGTTCTACACGATCTTCCCGGAGCCGCTGCGGCTGTACGTGGACACGATGGACGCCCCGATTGTGGCCCCCGACGAGCTGCACGAGCTGAGCGACAGCGAGCGCGCGTCGGTCGAGGACTTCATCGCCTTGTTCATCTCCAAGGACGAGCCGATCCGCGAGTACAGGCGCCCGGCGCCCAACTTCAAGCGGCTGCGCTCGTTCGCCCGTCATCTCGCTGTGAGGCTCGTCCACGATCGCGACAACGAGTACCTGAGGCCGATCCACTGGACGCTCGGACACGTGCGGGAGACGTTCCGCTCCCTGCTGGCGCGCACCCAGTACCGGGAGATGCGGCGGGATAGGCCCTACGTCTACTTCCCGCTCCACGTGGTCGACGACTACAAGCTCAAGTGCCTCATCCCGCACTGCATGGACCAGCTCTCGATCGTCGAGCAGGTGGCCCGTGCGCTGCCGCACGGGCACGACCTCGTGGTCAAGGAGCACCCCATGTCGATCGGCCGCAACCGCATTCGCACCCTGCGCGACCTGCGGGCGATGCGGAACGTGCGCCTGGTGGCGCCCAAGACCAGCTCTCACGACCTGATCGACGGCGCGGAGGCCGTGGCCGTCATCAGCTCGACCGTGGGCCTCGAGGCGCTGCTGCACGGCAAGCCCGTGCTCACGATCGGCCGTCCCTTCTACTCCGGCTTCGGCGTGACCCGCGACCTCGACGGGCCCAGCGGGATCCGGGAGGCCGTGCCGCGTCTGCTCCAGGACGAACCCGACCGCGAGCGGATCCTCCAGTTCCTGCACACGGCACGCGAGCGCTGCCATCCTGGCGCGCCGGTGCTGGTGGACCGCTCGGACGAGAACGCACTGGCGCTGGCGGGATCGCTCGAGAACGCCGCGATCGAGCTTGGCGCCGGGCCCGAACGCCGGGCGGGCGTCCGCATCACGGGTGGGACCACCACGGTTGGCGCCCTGACGAACGGAAACGGCAACGGCAACGGGCGTCATACGGGGATCAAGGCCGCCGGCGCATGAGCGCCGACGGTGAGGAGCAACTGTCCGTCATGGACGGGCAGGATCTCGAGGGCATGGTGGAGCGGTTCGCAGAGGCCGTCTTCGCCCAGACCCATGTAGAAGCCGAGCACTACGACGATGACTACTTCGCGTCCGACTGGCGCGAGGGCGACAACCGGTACGACCTGGAGACACGC
>WUUC01001874.1_pt1 | contig 12152 bp, 12 predicted proteins | sample 6278441 | NCBI WGS metagenome assembly WUUC01 (sample SAMN13675441, study PRJNA597444) | soil metagenome | isolation source: soil | place: USA: Washington | collected 2017-10 | reverse complement strand
TGGGGGACCTGCTGCTCTCGCCCGCCGTGCGCTGGGACTCGGTGTGGCTGCTGGAGATCGCCGACAGCGGCTACGCGCCGGACCCGGCACGCACGGCCTTCTTCCCGCTGTATCCGCTGGTGGTTCGCGCCGTGGCCGCGCCAGCCCGGCTGCTGGGCGCAGACCAGGGCGCGCTGGTGGCCGCGGGCATCGCCGTGTCGCTGGTGGCATTCGCCGCTGGCCTGTGGGTGGTGCACCGGCTGTGCGAGCTGGAACTGGGCCGTCCGGCCGCCGGCCTGGCCGTCGTGCTGGTGGCGTTCTTCCCCACCGCGTGGGCCTTCTCCGCGGTGTACACCGAGTCCCTGTTCCTGGCGCTGTCGGCGGGGGCGATCTACGCCGGGCGCCTGGGCCGCTGGCGCTCGGCCGGCGTGCTGGGGGCGCTGGCGGCGGCCACGCGCTCGACCGGTGTGCTGCTGGCGGTCCCGCTGGCGCTGCTGTACCTGTACGGCCCGCGCGCGGACCGCGACCCGCGCCCAGCGACCGGCCGGCAGCGCCTGGCCCCGCGCTTCGCGCTGCGGCCCGACGTCGCCTGGCTGGGGCTGCTGGCGATCGGCCCGCTCGCGTACCTGGCGCTGCTGGCCGGGACCACCGCCGACCCCTGGGCGCCGCTGAGCGCGGGCGCCAACTGGCAGCGCCAGCTGGCGTTTCCCTTCGCCGGCGTGCTGGACGGGGCCGGCGCGGCCCTGGCCGGGGCGGTGCAGCTGATGTCCGGCAGCCGCACGCCCGTCCGCTTCGCGGCGGCCGGCGGGGACCCGTTCCTGGTCGCCGCCCACAACCTCAGCGACTTCGCCTACCTGCTGGTCGCCGCGGCGGCCGTGGTCGGGGTGCTGCGCCGCCTGCCCCCGGCGTACGGAGCCTGGGCCTTGTGCTCGCTGGCGGTTCCCCTCTCCTACCCCGTGGGCCCGCAGCCGCTGGCCTCGCTGCCCCGCTACCTGGCGGTGCTGTTCCCCCTGCACATGTGGGCCGCGGCCTGGGCCGCCGGGCGCCGGCGCCGGTTCCTGCTGGTGGGCTCCAGCGTGCTCGCCCTGGTCGAAGGCTCGGTGGCGTTCGCGACCTGGCACTGGGTGGCGTGAAACCGCCCCGGGCACTGCTGCTGGACGCACTGGGCACGCTGCTGGAGCTGGAGCCGCCCGCGCCGCTCCTGCGCCAGGCCCTGCAGGCGCGGCTGGGGTTGGACATCGCACCCGAGCGGGTGGCCGGCGCGCTGGCCCAGGAGATCGCGTTCTACCGCGCACACCACCTGGAGGGCCGCGACCGCCGCTCGCTGCATGGTCTGCGCGCTCGCTGCACCGAGGTGCTGCGCGCTGGCCTGGGCCCGGCTGTCGCGAACGCGCCTCCGGACCAGCTGCAAGAGGTCCTGCTGGGCTCGCTGCGCTTCCGCGCATTCCCGGAGGTCGCGGGCGCCCTGGCGCGCCTGAGGGAACGGCGAGCGCGCCTGGTGGTCGTCTCCAACTGGGACTGCTCGCTGCCCGGCGTGCTGGAGCGCGCCGGCCTGAGGGAGCTGGTGGACGCCATCGTCACGTCGGCGAGCTGCGGGGTGGCCAAGCCCGACCCGGCGGTGTTCGAGCGAGCGCTGGCCGAGGCGGGAGTGGCGCCCGCCGACGCGCTGCACGTGGGCGACTCGCTGCGCGAGGACGTCGAGGGCGCGCGAGCTGCCGGAATCGAGGCGGCGCTGGTGGTGCGCGACGGCCCCGGCGCCCCGGCCGGAGTGCGAATCGTTCGCTCACTGGGCGAGTTGGCGGGGGGCGGCGCGTAAGGTGACGGGGGTGTCGGTTCCACCTCCCACGCTTCCGCCCGTGCGCCCCGGGCCGCCGCCCGAGCTGCCCGAGCTGCCGGCTGGGATCGACGCCCCCCGGGCGGCACCGGCGTGGCCGTGGTGGAACGGGCCGGTCGCGCTGCTGTCCGCGCTGGCCGTGGTACTGGTGATCGGCGGCGTACTGGCCCTCGCGGTCACGGAGGCGGTGGGCGCCGACGAGCCTCCGGCCGGCGTCAAGCTGGGGGGGACCTACTTTCTGGACCTGGTCCTGGTGCTCAGTGCGCTGGGCTTCGCGCGCCTGACCACGTCGCCGCGTCCGTGGCACTTCGGGCTGCGCGGCACCCCCGGTTGGTCCACCATCGGGCTGGGCTTCGCCACCTGGGTGGTGTTCGTGGTGGTCCTGCTGGGGTTCGGGCAGGTGTTCGGCCCGCCCGATCAGGAGAACCTGCCCGACGAGCTGGGCATCGACACCAGCGTGGCCGCGCTGATCGCCGTCACGGTGCTGGTGACCGTGGTGGCGCCGATCACCGAGGAGCTCTTCTTCCGCGGCTTCTTCTTCGCCTCGCTGCGATCCTGGAAGGGGGTGTGGCCGGCGGCCATCCTCACCGGCTTGGTGTTCGGGGTCATTCACGCGGGCTCCGCGGAGCCGGTGTTCCTGGTGCCGCTGGCCCTGTTCGGGTTCGCCCTGTGCCTGCTGTACTGGCGCACGGGATCGCTGTACCCCTGCATGTCCGCACACGCGCTCAACAACTCGTTCGCGCTGGGGGTGAGCGAGGAATGGATGTGGTGGCAGGTGCTGGGCGTGGTGGTGCTGGCCCACCTGGTGATCGCGGCGATCGTGGTGCCGCTGGGTCGGCGGGCGCCGATGCTGGCCCGACCCGCCCCCGCCCAGGCGTGAGCGTCGCTCGACCGATGGCGCTGGGCGCCGGGTGCGTCGCGTACCATGCCGGCGCGATGTTGCCTGCCAGCCGATCCCGCCTGCTCTCGGGGGCCGTTTGTGCCGCCGGTGCGCTGGTGTTGGCCGCGCCCGCCGGCGCCCAGGTGCCGCCGGCCAGCGGAGGGATGACCCTCCGCGTGCTGGGCGCCCACCAGCTGGGCGCCCAGACCGTGACGCCGGTGGGCCACACGATCCGCCTGCGCGGGCTGATCAGCCCGGCGGTGGAGGGTGAGGTGGTCACGGTGCGGGTGAACATCGGTCCGCGGCGCGTGCTGCTGGTGCGCCGCACGGTCGAGCGCGCCGGCCGCTACGGGGCGTTCGAAGTCGCGTTTCCCGTGCGGCGAGTGGGCATCATCAAGGCCAGCGCGCTGCACGACGCCACGGCGGCCCAGGGTCGCCTGGCGGCCACTTCTCGCACCGTGTCGTCGTTCGTCCCCGCCGCCGGTCGCGGCGCGCGGGGGCTGAGGGTGCGCTTCCTGCAATCCCGCCTGGCGCTGGAGGGGTACCCGGTCAACCGCACCGGCGTCTACGACTCGACCACCGCTCGCGCCGTGCTGGCCTTCCGCAAGGCCAACGTGATGGCCCGCGTGCAGTCACCGGCCTCGCGCGCGATCTTCCTCAAGCTGGCCGCGGGCCAGGGGTCGTTCCCGGTGCGCTACCGCACGCACGGCCGCCACGTCGAGGCCGACCTGGGCCGTCAGGTGCTGGCCCTGATCGAGCCCGGCGGACGGGTGTTTCGCACCTACCACATGTCCTCCGGCGCGCCGTCGACCCCCACCGTGCTGGGCAGCTTCCGTTTCTACCTGAAGACCCCCGGCACCAACTCCAAGGGCATGGTGCACTCCAACTACTTCATCGGCGGCTACGCGATCCACGGCTACAAGTCGGTGCCCACCCATCCGGCCAGCCACGGCTGCCTGCGGGTGCCGATCCCCAACGCCCGCTTTATCTTCCGCTGGATCCGCAACGGCGATCGCATCGACGTCTACTACCGCCGTCCGGTGCAGCGCAAGCCGCCGGTTCGCCGCGACGCCGGGCCGTAGTCGCGCGCGGGCGCTACGCGCGCGAGCGCACGTACTGGGCCAGGAACCCCAGCCCGGCGCCGTACAGCGCCAGGGCCAGCAGCGTGGGAACGCCGCGCTCCACCCACGGGTTGTCCGACTCCACCAGGCCCGCGAACGGGCTGAGCAGCGCCTCGTCGACGGCGCCGATCGTGGCGCGCACGCGCCAGCGCTCCGGCTGCGCGACCGGCTGGATCGCCACTGAGCCCGGATCGACCGACTCCGTCAGTGCCGCCTGCTGGCGCTCGGAGGCTCCGCCCATCTCTTCCACCGCGAACAGCGTGAACCCGGTGACCACCACCAAGGTGCTCAGAACAGCTATCCAGTGAATGCCTCGCGCAACCATGGCCGGCATAGAATCGACACGCGGTGGACCGGGCTTGACCCCCAGCGTCGCATCTGAACAGATGGCCGAGTCCCGCCGCCGTCTGGTTGCTGCGCTGCGAGAGCACGCGCTGGTGATCGGAGAGGTGACGCTGACTAGCGGCGCCGTGGCCCAGTACTACGTGGACGCCAAGCGCGCGATCCTGCGCCCGGAGGGCTTTGCCGCCCTGTCGGAACTGGTGGCCGGGCAGGCGCGCCAGTTGGGCGCCACCGCCGTCGGGGGGATGACGATGGGGGCCGACCCGGTGGCCTGTGCCGCGCTGGCCGGTGGCGCTGACGCCAAGGCGTTCTTCGTGCGCAAGCAGGCCAAGCCCCACGGGCTGGCACGGCGCATCGAGGGCCCGGAGCTCTTGCCGGGCGAGCGCTGTCTGGTGGTGGAGGACGTGGTGACCACGGGCGGCTCGACGCTGGCAGCGATCGAAGCCCTGCACCAGCAGGAGCTCGAGGTGTGCGGCGTGGTCTGCGTGCTGGATCGCCTGGCGGGCGGCGGGCCGGCGATCGAGTCAGCCGCGGGCGCGCCCTTCGTCGCCCTGGCCACGATTGATGATGTCTACCCGGACCGCCCCGACCGCCGGTGACGCGGAATACGGTCGCTGGGTCGGCGTCATCGGGCGCGCCTTTGCCCCAACAGAGGCTTCGCCCGGCTCCCTCGACCAGCTCGATCTTCCGCGCCCCGGGCACGTAAAGGTTCAGCGCAAGGCTGCCGATAACCGTGAGACACGGCGCATGCCGTGACTGAGCCTGTGTCTTGAGAAGGCTCGTGGGCGCGAGTGTCGAACCGACGAGCCGGGGCGACCCTTGAATCCAGATCCCACTCCTGTTCTCCTGCGCTCCTCCACGGAGACCCTGAGCTCCTCCACGGAGGCCCTGAGCATTGTGCTCGTGGAGGACAGCCCCGAGTACGCCATGCTGGTGTCCGAGCTGCTCCGCGACGGCCTGGGCGAGTCTCTGGACGTGCGCGTGCGCGGCTCCCTGGACGCGGCCGCGCCGGACCTCAGATCGGGCGTGATCGACTGCGTCCTGCTGGACCTCGGGCTCCCCGATGCGCGCGGCCTGGAGGCTCTGTCGGGGGTCCGCGGCATGGCCCCCACCGTCCCGGTCGTGGTACTCAGCGGCCAGGAGGACGAGCAGGTCGCTCTGAAGGCGGTCGACCACGGTGCCCAGGACTACCTGGTCAAGCGGCACGCCGACAGCCACCTGCTGTCGCGGGCCATCCGCCACGCCATCCAGCGCAAGGAGACCGAGCTGGCGCTGGCCCGACAGGCGCTGCACGATCCGCTCACCGGCCTGCCCAACCGAACCCTATTCGTCGACCGCCTGCAGGTGGCGCTGGCCCGCGCGGCTCGGGGTGAGCACCGTGTGGCGGTCATGTTCCTGGACCTCGACTGCTTCAAGGCGGTCAACGACAATTTCGGCCACGACGCCGGGGATCGTCTGCTGCGGGACGTGTCGGATCGCCTGGCGGCGATGATGCGCCCCAGCGACACCGTGGCGCGCTTCGGGGGCGACGAGTTCATGGTGCTGTGTGATGGGCTGGCCGACGAGCGCGAGGCGGTGATCGTGGCCGAGCGCATCAGCGCCGGGCTGGCCGACCCGTTCGATGTCGACGGGGAGTCCGTACTGGCCTCCGCCAGCGTGGGGATCGCCTTCGCCGGCGCTCGCATCAGCACACCGGAAGCCTTGATCCGTCAGGCCGACCAGGCCATGTACCGGGCCAAGAAGGCCCGCCGACGCTACGAGGTGGCTGCCGTGGAGCCCGTTTCGGCAACGCCCGGCCCGGTCCCAGTGGAGCTCCAACTGGAGCGGGCGCTGGAGAACGACGAGCTGTGCCTGCACTACCAGCCGGAGTTCGATCTGTCGGCCAAGGCGATCTTCAGCGCCGAGGCACTGCTGCGCTGGCGCCACCCCGAGCGGGGGCTGGTGCCGCCCGACCAGTTCATCCCCGCGGCCGAGCACAGCGGCCTGATCGTGCCGATCGGGGAGTGGGTGCTGGACGAGGCCTGCCGCCAGCTGGTCGAATGGCGCCGCCACGACGTGTGCGCGCCCGGCATGTCGATGAGCGTCAACCTGTCGCGCCGGCAGCTGGCCGATCCCGGCCTGGCCGCGAAGGTGGAGACGGTGCTGGCCAGGACGGGGGTGGCGCCGCAGGACGTGTGCTTGGAGGTCACGGAGAGCGGGGTGGCCGACGAACCCGAGGTGGCTCTGCGACGGCTGTCGGAGCTCAAGGAGCTGGGAGTCGAGCTCAGCCTGGACGACTTCGGCACCGGTCTGTCGTCGCTGGCGGTGCTGGACGCCTATCCGCTGGACATGCTCAAGATCGACCGCTCGTTCGTGGCCAGCCTGGGTCAGGGGATGCGCCCCAAGCGCCTGTTCGCGGCGATCGTGGGCGTGGCGCATGCGCTGGGTCTGCGCGCAGTGGCCGAGGGCATCGAAACGCAGGACCAGCTGGACACCGTGGCCCGAATCGGCTGCGATGCCGTGCAGGGCTTCCACCTCTGCCGCCCCGGCGCGGCGGACGTGATCGCTCCGGCTTTCCGCCAGGTTGGCCTGGCCACCATCTAAGCGCGCGTAAAAGACCGCTTCTGGATCGGCGCGGTCATGCTGCCGCCGACCGACGCCTGAGGGCGGGGGAGGGCGCTTCATCACCCCGGGACCGAGGCGGGTCTAGGACTGCTGCTGGGCGGCCGCGTCGCGCTCGGCCCGAGCCACCAGACCCGCGTAGAGGAGCGCGACGATCTCGCCCAGGAGGTGGTCGGGCACCGCCTTGGGGTCAACCAGCTTGGCCAGCGCCAAGCCGTTTATGAGAGCCAGGTAGGCGGTGGCAACCTCCGCGCTGGGGGTTGCGAACGCGGGAGCACCCAGGTGCCTCGCTCGTGCGTCCAGCGCTCCGGCGAGCGCGGCGCGCAGTTTGGCGCGACGTCGAGCAAATCTCACCCGCAGCTCTGGGTCTCGGACGACCAGGAACCAGTACTCCTGCTCGAGCAGGATCGTTTCCCGCTCCCGGCCGACGAGATCGAGGAAACGCCGACTGGCTTCGGGTGCCAAGTCCTGTTCGGGCGGCGCGGACTGGAGCAATTGCACCATCTCCTCGATGGGGCGGTCGACCCGCTCCTCAACCAACGCGAAGAAAAGATCGTCCTTACCCTCGAAGTGCCAGTACACCGCTCCCTTCGAGAACCCGGCCTCTGCCGCGACCTCGTCCACGGACGCCTCGCGAAAGCCGCGTCTCGCGAACACCTTCGCGGCCGCCTCGAGGAGCGCTACCCGAGCGTCTCGCCGCTCGCTGCGCGCGCCGCGCGTCCGCCGATCCAGCCGTTCGGCGCGGCGACGGCTTCGACGGGGCTTGTTTCGAGCTGCCATCGCTGGGTATGATACCGACTGACCGGTCGGTATGTATACGCGGACAGAAAACTTCAGCACGACGAAGGCGCGCCTGGCGAGACTCACGAGGCGAGGAGCTGCGACGAAGCGCCCGCGAGTGGCGGTCATCGGAGCGGGCTCATCCGGATTGGCGGCGCTGCGCGCCCTCTCCACGGCCGGTCTGGAGGTCGCGGCATTCGAGCGAGGTTCGCGTGCGGGCGGTAACTGGGTACTAGACAACGACAACGGCTGGTCGGCGGCCTATGGATCACTGCGCACCAACGTTTCGCGTCGCCGCATGCAGTACCCCAGCTTCCCGATGCCGCGCCGCTTCGGCCAGTTCGTCGGCCACGCGGACATGGCTTCGTACCTGCAGGAGTACGCCCGTGCCGCAGATCTTCTGCGCCTGACCCGCTTTGGCGTCACGGTGGAGAGCGCTCAGCCTCAGGCAGGCGGCTGGGTGCTGCGTTTGGACGATGGCACCGTCGAGACGTGCGACGCGCTTGTGTGTGCCGCCGGCTGGAACCGTGTCCCGTGCTGGCCCGAGTGGGCGCTGGCCGGCGATCACGGTGTCCCGATCACGCACTCTCATGACTACCGACGCCCAGCTCCGTTTCGCGGGCGCCGGGTGCTCGTAGTCGGGGCGGGCAGCTCGGCGATGGAGATCGCTGTCGAGGTGTCAACGGCCGCCAGGCGCACGATCCTCAGCGTGCGCAGCGGGAGGTTCGTGATCCCCCGACTTGTCAACCGCCGGCCCTACGACGAACTCGACAGCTCGCTGATCAATCGGATGCCCTGGGCCCTGCTCAACCGGGTGTTCGTGGGGGCGGGCCGGCTCGATCGCCTACAGCCTCCCGGGCTACCTCGCCCTCCGTATCGGCCACTGGAGCAGCTGCCCAGCATCTGCAGCGGCATGACCGAAGCGGTGAGGACAGGAGCGGTCGAGCTCCGGCCGGGCATCGAGCGGCTCCAGGGCGGGCGGGCCGTCTTTGCTGATGGGACCCAGGACGAGGTCGATGCCGTCATTTGCGGGACGGGCTACCGAATTGAATTCCCGTTTCTACGGCCCGGACTGATCCCCATCGACGGGCACTGCGTGGAGCTGTACCGCCGCATCGTTCCCCCCGCCGTTCCCAATTTGTTCTTCGTTGGTCTGCTGGAAGCCCCTGGCGGGCTTCTGCCGATCGTCGAGGCTCAGGCCGAGTGGATCGCGGACACGCTCACGGGGCGCCTGCCACTTCCGTCCTGCGAACGGATGCGCGCCGCCGCTGGTCCTGAGAGGCGTACGCGTGAGCGGTTTCCCCTCGAGCCGTCGGATTCGATCCGCTGCGACCGCCATGCGTACCTCCGGCGCCTTCGCCGCGACCGCCGACGCGTATCCCGCCGTCTCCGAAGCGCCGAGCCCCCACCGCAATCAAACCCGATTCGAGGAGGACGAACCGAACAATGAGCAATTCCCCCAGTCGACTCAGCGACCGGATCATGCTTGGAATGCGCCACCGCGACGCCTGGAGTTCGGCGACGGCCGCGCCCATCCCCGGGGAGCGCGGTTTCGCGCTACTGGGTGGCCACAAGTACTGCCTGCTCACCACTTTCCGCCGCACCGGCGAGCCGGTGCCAACCCCCGTCTGGTTCGGGCTCACCGACCGAGGCAGCGTCTGCTTCAACTCGGAGGCGACAGCGGGCAAGGTCAAGCGGATCAGAGCCAACCCGTCCGTTCGCCTCGCGCCTTGCACTGCGCGAGGAAAGCCGCTCGGCCCGCCGGCGGAGGGTCGCGCACGCGTCCTCTCCGAGGAAGCCGAATGGGCCGAGCGCGCTATCGCCGCCAACTACGGGGCGGGGCGCAGAATGTATGAAGGCGCGGCGCAGCGAATGTCCGTATCGACCCTCTACGTCGAGGTCGTGCCAAGCGACAGCTGAGACGCCGCGTGGGGCGCCGTTTCCCTAGAGGAACTCTCGGCGGCGAGCGATCAGTTCCGCGTAGGAAGTCTTCGCCGCCAGCTCGCGCAGCAGCTCGAGTCCCGGCCCCAGGTCGCGTTCTGCCACCAGAGCGCGCCCCAGTTCCAGCAGCTGCTCGCGGGCCTTCAGGACCCGCTTCTCGAGCTGTTGCCCTTGCGGGGTGAGCGAGATCTCCACTCGGCGGCGGTCGTCGGCTGCCACGCGACGCTCCACGAGCCCGGCCTCCACGAGCCGGTCAACCAGGCGGCTGGGGTGTCCCGCTTCGGCAATGAGCAGACCTCCTAGCTCCCCTAGGGAGAGAGGGCCAGCCTGTCCGATCACCCACAGGCTGTCCGCCTGGGCCGCCGTGAGCCCCAACGGCCGCATGACCTCGTTGCCGGCCCGCTCGATGTCTCGCTGGATGGCCTTGACCGCCAAGGCGAGCTCGAGCAGGGGGTCCACGCCAGTCAGCGTAGCGGCGACGCGTGACACCTCACCTATTGTTGTATGATGTGCGTTCTTATGGCATCTCACTGGTCGTCGGAGATCGACGAGGTCCTGGCGGCCGACCAGGTCGTCGCGCTCGCCTACGTCACCCCGGCGAGCGGTGTCGTGATCACCCCGGTCACGAACTTCGGGATCCGCGACCGGGACGCGGGGACGATCACCGTGAACAGCTCGGTCGGCGCGTGGAAGAAACTCGACCGGGTCCGGCGAAACGCCAACGTCGCGCTCGCCTTCCACACTCGCCAGCACGGGCTCAGCGATCGGCCCGAGTACGTCCTGGCGCAGGGCAGGGCAACCCTGTCGGCGCCGATCCCCGACTACCCGAGCACGATCGCCGAGCGGTGGGATCGCTTTGACCGATGGAGCGATGTCCACCCGCTGTGGAAGCGCTGGCAGAGGATCTACGCGCTGCGGGTGGAGGTGAGGGTCGCGGTCGAACGGCTGGTCGTCTGCCCCGATCTGGCGTGCGCAGGGCGTCGTCAGGTGCAAGGGACTGCGCTGCCGGATGCGCCGCCCGAGTCGCAGGTTCCGCCCGCGCGCGGAACGGGGCCCCGGATCAATCACCGCCGCGCTGCGCGTCGCGCGTCGCGCCTGCCCAACGTGCTCCTCGGCTGGGTGGGCGCCGATGGCTTCCCGGTTGTGATGCCCGTCGACCTCCGAGGCGCGAGCGATCGCGGGATCGAACTCGGCTGCGCATCGGATGTCCTGCCACCAGGCGCTCGACGGGCGGGACTGACCGCCCACAGCTTTGCGCCGCGCGTGATCGGCCAAGAGCAGCGCGTGCATACCGGCTGGCTCGACGCCAACGGCGCGGGAGCCGGAGCGGTCTACGCTCCGCACACTGACGCCAGCTACCGCTTTCCGACGTCCGAGGCGGTCTACCGTCTGGTCTCGGGCGCTGCCACCCGCTGGCGCTATCGCCAGGGGCGACGCGCCGGCCTCCTGCCCGAATAGACCGTGGGCGGGCGGCTGATCCTTTTCGGCGCGACGGGCTACACGGGGCGCCTGGTCGCAAGAGCGATGCTGGAACGCGGTCTGCGCCCGGTGCTCGCAGCGCGCTCGCTCGCCAGGCTCGAGGCGTTGCGGGAGAATCTCTCGGCCGACTGCGACATCGCAGCTGCGGACGTCTCGCGCCCCGACTCGCTACGGCGGCTGCCGTCGCCGGGCGACGTTCTCGTTTCCACGGTGGGACCGTTCGCGAGGTGGGGGGACACGGCTGCGCAGGCCGCCGTCGACAGCGGCGCCCAGTACCTGGACTCGAACGGTGAGCCGCCCTTCACGCGCCGCGTGTTCGAGCACTACGGGCCCGCGGCCTGCCGCGCAGGAATCGTGATGCTTCCCGCCTTCGGCTGGGAGTGCGTGCTGGGCAACCTCGCCGGGGCCCTTGCCCTTAGCGAGGCGGGCGAGTCAGCGGTGCGGGTGGACACGGGCTACTTCTACGTCGGGTCTGTCGGCTTCAGCGCGGGCACGCGCGCCTCGTTTGCGAGCGCGGTGGCCCGACCGAGCTTTGCCTACCGCGATGGCCGGCTCGCGGCCGTCAGGGGCGCGGAGCGTCATCGGACGATTCGCGTGGGCGGCGAAACCCGCCACGCCGTGTCTCTCGGCGCATCCGAGCATTACGCGCTGCCGCGCAGCTATCCGCAGCTACGAGAGGTGAATGCGTATCTCGGCTGGCTGGGCGGTGTTCCAGAGCGCTTGGCGCGTCCGCTGAGCGTGATGTCCCGACCGGCGTTCGCTGTCGTAAATCGTCCTGCAGCGCGGGCCATGTACGACGCGCTCACACGCCGCGTCCTCCGCGGCTCGCGAGGCGGGCCCTCGTCGGCAGAGCGCAAGGGTGCCGGTGTCCGAGTGGTTGGAATCACCTACAACGCTCGTGGAACCCAGCTGTCGGAGGTTCAGTTGGGCGGGGCGGAGGGATATGACTTCACCGCGGCCATCCTCGCCTGGGCCGCGGGTCGGGTGGCTGTGGACCCGCCACGTAGCCGAGGAGCGGTCGGGCCTGTCGAAGCGTTCGGCATCGATCAGCTCGAGGCTGGCTGCCGAGAGGCGGGGGTCAGGCGCATCTAGGCAGCGCCCGTGTGGGAAGTCAGCTCGCCCGCTGGAGTCAGCCACCTCGCCGGCAACGCAAGATAGGGCCACCGAATGCCCCGACCAGGATTCGAACCTGGGG
>WUUC01071051.1_pt1 | contig 12154 bp, 10 predicted proteins | sample 6278441 | NCBI WGS metagenome assembly WUUC01 (sample SAMN13675441, study PRJNA597444) | soil metagenome | isolation source: soil | place: USA: Washington | collected 2017-10 | reverse complement strand
GTCGTGATCCGGCCGATGCTCACCCTGACAGCGACGTTGACCATCGCTATGCCGACGGGTTGCAGGCTGCGGCGTTCGCGCAAGCGGTGCAGGGGTACTGCGCTGATCCTGCTGCCTTCGAACCTGAATCCCGGTGCACGGATGCTGCCGCTCGGCGCCTGCCCTAGGCAGCGTCCTTTCTTCGCAGCGCATGCCTCCTTCTTCATGGATCCGAAAGCAGCACATAGGCGCGCATCCTGCAGAATGGCCGTCAGCGCCCACGTGGGTGGGGGCACCGTTGGTGGAGGCGACGGAGTCACCGGGGGACACCGTCCCAGTGAGCTGGGACTGAGTGCTCTGTGGCGGACGTACCGGGGTCGGCCAACCTACTCGGTATGAAGTGGCGATCTGTCGGTCCCGGCCCGCCACCGGCTCCTACGCAGCACCGAATACACCAAGTGGCGTGGACGCTCTGTTTCGCCGCTGTTGCCTTCCTGGGCCTCACGGCTCTGGCAGTGGAGGTCCAGACGTCGACGATGTCGGGGCTGTTCTTCAGCATCCTGATCACTGTCGGGCTGGGCACGTCTATGTGGGCCTGGTTCGGCAAGCGTCCGCTGCGATCGGCGATACCCGGTGCACTCACGGGAGCAGTCGTCTGGATGCTGGCGGTCGGCTTGACCGAACTGATCGGTCCGTGGGGCTTCGTGGTGATGGCTCTGGTCCTGCTCTCGGCTCCGCGCACCGTGGCACTGGTCGTTCGGCTCGCGGGCGACGCGGTCTCCGAGTCCGACCTGCGCCTCCTGGCTCGCCACCGTGTCCGGCCGGGCGCGGATCCGGCCAGAGCGGCGCAAACGGCGCGGGACGTCCCGGATATGGCGTCCATGTCTCTGCCGGCGCTGTGCGGGTTCTGGCGGGACTCGTCAGCCGAGCTGGCCAGCAGACCGGACCGGTGTCGCTGGCTGCTGCTGGTCAGGATGCGCGAGGCGTGCCTGGACCAGCTGCACGACAGGGATGAAGACGGTTACGAGCGATGGATGGCCGCGGGGCCGCTCGTCCGAGCGCCTTCCAAGTTCCTGGGGGACTAGCCATCGACCCTCGGTCGCTTGCGTCGTGGCGAAGCGTGGGGCCGTTGTCGTCAAACCTCGAGGTTGCGGGTGGTGGGTAGGCCAGCGAACCGGGGACGTTCGCCCCGCCATGGCAGGACGTTTGCCTCCGGGCCAGCCCGGCCGACGCGAGCATTCTTGAAGGTGACCAGAACCCGAACAGCAACGGAGGCCACCATGCGTGCTCTCGTCTACCACGGACCGGGCAAGCGGAGCTGGGACGAGGTCCCGGATCCGCAGCTGGAGCGGGATACGGACGTGATCGTCGGGATCGACGCAGTCACGATCTGTGGCACCGACCTGCACATCCTCAAGGGCGACGTCCCGGAAGTTGAGGCGGGGCGGATCCTCGGACATGAGGCGGTCGGTACCGTTGAGGAAGTCGGTCGCTCCGTGCGCAACGTCATGCCGGGCGACCGCGTGCTGGTGTCCTGCATCGCCGGCTGCGGGTCCTGCAGGTTCTGCCGGGAGGGCCGCTACGGCCAGTGCACCCAGGGGGGCGGCTGGGCCCTCGGGCACACCATCGACGGGGTGCAGGCGGAGTACGCCAGGGTTCCGTACGGCGACCTTTCCACGCATGCACTGCCGCAGGGTGTCTCGAATGAGGCAGCCGTGATGCTCGCCGACATCCTCCCGACCAGCTACGAGGTGGGAGTGCTGAACGGGCGGGTGCAACCAGGTGATTGCGTGGTCATCGTCGGCGGAGGACCCATCGGGCTGGCCGCCGTGCTGACAGCGAAGTTGTTCTCACCCCGTCGCATCGTCGTGGTCGATCCCGCCGAGCCACGGCGTGCGGCCGCCAAGCAGCTGGGCGCCGACGTCGTGATCGACGCAGAGCCGGAGGAGGTGGCCGAGGTGGTCGCGAGCCTCACCGGTGGACTGGGCGCGGACGTCGTGATGGAGGCGGTCGGCCTCCCGGAGACGTTCGAGCTGTGCACCCGGTTAGTCCGACCGGGTGGCCGTCTGGCGAACATCGGTGTCCACGGAGCCTCGGCGAGGCTGCATCTGGAGGACCTGTGGATCAAGGACGTGACGATCACCACCGGACTGGTCGACACCCACACCACACCAACCCTGCTCCGACTGCTCGCCGACCACCAGATCCACCCGACCCCCCTGATCACCCACCGGTTCGCACTCGACGAGATGATGCAGGCCTACGACGTGTTCGGCAGGCCACAGGAGACGGGGGCACTCAAGGTACTGCTCGAGGGGGTCAGTGCACGGGCGTGAGTGAAGCTGTGCTGCCCACCGGGAACAACGGCCAGGTGGCGCAGAACTGCCGCACCAGTCGTCCCTGACGTGCTCAGTCGCGGTACCCGGCAGACCGATCATCGGGCGACGGCCCGAGCTGATCAGGAGCGCCCCAGAGACACGCGCTCCTGGAACCGGGGGACCACCGCGTTCCACCCGAGCCGGGCGTGCAAGGTACGGGACAGCGCTTGGGATGAGGCAGGCTCGCCGTGGACGATGAAGGCAGTCTGTGGCTCGCGCGAGTCCTGCAACCAAGACAGCATCTGCTCGGCATCCGCATGGGCCGAGTAGCCGCGCACACTGGCGATTTCCGCCCGGACTTGGACGTAGCGCCCGTGTATCTTGATGCTCGTGGCGCCGTCTGCGAGAGCGCGGCCGCGGGTCCCGGCTACCTGGTAGCCGGTCAGGATCACGCAGTTGCGTGATCGTGGCAGCTGGTGCTCGAGGTGATGGAGCACCCGCCCTCCGGTGGCCATGCCGGAGGCAGAGATGACGATGCACGGCTGTCGAGGGTCGTTGAGCTTCTCGGACTCGAACCGGTTGGCTGCCAGGCGCAGTCGGCCCGGGTTGAAGGGGTCCCATCCCGAGAGCAGCTCGGGGCGGAAGTCGTGCTCACCTACCGCGCTGGCAAGGGCGTCACGGTAGATGTCCAGGGCGGCGAGGGCCATCGGGCTGTCCACATAGACAGGCACGTCGGGGACTCGACCGGCGTGAATCAGTTGACTGATCTCGCGCAACAGCAGGGGTGTGCGGTCCACCGCGAAGGCAGGCAGGAGCGCTGTGCCTCCACGACCCAGGGTGCGTACGAGCGCGGCCCGCAGATCGTCAGCCGGGTGCTCCTCGTGCAACCGTTCGCCATACGTCGACTCGAGCACGAAGTGGTTTGCATCTCCGGGCGGGTCGGGCGGCAGCAGCAGGGGGTGGTCAGGGCGCCCGAGGTCGCCACTGAACACGACACGAGCGTCACCCAGGGTGACGACGGCGAACCGCGAGCCGAGAATGTGACCGGCGCGGTGGAGCGACACGCTGGCATCCCCGACCAGTGGCCGCTCGTCGTAGAGCGGAGTAGGGCTGAGCAGGGCCAAGGTCCGCTCGACATCACCGGAGTCGAACAGCGGTCGCGGGTCCTGGTGCCGAGACAGCCCCGACTCTCGGGACCAGCGCGCCTCCTCCTCCTGGAGATGGGCCGCGTCGCGGAGCACGACGCCCATCAGGCGCGCGGTGCCCGCGCTGCACACCACGGGTCCGGCGAAGCCCTCCCGGACCAGGACCGGTAGGTAGCCGCAGTGGTCCAGATGAGCGTGGGTGATGACGACAGCGGCGATGCCCGCCGGGTCGACGGGGAACGGGTCCCAGTTGCGGCGGCGCCACTCGCGTTCCCCCTGGTAGAGACCCGCATCCACGAGGAGTCGGTCTTGGCCCGACTGCATCAGGAACTTGCTCCCTGTCACGGTGCCGGCGGCACCGAGGAAGCTCAGGTTCCAGGGCACGTCGTCCTCGCTTGGACCGGTCGGCCGTGCTGAGGGTGCCGGACGCGGCCGATCTCAGGGAGGCTCGGGACACGGGAGGCCCGCGGGCCTGGCCGGCGGTAGTGCCGTCGGGTTCGACCTTGTCGATGCCGGTGCTGCCCGTCGGTGTTGTGCGACATGTCGGTTCCTCTCGTGATGACTACTCAATCTCATCCAAGCCAGAGACGGGCGGAAGCAATAAGTGCCCGACGTCCTTGGCGGGTGGGACCTCGGTCCCGGATCCTCTACCGTGCGGCGCCGTGGTCCTCACCGTCGGCCGGGAATGCTGCTGTCGGCACAGAGACGAGCTTTGACCACGGCGACGATCCGACCAACGTTGAGGCTCCAGCCCACCCCGAGAACCCGGGGGGTCACGAACCGGGGGTCCTCTGGTGCCCACCAGCTGTCCTGGACCCGTTGCCAGGTGGGTCGACGCAGGTCGTAGGGGACGCCCATCACCTGGCCGTGCCAGGTGCGTTGGTCCCGAGGGAGATTCAGCTCACGCACTACTGCGGCGGCCATCAGGGCGGCCGCGGCAGCGCCGAGCATGTCGCGGGTGTTCCTGTTGTCAGTTTTCATGGTTGTACCTGTGTTCCTTTCGTCCCGGCAACGACGTCGAAGACGTCTTCGAGCGATCCGATCGCCGCGCGACTGCCTGTTGTCCGTACGAAGTCGCGGACCGCCTCCACCTTGGGCCCCATCGAGCCTGCTGGGAACCTCATCGCCGCCAGGTCGCTGGCCGACACCTGGCCCAGCGGGTGTTGCTGTGGGGTGTCCCAGCCGGTCATGACCGCGGGGACGTCGGTGAGGATGACCAGGAGCTCCGCGCGCAACTCTTGCGCCATGTGGGAGGCCACCAGGTCCTTGTCGATCACGGCCTCGATCCCCTCGAGTCCCTGATCACCTTCGACCACCGGGATGCCGCCGCCACCCGCCACGACGACCGTGACCCCGTGGCGCAGCAGTAGTTCGGCTGTCCCGGACTCGACGACACGACGAGGGAGGGGTGAGGCCACGACCCGGCGCCACTGGTCTCCGTCGCGGGCGAACGTCCAGCCGTGCTCGAGGCCGAGCTGCTTCGCCTCGTCCTCGGTGTAGACCGAGCCCACGAACTTCGTCGGGGTTGCGAATGCCGGATCGTCGGCGTCGACCACGGTCTGGGTGACCAGCGTCACCACCGGAGTAGGCGCGACCCTTCCCAGTGCCTGCTGCAACCAGTACCCGATGAGACCTTGGGTCTCGGCCACGAGGTCCCCCAGCGGGTAGGGGCAGCTCAGCGAGGTGTCGGCAGCGCTCTCCAGCGCCAGGAGGCCGACCTGCGGACCGTTGCCGTGGACGATGACCAGCTCATGCTCTTGGGCGAGCATGGCCAAAGGTTCGGCGACGTGCCGAACCTGGTCGACCTGGGGCGCTGCGTCGGGGCGCTCGCCGCGACGCAGCAGGGCGTTGCCACCGAGAGCTACCACGACGCGCATCTCAGCCTGCCAGGGTGGCGACCATGACGGCCTTGATCGTGTGCATCCGGTTCTCGGCCTGGTCGAAGACGATGGAGTGCTCGGACTCGAAGACCTCCTCGGTGACCTCGAGCGCATCGAGGCCGGTGCTCTCGAAGAGCTGTTCGCCCAGCGCTGTCTCGCGGTTGTGGAATGCCGGCAGGCAGTGCATGAACTTGGCAGTGGGGTTGCCCGTCTTGTCGAGCAGGGCCCGGTTCACTTGATAGGGGAGGAGGAGGTCGATCCGCTCGTGCCACTTCTCTGCAGGTTCACCCATCGAGACCCAGACGTCGGTGTAGACGACGTCGACGCCGAGGACGCCGGCACCGGGGTCATCGGTGTGGGTGATCCGGGCACCGGTGGTGGCGGCGATCCGTTGTGCATCATGAATCACCGGGGCCGGGTTGGACAACGACTCCGGCGCGACCATGCGTACGTCCATCCCCATCATGGCTCCGGCGATGAGCAGCGAGTTCGCGACGTTGTTGTGGGCGTCGCCGACGTAGGCGAAGGAGATCTCGTGGTCGGGTTTGTGGACGTGTTCACGCATGGTGAGCATGTCGCACAGCGACTGGGTGGGGTGCCACTGGTCGGTGAGGCCGTTCCACACGGGGACGCCGGCGTGCTCGGCCAGCGACTCGACGGTGCTCTGTGCCGAGCCGCGGTACTCGATCGCCTCGTACATCCGACCCAGGACCCTGGCGGAGTCCTTCGCCGACTCCTTGTGCCCGAGGTGCGATCCGGAGGGGTCGAGGTAGGTGATGTGTGCGCCTTGGTGGTGGGCTGCCACCTCGAAGGCGCACCGGGTGCGTGTGGAGGCCTTCTCGAAGATCACCGCGATGTTGGCCTCGGCGAGCCGTTGGTGGCGTGGCCCCAGGCGGTGCTCGAGCTTGAGCTGCGCTGCGAGGTGCAGGAGGTGACGCCACTCCTCGGTGGTGAAGTCGAGCTCGCGCAGGAAGCTCCTGCCCTGCAGGTCGGGTGTTGTCATCTCAGGCGACTGCTTCTCTCTCGATGGGACAGGTCATGCATCGGGGACCGCCGCGTCCACGGCCCAGCTCCGAGCCCACGACCGGGATGATCTGGATTCCCTGGTCGGTGAGATACCGGTTGGTGGTGGTGTTGCGCTCGTAGCCGAGGACCACGCCTGGAGAGACGGCGAGGAAGTTGTTGCCGTCGTCCCACTGCTCGCGCTGGGCGCCCATCTTGTCGATAGGTGTCTGGAGCACCCGTATCTTGTCCAGGCCGAGGACGTCGGCGACCTCGGCGAACAGGTCGCGGTTCTCCTGCAGCGTGAAGGCGCCACTCCCGTCTTTCGCCTTGAGGGTGAACGATCTCAGTTCCTGGGGCAGGTACGGGTAGACGTTGAAGGCGTCTTGGTCCACCATCGTCATCGCGGTGTCGAGGTGCATGAATGCCCGCTCCCGGGGGAGCTCGACGGCGATCACGGTGTCGGCTGAGCCTGTTGCGAACAGGGACCGGGCTAGGGTCTCGATGCCCTGTGCGGTCGTGCGCTCACCCATGCCGATCATCACGGCGCGGTTGCCGATGACGGTCACGTCACCGCCCTCGACCGTGGCGGGTTCGTGAGACAGGGAGTCGTTGCCGTAGAGGAACCGGATGTCGGACTCGCGGAACATCGGGTGGAAGTTGTAGATGACGCGGGAGTTGATCGTCTCCCGCTTGCGAGCGGGTTTGGCCATCGGGTTGATCGACAGACCGTGGTAGATCCAGGCTGAGTTGTCGCGCTGGAACAGGTGGTTCGGCAGGGGGCGGAGCAGGAAGTCGTCGTCGCGCAGGTAGTCCATCAGCAGACTTGGCTCGCTCAGCTGTTCGCTGACGTCAGACTTCAAGACGCCCCCGATCACAAGGTCGGCGAGCAGGTCGGCTGGCGTGGAGGCGACGAGGTCGTCGAGTGGTTTGTCCAGGGCGGGTCCGAACCGGGTGGCGGTCGTGAGCCGGTCCTGGAGGAACTCGCGTGCTCCAGGCTGGTCGAGTGCCTGGGCGAGCAGGTCGGCGAAGTGATGGACCACCACTCCGTGTGCCTCGAGCTGGGCGACGAACGCGTCGTGTTCGTCGCGGGCGCGGTGTGCCCACATGACGTCGTCGAAGAGCAGCTCGTCGACGTTGGCGGGGGTGAGTCGCTCCAGCTCGATGCCGGGTCGGTGCACGATGGCCTGCTTGAGCTGGCCCACCTCGGAGTCCACGTGGAAGGTCATGATCTCCGCTGGGCCTTCACTTGTATTCGGGTACGGGCGCGGGTTCGGTCATCCGCGAGCGCTGGGAGAGATAGACGGGGATCCCGAGCGCCGCGGCTCCGCCGGCCATCAGGAACGGTCCCCAGACCACGTACCAGTCGGCTCCGCTGTTGCGGGAGTACCAGATGAAGGCCAGCGACATCACGAGCGAGACCACGGCGACCCCGACGTCTAGGGCGAAGTGCGGGGTGTGCCCCTTCTCGCGGTCCTGGAGGCGCCACTTGAGCTGGGCGAGTGCGGAGGCCGCGTAGGGGATGGCGGCGGTGATGCCGGTCATCAGGACGAGCGTGGTGAAGACGGTGGCTCCGCTGGAGCCGAGGTAGCTGATCACGACGGCGGTCGAGGCGAGCATCGTGGAGGAGATGATGCCGAACGCGGGCACGTCTTTGCGCGACAGGGACCCGAACATCCTCGGGAACAGGCCGTCCTTGGCTGCTGCCAGTGGCATCTCGGCGCAGATCATCGTCCACCCGTTGAGTGCTCCGATGCCGGAGATGACCACAGCGACGGCGACCACGTAGCCGAGCCAGGTGCCCCCAGCGATGGAGTCGGCTGCAGCGGAGTAGGAGGCCTGGTTGCTGTCGGAGGCTAGCGCGGCGGCGGGCAGGATCCCGAAGACGGCGACGAGGGACAGCAGGTACACCGCGGCGCTGGCCAAGGTGCCGTAGATCGTGGACTTGGGCACGTTGCGCTCGGGGTTGCGGACCTTTCCTGCAGCCACGGCGGCGGTCTCGACCCCGAGGTAGCTGAACAGGCAGATGGCCATGGCCCCGCCGATGGCCGAGAGGCTGGTGTCGCCGCTGGTGTTCCACGGCGTGAAGTTGCCGGCCTTGACGAAGAGCAGCCCGACCGTCGCCATCAGCGCCAAAGGGACGAACTTCAACACGGTGGTCCACAACTGGAAGACACCCATGTTGCGTACGCCGGTCAGGTTGACCGCGGCCGGGATCCAGAGACCGACGAGCGCGATGATGATCGACCCGGTGGTGCTGCCGCCCTTGTTCACGAACTTCTCGACGTAGAAGACCCATCCGACTGCGATTGCCGCGTTACCCGCCCAAGCGGTGATCCAGTACAGCCACGCCTGGCTGAACCCGAACCCGTTGCCAAACGCCGCTCGGGCGTACCCGTAGGGGCCGCCCTCGGCCGGTACCCGTCGGGAGAGGACCGCGAACATGAAGGCGAGTGCGACTGCACCGACGGTGGCGAGGCCCATGGCGACCAGGCTGATCGGACCGTAGGAGGCGATGGCGTAGGGCAGGCTGAAGATCCCCACACCGATGATGCTGCCCATCACCAGCGCGGTGGACTGTGGCAGCCCCAACCGTGAGTCGGTGGTCGGGGTCGAGGCGGGCGCGGGTCGCCCAGTGAGCTGGGTCATGACTCCTCCTTGGTGTCACGTACATGGCACCGCAACACGAGGTCGCGCGAACACGGCCCCGAGCCCCCTTCCTGACGGCCGAAAGTCCCGAACCCGCCGTCGGAGGACATCACGGAGCGGGGAGGCTGCTTCGAGGTGCCGAAAGTCCCCTCGTGCTGCGTCCTTTGTCCCTGACCGTCTCGGTGTCGTCGTCTCAGACTGTCCGGGTGAGACCCATCCTGCGCCCTTGGCCGAGGCCATTCGCAGCGCCCTCTCGCCCGGCGTCGTTCTGGCGCGAATGGGTGCTGTTCGTCTCGATTGGTGAGCTGGCTGGGTTCAGCGCTCCCCTGGCGCTTGGCCTGTGGGCCCGTGGAATGTCGACGCAGGCACAGCTGCCGTTCCTGGTTGTCGGTGGATGCATCGAGGGTGCGGTGCTGGGCCTGGCCCAGGCGTCGGTGCTGCGCCGGGTCCTGCCCGGATTTCGGACCACCGCCTGGGTGATCGCCACCAGCGCCGCAGCCGGCATCGCGTGGCTGCTAGGCCCGTTGCCGTCTGCGACGTACGCGACCTGGTCGACGTGGCCCGTGGTAGGGGTAGCGGTTGCTGCGACTGTCCTGGGTACGGCGCTGCTGTTGTGCATCGGCGTCGCGCAGGCGGGGGTGATGCGCAGAAGGACACCTGGGGCGCGCACGTGGATCTGGTGGACGGCTCTCGGCTGGTGCGGTGGCCTGGTCGCCTTCAGCGTGGTGGCTCCGCCGCTGTGGCACGAGGGCCAGGATCCAGCGAGGAGCGCGCTCATCGGGGTGGCCGGAGGCGCGGCCATGGCTGTCGTGATGGCGGCGGTCACCGGCGTCGGGATGGTGCGCCTGTGCGCCCGGACCGCAGTACCCCGGTCGGACCCGGGCCACGCGGACTCACGGTTGCTGTCCTCGATCGTAGGGACTCAGGTGCGCTCACCTGAGGGCCGACACGTAGGCCAAGTGAGTGACCTGGTCATCGACCTGGCGGGCGGCCAGGACCGCGTGCCGGTGACCGGTGTCGTGATCAGGCTCCGCGCTCGAGCGGACCGGGTCGTGCCGTGGGACCGGCTACGCCACCTGGGCACCCCCTGGGCGATGGCGGTGTCGGAGTCGCCACCTCCGGCCGACAGTGATCCGCAGGTCACTGCTGCGACCGAGGTATGGGCTCGCCGCGACATCCTGGACAGTCCTGTGGTGCTCGCGGATCCCCCGCGCCAGGCACGGGTCAGCGACGTCGTAGTGGAACTCGACCAGGGGGGTGCATGGGTCGTCGGGATCGACGTCAGCACCGCAGGTGCGTTGCGCCGCCTGATCGGGCACCCAGCCAAGACGGAAGCCGGTCCGGTGCGTCTCTCCCAGGTCCACCTGGTCTCCGCCGCCGCGCACTCCGCCCAGCTTGCGGTGCCCGACTCGATGGTCTTCAGACTTGAGGCACAGGCGATGGCCGAGGTCCTGAGCCGGGTCCCGGTTGCCCGCGGCCGTGACATCCTGAGCGTTGCCGATGAGCACGTAGCAAGCCGCGCTGTCTCCTTGCTGCATCCGCACATACGCTCCCGCCTGACCGTCGGTGGTCCGGCACCGCGGCGTACGCGTCGCCTGGACGGGTGGCTGCTGCGCCCCCCAGACCAGGCCGGTGAGCGGGGCACAGGTCCGCGACACGGCGACACCCACCGCTCCGGACCACGGGCAGAACGGTGAGCGCAAGCACTTCCAGTGCGCGCCGTCCCACCAGACCTCGGGCGCGGCGGTCGCTTCCACTGCTGGCGGTCCTGGGTCCGGGGCTGCTGGCGGGTCTCTCCGATGACGACCCAGCCGGGATCACCACGTACTCCATGCTCGGCACCGACCACGGCTACCGACTGTTGTGGGTGCTGCTGCTCTCTACCCTCGCGCTGATGGTGTTCCACGATCTCGGCGCCCGGCTGGGAGTGGTCACCGGCCAGGGGCTCATCGGTCTGGTGCGGCACCGATACGGCGTCCGCCTGTCTGGGGTGGCGCTCATCGCGTTGGTGGCCGCGAACCTCGGCACAGCGACCGCCGAGTTCGCGGGGATCGCCGCCGGTGCCGAGCTGCTCGGGGTCAGCCGCTACGTCGCTGTCCCGCTGGCCGCTGTGCTGGTGAGCTGGTTGGTGCTGGCGGGCAGCTTCCACCGTGTCGAGCACGTCCTGATGGGCCTGGCGGCCGTCTTCGTCGCCTATGTCGGGGCGGGGTTGCTGGCGCACCCGGACTGGGCCGCCGCGTTCAGCGGCCTGGTCACCCCCCGGATGTCGTTTGGACACCAGGAGACTCTCGTGGTCGCCGCCACGGTCGGCACCACTCTGGCCCCGTGGGGCCTGAGCTTCATCCAGTCCTACGCGGTGGACAAGAAACTCACCCCCCGGGACCTCGCCTATGAGCGCGCCGACGTGGTCCTGGGAGCTGCGCTGACCGGCGTGATCGGCTTCTTCGTGGTCATCGCGTGCGCGGCAACGCTGAACAGACGCGGTCTGCACATCGACAGTGCCGAGGACGCAGCGTTGGCGCTCACCCCTGTCGCCGGCGACCTGGCCAGCATGTTCTTCGCGGTAGGTCTCATCGGCGCGGCGCTACTCGCGGCCGCGGTGCTGCCGCTGTCTACGGCGTACTCCATCTGCGACTTCACCGGCTCCGAGGCAGCGCTGGACGCACCCTTCTCGGAGGCCCGTCTCTTCTACCTCGCCAACCTGGCCATCACCGTCGCCGCGGCCTCGGTCGTCCTTGTCCCAGGGGTGCCCCTAGTTGCCTTGCTGGTGTCCACCCAGACGCTCAACGCGGTCCTGCTGCTGCCGCTGCTGGTGCTGATGCTGCGTCTGTCCCGTGACGACACGGTCCTGGGGGCGTACGTCGTCTCGCGGGGATGGGCCGCCGTTCAAACGCTGATCGTCCTTGCGGTCTTCGCCTGCGTAGCGATGCTTGTCCTGTGACGCTGTGAGGCTTCCGGGCGTGGTCGCAGCGACCCAGCACAATGGCGCGGTGGGAGAGGCGCCGACGACACCAGCTGAGTTCTTCGAAGGTCACGAACTGGGCCAGGCTGCCTTCGAGAAGGTGTGCGACCTACTCCGCGACACTGGTCCCTTCGAGGTACGGGTGTCGAAGAGCCAGGTCGCGCTTCGTTGCCGACGAGGATTCGCCTTCTTGTGGCTGCCGGGGCAGTACCTCGAGAA
>WUUC01088010.1_pt1 | contig 12156 bp, 8 predicted proteins | sample 6278441 | NCBI WGS metagenome assembly WUUC01 (sample SAMN13675441, study PRJNA597444) | soil metagenome | isolation source: soil | place: USA: Washington | collected 2017-10 | reverse complement strand
CGCCCGCTCGTGGGTCGCGGGCACGACGCTCGTGCGGCGCTCGTACGCGTTCTGAAGCCGCGTGCCGGAATGGTGCCAGCGCTCATCGCGTGGTAAGACGTGAAGGGCGGTAGTAATGTGATGAAGCAGGCACCTCCAACTGGAACATACTAGCTGGAGGTGCCTGCTTCATCACATCGTTACCTAACGAAATAGGGTTCACGAAGGAGACGGACGTGTACACTTCCGCGCGCGGACGCTCGTCAGGATGTCGTTCAGGACTCCTTCCGGACCCGTCAACATACTCGACCCCTCCCGTCAGCGGTCACCCTCTTTGCGCGCGGCGAGGCTCGCCACGACCGCCAGCAGCTCGTCGGGCTCGACCGGCTTGGCGAGGTGCGTGTGGAACCCTGCGAGCAGGGCGCGGCGGCGGTCTTTACCTCCGGCGTAAGCCGTCAGCGCCACGGCTGGCACGCGCCCGCCGCGCTCGGCCGGGAGCGCCCTGACCCGCCTGATCAGCTCGTAGCCGTTCTCGCCCGGCATCCCGATGTCGCTCACCAGCACGTCCGGCCTCGCGCCTTCGAGCGCGGCCAGTGCCTCGTCGGCCGAGCCCGCTTCCGTCACGGCGGCCCCGCACCCTTCGAGGATGGCCTTCAGCAACTCGCGCGTGTCAGGCTCGTCTTCGACCAGCAGGACGCTGACGCCTTCGAGCGCGCAGGGGTCTCCGAACAACTCGCCCTCCGAGAACGTCGAGCGCGCGTGCCCTGAGAAGAGTTCAGGCCGGCGCGGCGCGGCCTGCGGCCCCGGCTCGGCCGCGGGCGGCAGCTCGACCGTGAAGACGGCCCCGAGCCCTTCGCCCTGGCTCTCCGCGTAGACCGTCCCGCCGTGGGACTCGACGAGGTGGCGGACGATGGCCAGCCCGAGGCCGAGCCCGCTGTGCTCGCGCGTGTTGGAAGAGTCGGCCTGGTGGAAGCGCTCGAAGATGTGCGGCAGCGACTCGGCGCTGATGCCGACGCCCGTGTCACGCACGACGAGGCGCGCGCCCGAGCCGCCGCGCTCAAGCCGCACCTCGACGCTCCCCCCTGACGGTGTGAACTTGATGGCGTTGGAGAGGAGGTTGGTCACGACCTGCTGCAAGCGGGTCGCGTCGCCCCTGACCGGGCCCACGTCCCGGTCGAGGAGGGCTTCGAGCCGGAGGGACTTGGCCTCGGCCGCGGGCCGCAGGCCGCCCACGACGGTCTCGACGACGGGCGCGAGCGCGACCGGCTGGACTTCGAGCCGGAGCTTGCCCGTGATGATGCGCGACACGTCGAGCAGGTCTTCGATGAGCTTCACCTGCGCCTCGGCGTTCCGCTCGATGATCTGGAGGGCGCGCACGCGGCCAGCCTCGTCCAGTTGACCGGAGCGCAGCAGCCGCGCCCAGCCGAGCACGGCCGTGAGCGGCGTGCGCAGCTCGTGCGAGAGCGTGGCTAAGAACTCGTCCTTGATGCGGTTGGCCCGTTCCAGCTCTTCCGCGCGAAGGCTGAGAACTTCGTGGATGCGCCTGCGCTCGGTGGTGTCGCGCCCGACGCCGTAGGCCAGCCCATCCTCGGGGACGGGGAAGTAGCTCCAACCCACCCACCTGTACGAGCCGTCTTTGCAGCGGAAGCGGTTCTCAATGTAAGCCGTCGGTTCGCCCCGCGCCAGCTTCTCGTATTCCTGGTGGGTCGCGTCGCGGTCGTCGGGGTGGATGAAGTCGAAGACGGGGGCGGCGAGAAACTCGTCGGCCGTGAAGCCGAGTATCTGCTCGAACGCAGGGTTGACGCGCCGGAGGTAGCCGTCGAGCCCGGCGACGCAGAGCATGTCCATCGAGAGGGTGAAGAAGCGGTCGCGCTCCTCTTCGAGCCTGCGCCGCTCGGTCATGTCGCGCATGACTTTGGTGAAGCCGAGCAGTCGGCCGCCCTCGCCGCGCACGGGGGTGACGACGCCGCTCGCCCAGAAGCGCGAGCCGTCCTTGCGCAGGTGCCAACGCTCGTCCTCGGCCCGCCCTTCGGCCGCCGCCGTCGCCAGCTCTTTTTCGTCCTCGCCCTTCGCCCGGTCTTCGGGGGTGAAGAAGAGGGAGGCGCTCTGACCCGTGATCTCCGCCTCGGTGTAGCCGAGGGTGCGCTCGGCCCCGAGGTTCCAACGCAGGACGAGGTTCTCGGCGTCGGTCATGAAGATGGCGTAGTCCTTCACCTCCTCGACCGATTTGCGGTAGAGGTCTTCGACCCGCCTGTATGCCTTCCGCCGAGTCTGCTCGCGCTTCATGCCCGTGGCCCGCCCGTGTGTTGACTGCCGTGGCTCGCGCCGCCCGCCGCACGGCGCGGCGGGAACGGAGGGCTAACCATACAAGGGGCGAGGGCGACCGTCTGTACAGTCACGTGCAGGCGGCCGGGCGGGACGCGAGGTAAACAGGACGAAAAGCGGAAAGAAAAGCGAGAACCGCAGTTCGTCTACGAACAGTATCGAAGGCCGACGGTGCCTAATATCTCGCCCGGTGATTCCCCCGCGCCAGGGGGTGCCGTCGCGCGCGGCCCGCCTCTGTTCACGCGTGGACAGACTGTGCGCGGTGCCTGACATCCGCCGCTGGAAAATTCGGGAGGCGTCCGAAACTTTGAACATGATTTTTGGATTGAGTCTCGGCGCGCGCCCGCCCGCGCGGGGCGTGTTTCAAATGCGTGTGACACGCCGGGCCGCTTCGTGGGAACAAGGGGGAGCAAGGAGGAATGAAAGCGTACTCTCACGACATCCGTCAACGCATCGTCAGGGCATACGAGAAGGGCGAGGGCTCGCAGCGCGACATCGCCGCGCGCTTCGACGTGAGCCTCGGCTTCGTGAGGGGCCTGCTCAGGCGCTACCGCCAGACCGGGAGCGTCGAGCCGAAGCCGCACCGCGGCGGCCCCGCGCCGCGCATCGACGAGCGCGGGCTTGAGTTAGTCCGCGAGCTTCTGCGAGAAGACCCTCGCGCAACCCTCGACGTGCTGTGTGAGCGCGTAGCCGCCGACGGCCGCGCGAGGCCGAGCCGCGCCACGATGAGCCGAGCCGTCCGCAGGCTCAGAGGCGCACGCGCGTCCCGGCCGTCGCGTGCCGCGGCGGGCGGCACACGCGTCTGAAATGCGCGCCCGCGCACCGAGGCGCGGCATCCACGTTGCCTGAATAGAATTCCACATCGCTCAACGCGACAACCCCAAGACTCGAAGGCCGGCCGGGTGGCCGCCACCGAATACCCTTCCGCGCGAAGGGATGGGCCGGGGTGTCGCCGCGCGGGCTCCCCCGCGGGAGCCGGGCTTTACCCGAACGAACAGGCTTTAAGGGAACGAACAAGGAGGGTTTGGATGAGCAGTTCAATTGAGACATACGTGGCACGCGCCCTGCTCGCGCTGGCGCTCCTCGCGGGGGCCGCGCTCTCGGCGTCGGCGCAGGTGACGACCGGGAACCTACAGGGCATCGTCACCGACCCGAATCAGGCGGCCGTCGTCGGCGCGACCGTCCGCGTCACCAACGTCGAGACCAACCAGTCGCGCGACACGACGACTAACGAGCAGGGCTTCTACCGCTTCACGAACCTTCTGCCGGGGCAGCGCTACCGCGTCGAGGTGACGGCCGCGGGCTTCGCCCCGACGACGCTCAACGACGTGCCCGTCCGGCTGGCGCAGGAGAACGGGCTCGACATACAGGTGCAGATCGCGGGCGTGGGCGAGACCGTGCAGGTCACGTCCGAGACGCTCCTTCTCGACACGGCGCAGAGCCAGACCTCGCAGACCTTCACGCCCGAGCAGGTGACGCAGCTCCCCTACTCGGGCTCCATCGACAATCTCGCGCTCCTGACGCCCGGCGTCACCGCGCCGCCCACGGGCTTCGCCTTCGCCAACGGCGTCGAGTTCTCGGCCAACGGCAACCGCACCCGCTCGAACAACTTTCAATTAGACGGTCAGGACAACAACGACAACTCGGTGGCCGGGCCGGTGCTGTCGCTCTCGAACCAGGAGGCCATCGGTCAGTACCAGATCATCACCAACAACTTCTCGGCCGAGTTCGGGCGCAACGCCGGAGCGCAGATCAACACCGTCACGCGCTCGGGGACGAACAACTTCCACGGCTCGGTCTTCGAGTTCCACCAGAACTCCGCGCTCGACGCGCGCAACAACCTTGAGAAGCAGGCGGCGGCGACCTTCCGCTTCCTCGGCGCGAACGGCTTCCCGGCCTTCGCGAACGAGGCCGACCGGGTGCCCTCGCCCTACCGCAACAACCGCTTCGGGGGGAGCCTGGGCGGCCCCGTCTACTTCCCGCGCTTCGGCGAGGGCGGGCCGACCCACTACAGCGGCCGCGACCGCGCCTTCTTCTTCGCGACCTTCCAGCGCGACGTGACGCGCGGCGAGACGTTCCTCAGCTCGCTCGGCGGCGGGACGTTCCTGCCGACGGCCAGCTCGGCGCAGTTCGCCGCCGCGCGCTTCCCGAATCCGGCGACGGCCGCGCTGGTCGCCTCGGGGCGCTCCGGCGGGCCGACGACTGCGACGGGGCAGGGCACGCTCTTCGTGCTCCCGCCGGTCGAGGACACGAACGGCGACGGCATCCCCGACACCTTCGTCTTCGGGCCGGGCGGCTCTTCGGGGCTAGTCACGCCCGGCTTCTTCGCGCCGCTCGCGGTGACGACGGCGACGGCCGCGGGCGGGCCGCCCACCACCATCTTCGGCGGCGAGGCCGTCCGCTTCCGTCAGGCCAACTCGTCGAACAACCAGTTCATCACGCGCCTCGACTTCAATGCCACCGACCGCGACGTGATAACCGCGCGCTACATCTACGACCGGACGCTCTCGCCGCTCGGCGCGGGCGGCTCGACCATCGCAGGCTCGCGCGAGGACTACGCCGACCGCACGAACAACCTCGGCGTTACCTACACGCGCACGCTCTCGTCGGCCTCAATCAACGAGGCGCGCTTCAACTACTCGAACCTCTTCGTCACCTTCGGCAACACCGGCCAGGTGACGCAGCCGAACATCGCCTTCTCGGGCACGGCCAACGTCGGCGGCAGCGGACTCAACCAGTCCTTCGGCACCGACCCGAGCTTCCCGCAGTCGCGCCGCGTCATCACCTACCAGTTCCAGGACACGCTCTCGACGACGCGCGGCAACCACGGCCTGAAGTTCGGCGCGGACATCAGGCGGCAGAACGTGGACAACTTCTTCCTCCCGTTCTTCCTCGGCGGCTTCACCTTCACCGGCTCGACCACCAGCACGACCACCGCCGGCGCGCTGCCGCCCGGTACCTTCTTCGAGTTCGGCGGCGCGGCGCGGACGGGGCCCGCCACGGCCTTCGAGAACTTCCTGCTGGGCCGCCCGCGCACCATCAACTTCACGCTCGGCCAGGCGCAGGCCCAGACGCACGAGAACGACTTCTACTTCTTCGTCCAGGACGACTGGCGCGTGCGCCCGACGCTGACCCTGAACCTCGGCGTGCGCTACGAGGTCTCGACCTCGCCTTACAACCCGCTCATCAGCCAGCTCAACGAGCGCGAGGCGAACGCCGCGACCTCCATTTTCCCGGCCGGTTTCCCCGTCTCGGCGCGGACGATGCAGGAGATACCGGCCGACACCAACAACATCGCGCCGCGCGTGGGGTTCGCGTGGCAGCCGAACTTCGGCCTGCTCGGCAACCGCTTCCGCGAGGGGCGCACCGTCATCCGCGGCGGCTACGGCATCAGCTACGACCCGCTCTTCTTCAACATCGTGCTCAACACGATCACCAACTCGCCCTTCGTCGCGCGCGGCTCGTTCGTCCAGACGCCGGGCGCGGCCGGGTCGGTCGCGTTCCCGTTCCTGCCGACGACCACGGCGCAGCTCGCCACGACACCCTCGACCGCGGGCGGCGACCCGCGCCTCTTCAACCGCGTGGACGTTGACCCCGACCTCTACAACCCGTACTCGATGCAGTGGCACATCGGCATCCAGCAGGAGCTGTTCCGCAACGGCGTGCTCGAAGTCCGCTATGCGGGCTCGCGCTACGTCGGGCAGTTCCAGAACACCGACGCCAACCCGCGCACCGACTACTTGAACCAGGCGGGCACCTATCTCGGCCTGGGCGCGGGCGCGTTCACGAGCGGCGTGACGGGGACGGCGCGCGCGGGCACGACCGGCAACGGGCGCGTCGACCCGAACTTCGCGATCATCCAGCGGCGCATCAACGGCGCGCAGTCGATCTACCACGGCCTCCAGACGCGCTTCGACATGCGGCTGCGGCGCAACTTCTCGGCCAACGTCAACTACACCTTCAGCCGCGCCATCGACAACTCGTCCGAGGTCTTCTCGACGCTCTCGGGCGGGCAGACCGTCAACCTCGCGCAGAACCCCTTCGACCAGAACCGCGGCGAGCGCGGGCTCTCGGCCTTTCACCAGAAGCACGCCTTCTCGTCGAACTTCGTGCTTGAGCTGCCGTGGATGCGCGAGCAGCGCGGCTTCCTCGGGCGTGTGCTCGGCGGGTGGCAAGCGAACGGCATCGTGCTCGCCGGGTCGGGGCGGCCGTACACGGCGGCCCAGTTCTTCGGCCGCTACGACCCGCTGCTGACGGGCTCGCTGCGCCCCTTCAACGGCAACCCGAACGCGCCGGAAGGTACGATAGCCTTCGGCAGCTTCGCCGCCGAGAACGTGCTCGGCCGCACGGGCGTGCCCGCGGGGCAGTTCGTCGTCCTCAACACGCGGCAGCCGGGGACGCAGGGGACGATAGTCGCCACCCCGCAGGAGGCGATGCAGCAGTCGCGGCTCGTCTACAACGACTTCGGGCTCGTCCCGGCCTTCGGGCTGACCTCGGACTTCTTCCCCGACCTCGAAGCCTTCAACTTCTTCCGCACGCCCTTCGGCGACGTGGGGCGCAACACCTTCCTCGGCGAGCCGCAGTTCACCGTCAACTTCGGGCTCTTCAAGACGACGAACATTACAGAGGACGTGCGGCTCGAATTCCGCGCCGAGGCTTTCAATCTCCTTAACCACCGCAACTTCGGCGTGCCCGACCCCATCACCGAGGACGCCTTCCTCGGCTTCAACGTCGGGAGCTTCCAGAACCCCGGCTACAACGAGGGCGACCGGCGCACGCTGCGCTTCGGCCTCCGCCTGCTCTTCTGAGCCGCACGTCGGCCTTCAGCGCGCAACACGGGCGCGTTAAAAAGGGAGAGGGTCACGCACGGCCCTCTCCCACATTTTTTTCCGCGGGGCGTCCGCCTACCTGCTGCCCGCGTCCACCAGCTTGTCCTTGTGAATGAGGCGGAAGAGCTTTCCCGCGAGAGCGGCGTCGAGCGTGAGGAGTGCGGCGTGCTGCTCGACCGCAGCCTCTCTCTCCGAGAGTTCGACGAGCGCCGCGCCGAGGTTGAAGCGCGCCTCGGCATACGCGGTCTCGAGCCTGACGGCCTCGCGCAGCGCCGCGACCGCCTCCCTGTACCTGCCCGCCTTCGCGCGCGCCACGCCGAGGTTGTTGTGTCCTTCCGCGAGGCGCGGCTGGAGGAGCGTCAACTGCCGGAACGCCTCGGCCGCCTCCGGGTAGCGCGCGAGCTTGAAGCAGGCGAGGCCGAGCGTGCGGCGCGGGGCGGCGAACCGCGCGTCGAGTCGCGCGGCGCGCGCGAGGAACCCGACCGCCTCCTCGTAGAGCCCTCCGGCGTAGAGCGCCGCGCCGAGGTTGTAGTTCTCTACAGCGGCGTCGGGCCTCCGCCGCTGCTCGCGCCTCAATTCTTCGAGCGGCCAGCCCCGCCAGCCCGCGCCCCTTTCGTCGTCGGCCGCCGTACTCGCTTCGCGGCCCTTAACCGGAGAGTCGGTCTGGACGGCGCGTAGAGCCCATGCGTCGACGGTCGCCGCGAGCAGCGACGCGGCGAGCATCGCGGCGAGGGCTCGGGAGTGGATGTTCATGTCCATCTCTCTCCTATCGTGCGGGGTGGGAAGCGCGCGCGGGCGCTCGCCCCGAAGTGTGATGTGAAGCAGCCTGTCTTGCTGTGACGGAAAGAAGGTTTGAATTGAACTGTCGCCCGCCTGGTCGGTGTACGCTCAGAGACTAAGGCAGACCCCCAAGGCCGTCAAGAAAAACGTCGAAGCTCGGGCCGGGGCCCCTGCCAACGTCTCGTGAACACATCTTGACAGTTTCTTCTCCGCCCGCGTCCGACAACGGACAGGCTTGGGGCGGGCGCGCCGGTATGCTCGACCCCGTTCCGCAATTTTCGCGTTTCTGAAAGCACCTGCGCCGAACCGCCTTCGACGGAAGGCGAGCCGTCACACAGGACGTCGCGGGCGCTTCGGCCGGAGTCGAAGGACACGCGCGGCACAACCAAAATCAAGGGGGAAGTAATACCGTGCGTAAACTGTTCTTTCTGCCTCTCGTCACACCCCTCTTGAACTTCCTGGCAGGCCCGCAGGCGCGCTTCCCGAACCAGACGCGCTCAACGCCCTTCCTGCGCGCGCTCTTCGGCGTGGTCTTCAAGTGAGCGGAATCATGAGCGCCAGAATTCATCGTTATCAGGGCGAAGGGGTGAGGGCAGAGGTGACCCCCTACGAGGGCCTCTACAGGGTGAACGTCCTCGGGCCGCATCACCCGCGCGGCCTGCTCCCCATCATCACGGAGAAGAGTGTGGAGGAGGCGGTCGGCCACGCCGAACGACTGGCGATGGAACTTTACCCGCACGCCTGCGACGAAGCCGGTTGCGGCGGGTGGGAGGCAGGGTCTTGAAGTATGGGGATGACGTTGGAAGTACGTACGGGGCGGAGAGGGCCGGCCGGAGACGGACGGCGAAAGTTATCGGCGAGGTGCGGATGTCAGTTCAAGGTCACGCTGCCGCCGACGGTTCGATGAGACTGTTTGAAGAACGAACTTCGAGGAGGGATGGGGCAATGAGAGAGAACAAGAGAATGTATGGCGTCGCGGCGCTGGCCGCCGCGTGCGCGCTGACGCTGACGGCGTTTACGGCCGGCACGGCCACGCCGGGTCGGAGCCAGAACAACAATAACGGCGGCTCGAACGCCAACGCGAACGGCGCTGGCGGCGGTAACACGAACGAGACCGGCGGCAACACCAACCGGAACACGGGCGGACAGACGGGGACGATGGGACGCGGGCAGACCGGGGCGGGGCAGGGCGGCGCGCTCAACTCCGCCGACAGGCAGTTCATGACGCGTGCGGCCATGATGGACATGGCCGAGATTCAGACGGGACGCCTCGCCGTCTCACAGGGCGCGAGCGAGTCGGTCAGGCAGTTCGGCCAGCGCATGATCGACGACCACACGCGCACCAGCCAGCAGTTGATGCAGATGGCGTCCGCCGCGGGCTTCACGCCGCCGCAGACTCTGGACGCCAAGCACCAGGCCGCGGCCGACAAGTTGTCGCGTCTGACGGGCGCGGAGTTCGACCGCGCCTACATGAAGCAGATGGTCAAAGACCACCAGGAGGCCGTCTCGCTCTACCAGCGGCAGTCCACGCGCGGAGGAATGCCCGACCTGCGGGCCTTCGCGTCGGCGACCCTGCCCGCGCTCCAGGAGCACCTTTCGATGGCGCGTTCGATGGCTGGCGGCGGCGGCGGTTCAATGAATCACAACGGCAACACGAACTCGGGCGGCGCGTCGAACGCCAACGGCAACAGCAACCGTTGAGACTGACAGACAGGAGGCATTCCGATGCGTAAGACTCCGGCGGTTCTCTCCCTCTGCGCCGTGGTGGGCGCGGCGGCCGCGTGCGGCGGCGGCGGGGAGGGCAACGCGAACCGCGGCGGGGGCAGTGGCGGCAACGCTAACAGGTAGTCGGTCTGAAGATTCGGTGTGATGAGAGAAGCGCGCCGCGTGTGAAAACGTGGCGCGCTTCGACTATTTAACGGCCTGCACGAGCATTTTATTCGACCAACGTCCGTCCGGTCTTATACACGTGAGTGAAGAAAACAGGCGCGGAGCTTCAACCGGATGTTCGGTTATGTACGATGGCTTGAGAGTACCGGAACAGGCTACGCACCACCCGAGGCTTTACATCCACCCCGGCAAAATTCTCGTGAACTCATTTTGACACTTTCTTCGCCCCCTGCGTCTGTCAGCGTACTGGAAGACGGGGGCGGTGCGTTTATCTTTGTCCGGCGACCGAATTTTAACAGGGCCGCGCGGCGCGTGGCCTTAGAGGTAAGGGACTCATGATGTCACACGCGAGAGAGGCGGAAGCACGGAAGGGCGGCAGGGGTTCGGACGTCGTGTGCGCGTGGTGCGGCGGCGTGATGCGCGGCGGGGCTTCGAAGGCGAGAAAGCGGATGTGCCAGCCCTGCTTCGAGCGGATGATGCGCGAGTACAGCCGCGCGCACCAGTCGCCGTCAGCCGTGCCGCACGCGAGCGAGCGCTAAAGGTGCCGGGAGGCCGAGACGCGGATGAGAGTCGAGAGCATACGCACGCTGGCGGGGCCGAACGTCTACAGCTACAGGCCCGTCCTCCTGATGAGGCTCGACCTCGAAGACCTCTACGAACGCGAGAGCTATGAGGTCGCGGGCTTCGTCGAGCGGCTGCTCACACTGCTGCCGGGCTTGCGTGAGCACCACTGCTCGAAAGGTTACGCGGGCGGCTTCGTCGAGCGCCTCAACGAGGGGACGTACTTCGGCCACACCGTCGAGCACGTCACGCTGGAGCTGGCATCCCTGGCCGACTGCGCCGCCACCCACGGCAAGACGCGCTACTCGGGCGACGGTGCCGTCTACAACGTCGTCATCGAGTTCTGCGCCGAGCACGCCACGCGCTACCTCTTAGGGCGGGCCGTCGCGCTGGTCGAAGCGGTCATCCGCGGCGAGGACTTTCCCCTCGACGAAATAATGGAAGAGGCGAAGGAGATCGCGGCCGACACGGAACTGGGCCCCTCGACGCGTTCCATCGTGGACGCCGCGGCCGCGCGGGGCATCCCGTGGGCGCGCGAGAACGACCAGAGCCTCGTCCGGCTCGGCTACGGCAAGCACCTCCGGCTCGTCCAGGCCGCGATGACCGACGGCACGAGCGCCATCGGCGTCGAGGTCGCGGGCGACAAGGACTTGACCAAGGCGCGTCTGGGGCGCGCCTCCATCCCCGTCCCGCGGGGCGAGATTGCCCGCACCGAGGGGGAGGCCGTCGCCGCCATGGGCACGATAGGCGCGCCCGTGGTCGTCAAGCCTCTGGACGGGCGGCAGGGCAAGGGCGTCTCCTTAAACCTCTCGACGCCCGAAGAGGTCGTGGCCGCCTTCCGCATCGCGCGGGAGTTCTCGCGCGAGGTGCTGGTCGAGGAGATGTTCGAGGGGCGCAACTACCGCGTGCTCGTCGTCGGCTACCGGATGGTGGCCGCGAGCGAGCGCATCCCCTGTCACGTCACGGGCGACGGCAAACACACGGTCGCCCAACTCATCGACATCGAGAACAGTAACCCTCTGCGCGGCGAGGGGCACGAGAAGCCGCTGACCAAAATCAAGAAGGACGACGAGATACTGCGCGCCTTCATGCGTAAGGAGGGCTGGGGCATGGACGACGTGCCCGCGGAGGGCGAGCGCGTCTCACTCTGCGCCGGGATGAACCTCTCCACGGGCGGGACGGCAAAGGACGTGACCGACGACGTGCATCCGGCCGTCAGGAGCATGTGCGAGCGCGTCGCACGCATCATGGGCATGGACATATGCGGCATCGACCTCGTCATGCCGGACATCAGTGAAGCGCCGACGAACGGCGGCGGCGTCATCGAGGTCAACGCCGCGCCGGGGCTGCGGATGCACCAGTTCCCCGGCGAGGGCCAGCCGCGCGACGTGGGGCGCGCCATCGTTGACATGCTCTACCCCGAAGGTGCCCCCTCGCGCATCCCCATCGTCTCGATTACCGGCACGAACGGGAAGACGACCGTCACGCGCATGCTCAGCCACGTCCTCACCGAGTCGGGCTTGACGACGGGGACGACGACGACCGACGGCATCTACCTGGGAGGCGAGCGCGTCGTCCGGGGCGACACCACGGGGCCGGTCTCTGCCCTGACTGTGCTCGAAGACAGGGCAGTCGAGGTGGCGGTCTTGGAGACGGCGCGCGGCGGCATCGTCCGGAGGGGCCTGGGCTACGACTGGTCGGACGTGGGCGTGTTGACCAACATCGCCGCCGACCACATCGGGCAGGACGGCATCGAGTCAATCGAAGACATCCTCTGGATCAAGTCGCTCGT
>WUUC01133554.1_pt1 | contig 12160 bp, 5 predicted proteins | sample 6278441 | NCBI WGS metagenome assembly WUUC01 (sample SAMN13675441, study PRJNA597444) | soil metagenome | isolation source: soil | place: USA: Washington | collected 2017-10 | reverse complement strand
CGGGCTTCTTCGGCTTCTTCGCGCATACAGGCGTGATGACGGTGCTGGAGGACGAGGGGCTCCTCCCCGTGCGTCTCTCTGGCTCAAGCGCTGGCGCCCTCGTCGCTGGAGCGTGGGCCGCGGGCCTCTCGGCGACGGCGCTCCGCGACGAGCTCCTCGCGCTCAGGCGCGAGCATTTCTGGGATCCCGGCCTTGGCCTCGGCCTTCTTCGCGGCGATCTCTTTCGCGCGAAGCTCGCGTCGCTCCTGCCGACCCGCACGTTCGACGCGTGCAGGGCGCCGGTCGCGGTGTCGGTCTACGACGTTCTTACGCGCGCGACGCGCGTCGTCAGCGAGGGCGATCTCGCGCCCGCGATATGCGCCTCATGCGCCGTCCCGTTCCTGTTTCACCCCACGTGGATCGCAGGGCGCCCCTTGCTCGACGGCGGGATCGCCGACCGCCACGGTCTCTTGGGAATGCCGCCCAGCGAGCGCCTTCTCTATCATCACCTCGCCGCGCGCTCGCCGTGGCGCCGCTCGCAGAGCCCCTCGCTCGCCGTCCCTCGCCGCGAGAATATGACGGCGCTCGTGATCGAAGGCCTGCCGAGGGTCGGCCCGTTCCGCCTCGAGCAAGGAGCGCGCGCGTTCGATGCGGCGCGCAGGGCGGCGAAGGAGGCGCTTGACCTGCCGGCGCCGGCGCACGCGCACGCGACAACGCGCGAGGTGCGCGTCTCCGCCGGCGAATAACGCGGCCCGCGCGAAGCTCAGCGCGCCGCCCCCAAAACCCTCAATCAAAGTGAATTGATGCCCAATTAAACCGGACATCCCGCGCGCGGCGCCACGGCTGAATAGGTCCGCCCCCCTTATTCGAACCTTATTCGGAGCGGCGCGCTCCCTTCGCCGTAAACCGCGTCGCTCCCCCGAGCGCATCCGCCTCGAGCGCCCTCATGCCGTGGCGCCACTCGTTTGCGAGCGCCTCCTCAAGCGTCAAATCACCCTGCTCATAAGCGCTCTGCCGGTCTCCTCGCATGCACACCTCCGGGAACGCTGCGATCTGCGCGGCGAGCGCCTCTGCCTCCTCGCGCGCCGCGCCTGCCTTTACGACGCGGTTCGCGAGCCCCATCGCGAGCGCCTCGGGCGCGCTCACCGCCCTCCCCGTCAGGATTAAATCAAGCGCGCGGCTAAGCCCGATAAGCCTGGGTAACCGGACCGTCCCCCCGTCGATGAGCGGCACGCCCCACCGGCGACAAAACACGCCGAGGACCGCGTCCTCTTCCACGACCCGCAGATCACAGAAGAGCGCGAGCTCGAGCCCGCCCGCCACCGCGTACCCAGCGATCGCCGCGATCACAGGCTTTGAGAGGCGCATCCGTGAAGGCCCCATCGGCGCGTCGCCTTCAGGATCGATCCTGTTCGGGCTCCCCGCGGCGATCGCCTTTAGATCCGCGCCCGCGCAGAACGTCCCCCCGTCTCCCCAGAGCACAGCCACCTTCGCCTCCGGATCGGCCTCAAACTGCCGGAACGCGTCCGCGAGGGCCTCAGCCGCCTCGCGGTCGACGGCGTTCTTCACCTCCGGGCGGCTCAGGATAACAGTCGTTATGGGTCCCTTCTTCTCGACGATGACGGCCATGACAGACTCCTCTCCCGTCCCGGTATCCGTGTCCCCTCGGCCGCGCGCCGCTCACGCCGCCCGCGCATGGCGCGTGTCCCGCGCATGGCGTGTGTCCCGCGCATGGCGCGTGTCCCGCGCATGGCGCGTGTATGTATAGAGCGCTACGACCGGCGCTCACAACGTAATCGGCAAAGTTAGGACGAAACGGCGGCTCCGTACACACTCCACAGCGACAACGCGAAGAACGGCTTGGATCCCGATTGAAGCGGTTGTACTATGCCAAGCTCGGATCCACCTCCGAGGAGACGCGATGGCTGATCAATACCGATTCCTGCTCCAAGAGAAAGACATTCCGACGGCCTGGTACAACCTGGTCCCGGACCTTCCACGGCCGCTCCCTCCCGTGCTCCACCCAGGGACCTTCAAGCCCATCGGTCCGGAGGACCTGTTGCCCATCCTGCCGATGGCGTTGATCTTGCAGGAAGTGACCCAGGATTCGTGGATCGAGATCCCGGAGCCGGTGCGTGAGGTGTACAAGCTGTGGCGCCCGACGCCGCTCATGCGCGCGTGGAGGCTCGAGCGTGCGCTCGATACGCCTGCGCACATTTATTACAAATACGAAGGCGTCAGCCCCTCCGGAAGCCATAAGCCGAACACGGCCGTCCCCCAGGCATACTACAATAAAGAAGCGGGGATCAAAGGCCTGACGACCGAGACGGGCGCCGGCCAATGGGGCACCGCGCTCTCCTTCGCGTGCCGCTCGCTCGAGATGGAGTGCTACGTTTATATGGTAAAGGCTTCGTACGAGCAGAAGCCCTACCGCCGGATCATGATGGAGTGCTACGGCGCCGAGGTGACCCCGAGCCCGTCGACGAAGACGCAGTCGGGCCGGAAGATCTTGGAGCAGGATCCGAATTCGCCGGGCAGCCTTGGAATCGCGATCTCAGAGGCCGTCGAGGCGGCCGTGACGAGCGGCGGTAAATATAAATACAGCCTGGGATCGGTGCTGAACCACGTGCTCACGCACCAGACGGTGATCGGCCAGGAGGCGATCCGGCAAATGGAGATGGCGGGTGAATACCCGGATATCCTCATCGCGCCGACGGGCGGCGGCTCAAACTTCGCGGGCCTGATCGCGCCGTTCGTCCGCAATAAGATTAAAGACGGCAAGAAGACGCGCATTATCGCGGTCGAGCCGTCGTCCTGCCCCAGCCTCACGAAGGGCGTCTATGCCTATGATTACGGCGACGCCTTGGGCCTCACGCCGCTCGTAAAGATGTTTACGCTCGGCCACACGTTCGTCCCGCCCCGGATTCACTCGGGCGGCCTGCGCTACCACGGGATGGCCTCAATCGTAAATGAGCTCTATGACCAGGGCATCATCGAGGCCGTCGCGGTCGCGCAGCGGAGCGTGTTCGAGGCGGGGCTCATGTTCGCGAAGTGCGAGGGCATCCTGCCGGCCCCTGAGGCGGCGCACGCGGTCCGAGTCGCGATCGACGAGGCGATGAAGTGCAAAGAAGAGGGGCAGAAGCGCGTAATCGTCTTTAACCTCTGCGGGCACGGGCACCTGGATCTCACGGCGTACGACGATTACATCCATAATCGCCTCGTGGATTATGAGTATCCGGCCGAGAACGTCGCGGAGGCCATGACGCACCTGCCGAAGGTGCCCGAGTCGGCGCTCGCGGCTGCAGCCTCGACCTGATTCACCGCGATCAAGCTTGCAATGCTATCTGCCGCCGGGCGTAGGCGCCTTCGTTCTGGCGGCGGGCTCGGTGTGGTTTGGGCCGCCGGGACGAAGGCGCCTACGCCCGGCTATTTTTCGCGGCCCAGGGCGCAATGAGCGCTCCTCGGACGGCTTTACAACGATCGGACGTGATAGCCATGTTAAATATCGGTACTCTTCAAGGCAGCTTCGCCGGCTTATTTGTCTTCGGGTGCGTCGCGCTGAGCGCCGCGTGCGGATCGTCTCCTCCTGGTGACAGCGGCGGCAGCAGCGTGACGTCAAGCTCGTCCGGCGCGGGCGTCGGCGGAGCCTCGACGGGCAGCGGCGGCGCCGGTTCTGGGACGGGCGGGGCTTCGAGCTCGAGCGGCGCCGGCGGCGGGGGCGAGACGGCGAGCATTCCGGCAGACCTGCTCGATCTCGTGAATTGGAAGCTCACGCTTCCCATCAGCGCCCAAGGCGACTCATCTCCGCTCGAGATCAAGCAGCCCGAGCTGGCGACGTACAGCATCGATCCGTACTTCCACCTAAACGCCTCGAAGGATGGCGTCGTCTTCCAGGCTCACGCGGGCGGGGCCACGACGAGCAACTCGGGCTATCCGCGCTCGGAGCTCCGCGAGATGACCAACCAAGGGAGCGACCTCGCGAGCTGGTCGACGACCTCCGGCACGCACACGATGACGATAAAGCAGGCGATCACGCACCTTCCCGCGGTCAAACCTCACGTCGTCGCTGGGCAGATCCACGACGCCTCCGACGACCTCGTCATGATCCGCCTCGAAGATAAGTACTTGTTCGTGGAAGGCGACGGGAATGACCTCGGCGAGCTCGACGCTGACTACGCGCTGGGGACGACGTTTACGATTAAGATCGTCGCGGAGAACGGCGCCGTCCAGGTCTATTACAACGACATGAATACACCGAAGGTGGACGTCTCCAGGGACGCATCAGGCTGCTACTTCAAGGCCGGCGCCTACACGCAATCGAACCCGAGCAAGGGCGACGAGCCGACGGCCTATGGCGAGGTCATCGTTTACGACCTCTCCGTGACTCACCAGTAACGCGAAGGCGCTCGGGCGCGAATCTCCTTATTACAAGAGCCTGAGGTCGACTGCCCCGCCGCCTCGTTTCTGGGCTGGCGCTCGAGAACCGTATTCAAGCTGAATACAGATGTTCGCGAGGCGCCTAAAATGTGCGTGACAACCCGCACCATAAAGGGCGAGTCTCATTACTAACACTCGGCGTATTGGGTGCACAGCTTCAGATACGTCCATCATGCGCGATGCATGCAGGCGAGCATCCCGGGGGAGTGGGCAGGCCGTCGGCAGGTAGGGCAGCAAACGCCTCGAAACAATAGAAGGCGGACCTGTACCTCGGATCTGCGGTGCTACCATCGCATGCAATGAACATGGCCCATTTGTTATGGGTTCGAGCTTCTCTTTTCTTTAAGATCCGAGGAGTGACGCGCGCTGTCGATGTTTGACATCCTTTTTGAGATATGAAATCTCAGAATTAATAAGAGGATTATGCGACACCAATTCGAGGTTTCACGTCGTGCCATCGGGGCTCCCCGTGGCGGCGGGCTCGCTTCGCGTCGCGCCCCGAGCAATTCTGCAGGGATCACCGTCGTCGCGCTCTGCTTTGTCGGCGCGTGCGCGGGCGCGTGCGAGCCGACCTCTGCCAAGAAAGGCCCACCAGAAGCGACCGCGGAGCGCGCTGAGCAAGCGGAGCAGGCGATCGAGACGCAGAGCACGACCACCTCGACCCCGATCGGCCTCGCCATTGAGATTGACAACGGCGTAGCGGTGCCCCTCAAGGTGCGGGCCGGACAGAAATTCTATATCAACCAGATCGACATCCGCGCGGCCATTACCGCCGCTGTGGACGAGGGCGTGGCAGGGCTCGACGCGTCCGGCGATTTCTCGGAGGTCCCTTGGAGCGGCGTCCAGCTCCAAGAGCAGGAGTTCCAGCTCCTGCCGAACGCGGAGGGGAAATTCACGCGCAGCCGGTTTTACAGCGGCGCCGCCTGGATGACGAAGCGCAGCGAATTCACCGTGTCCCAGCTCGACGCGAGCGGCAACGTCACGGGCTCGCCCATCGTCGTGGGCGCGGGGAAAGATGCCCACCTCCATCCCACGGACGATTTCTTTATACGGCGCCTCCGAGCGATCCAATGGACGCGCGACTGCCCGTCGAGCACCGATTGCGGAGGCGCGACGCAGTTCGAGGAGGAGGCGCTGATCGAGCTTCGGAACGCGACAGACATGCTGCCCACGTTCCAGCTCCAGCCGTCGACGGTGGCCCTGCAGATCCAATGGTCGGAGCGCGCCGCGCCGCCGTACGTGATCCCCCTGACGCAGGTCGCCACGCCCCCCTACGATTACGGCTTCTCCATCGACCTCGCGGCCATCACGCCGCCGGGCCCCCACGGCTATTACCTCCCCGGTCAGGACATAACGTTCCAGATCACGCTGCGCGACGGCTCCGGCAATCGGCTGCACCCGGAGGGGTCCCTGCCGAGCTATAATGACGTGATCTTCGGGCCGAACGAGGCAGGGATCCAATACTTCCGTGGGTTCTTCGATAACGCGTGGGTGTTCTGGAGGCGCAAGCACCGGGAGCGGACGCTTATCGCGAACATTATAGGTCCAGCGCAGAACGTGCAGGCGATCCGGACCATTATCCCGCTGGAGCCCCTTATCACAGAGGACGTGCAGACGGCCGGCGAGCTCGCGCGCGACGGCGTCTTCGCGCAGGAGAAGGTCTTCCCCACGACGGATGGAGTCTTCGGAGGGGCGTTCGATCCCACCCATGCCGGGTGGGCGGAGCCCGGGAGCGACACGTGGGTCTTCTCGCTCCCCGCCGACGCGGAGCCCGGCACCTACCGAGTGACGGCCAAGGGGCGACGCACCTATTACGGCGAGGACATCCCGTTCACGCGGTCGATCCCGATCCAGGTCGGATCGCTTGTGCCTACGAGCGCCACGTTGACGACCGGCAATTGCAGCTCGTGCCATAACGGCGGAGGTTCGCTGGAGATCATCCCGCACGCGAACCCAAATCGGGCGACGTGCGCCCCCTGCCACACCCCGCTCGCGGTCGAGCTCGACGCGCCGATCTTCGTCCGCGCCCATTTCATCCACTCGCGCTCGAACCGGTTCGACGCGCCTATCCATAACTGCTCGCTGTGTCACGTAGCACCAGGAGGAATCGAGCGCGCGAGCAAAGCGGCCTGCCTCTCGTGTCATACGTCGTACCCGGCTGACCACGTCGCTGCCTATGGGCCGATCGTGAGCATCTACACAGGCGGCGCGACCGAGTCATTTCAAGCGTGCGCGCCGACGTGCCACGTGACGCACCCGGGGAGCGGCCTCTAGAGAAGCCACCGCAAATGGGAGCGGCGCCGTACAGCCCGGCGCTCCTCTCGCAGATTCGCGATGGGCCACGACAACACAGCGCGCGGACGCGGCCTGCTTGAGAGGCCCGCGTCGCCCGAAAAATGCCCCGTGGACAGGAGGATAAAATGCTCCAGGTACCTAATTACACGCTTGTCGGCATGATCGACGAGAGCCCGAGCACGATCCTGTACCGCGGATACCGCACCAATGACCGGAGCAAGGCGGCGATTAAGGTTATCAAAGACGATCCGCCGAGCCTCGGTGACCTCGCCAAGCTGAGGCATGAGTTCCTGATCCTGCGTGAGCTCGGGCCGGCCGGGACGGCCACAGACTATGCCCTCGAGCGGTGCGGGAGCGGCCTGGCCCTCGTCCTCGAAGGTCTCGACGGGCAGCCGCTGAGCGAGGTGATGCGCGCAGGGCGGATGGATCTCAAGACGGTCCTGCAGATCGCCGTTTCAATGGCCGATATCCTGGAGGGGATCCATCGGCGGCACACCATTCATAAAGACATCAAGCCGCGCAATATCCTGCTCGATCCTCAGAAGCAGCGCGTCCATCTCGTCGGCTTCGGCATCGCCACTCAGCTCTCTCAGGAGACGCAGCGAGCCTCGGCCCCGGACGCGCTCGAGGGCACGCTCGCCTATATGTCACCTGAGCAGACAGGTCGAATGAACCGGGTGATCGACCACCGCAGCGACTTCTACGCGCTGGGCGCGACGCTCTACGAGATGCTCACCGGGTGCGTGCCTTTCCTCACGATTGACGCGATGGAGCTCGTGCACAGCCATATCGCTCGCATACCACGGCCGCCGCACGAGCTCTCGGAGGCGGTCCCCAGGGCGGTCTCGAACGTGGTGATGAAGCTGCTCGCCAAGGCGGCGGAGGCTCGCTATCAGGGAGCCTACGGCCTCAAGGCGGATCTCGAGGAGTGCCTGCGGCAGCTCGAGCAGACCGGGCATATCGTTGAATTCCCGCTCGGACGCTTCGACAAAGCCAATGAGCTTCGCATCGCCCAGAACCTCTACGGCCGAAAGGCCGAGCTCTCTGCGCTGCTGTCCGCGTTCGACCGGGTGAGCCGGGGCGCGGCGGAGCTGCTCCTTGTGTCGGGCTACTCAGGCGTCGGCAAATCCGCGCTGGTCAACGAGATCCATAAGTCGATCGCCGCACGCGGAGGGCACTTTGCGACAGGCAAATTTGACCAATTCAACCGCACCGTCCCGTATGCCTCGATCGCTCACGCCATCCGAGAGCTCATCTGCCATATCTTGACCGAACGCGCCGAGCAGCTCGCGCGCTGGCGCGGCGAGCTCTTGGCGGCCGTCGGCGGCAATGGCCAGCTTCTAATCGATATCATCCCGGAGCTGGAGATCGTTATCGGCCCGCAGCCCAATGTGCCGGCGCTCGCCCCGACCGAGGCGCAGAACCGCTTCCACCTGGTGTTTCAGAACCTCCTGCGTGTCTTCTCGACGACCGAGAACCCGCTCGTGCTGTTCCTGGATGATCTGCAGTGGGTCGACCCGGGCTCGCTAAAGCTCTTGCAGGCCCTGTTCACGGACAGCGCGGTCAGCCACCTGCTCCTTATCGGCGCTTATCGCGATAACGAGGTCGGCGCCGATCACCCGATGCTCCCGGTGCTGGATAGGCTGCGCGCGGCGAACGTGGCCGTGACCGAGATCAAGCTCAAGCCGCTCGCGGAGCCGGATGTCCGCGAGCTCGTCGCGGATACCCTCGCAGAGCCGCACGCGCGGGTCGCGGGTCTGGCCAGCGCTGTATTCGAAAAGACGCATGGAAACCCGTTCTTCGTGGGCCAGTTCCTGACGACGTTACACGACGAGGGCTGGCTCAGCTTCGACGCCCACGCCGGGAGTTGGAGGTGGGATCGAGGGCGGATAATGGAGCGCCTGGTCACCGATAACGTCGTCGACTTTATGACGGCGAAGATCCAGCGGCTCGCGGCCCCCACCCAGCGCATCCTGAAGCTCGCCGCCTGCATTGGCCACCGGTTCGATCTGCACACGCTCGCCGTCATTTATGAGCGCAGCGTCGCCGACACCGCCGCCGTGCTGTGGCCGGCGCTGCGTGAGGGTCTGATCGTACCGATGGACGCCGGCTACCGCCTGATTCACGGGACCGAGCGCGAGAATCCATTCCCGGACGAGCTCCCGGGCATCCGGGTCGCCTACAAGTTTCTCCACGACCGTGTGCAGCAGGCCGCCTACTCCCTCATTGAAGAGAGCGCGAGGCAGGCGATCCACCTTCAGATCGGGCGGCTGCTCCTCGCCGGCACGCAGGGCGGCGCTCGTGAGGAGGCGCTTTTCGACCTGGTTACCCATTTAAACTTCGGCGCCCCGCTCGTGACCTCGCCGGACGAGCGGCTCGAGCTCGCGCGGCTGAACCTCACGGCGGGCAAGCGCGCCAAGGCTGCCACCGCCTACCAGGCCGCCGCCGGCTACCTGGCGGCGGGGATGGGGCTCCTCTCCGATTCGAGCTGGAATCATGCGTACGATCTCTGCTTTGAGCTTCATGTCGAGCGCGCGGAGTGCGAATACCTGAACGGCCGCTTCGACCTCGCCGAGTCGCTGTTCGAGGTCATTCTCTCGCAGGCAAAGACCGACCTGGAGCGGGCGCATGTCTACACCATGCGCATGATCCTGTATGCGACCCAGGGCAAGATGGCCGAGACCGTGCGCATCGGGCTGGCCGGCCTCGCCCTCTTCGGCGTCACCTTCCCGGACGATCAAAAGGAGCAGGAGGCCGCGCTGCCGGCGGCCTTCGCGGAGATCAGCGAGAACCTGGGGCAGCGCCGGATTGATGACCTGATCGACGCGCCGGTGATTACGGATCCGGATCAGCGGATGGTCATGAAGCTGCTCGCGACCGTGCTGGCCCCCGCCTACTTCATTAACCCGGCCCTCTTTACGCTGCTCATCCTTAAGCAGGTCAACCTCTCGCTAAAGCTCGGCCACACGGAGATATCGGCGTACGGGTACGCCGCATACGGCATGATCTTGACCGGCATCCTGGGGCGGTACCGAGAGGCGTACGCGTTCGGAAAGCTGGCGATGGATTTGAATGAAAAATTCAACAACGTCGATCTGGCGTGCAGGCTGAGCAACGTCTTCGGCGGCTTCATCAGCTACTTCAGCAGGCCCCTCCGCATGAGCCTCGAGCTCTTCGAGCGCGGCAATCAGGCTGGCCTGGAGTCGGGGGACTTCACCTTCGTCTCGTATAACTGCCTCCAGATGCCGATGATACGCTTGGGCCTCGGCGATGAGCTCTCCGCCGTCCGCGAGCACTGCGACAAACTGCTCGTTTTAATGCAGCGCACGAAGGACGCCTACTCCATCGCCTTTCTCACCGTGTCGCGACAGATGATCGAGAGCCTCGCCGGGCGGACGCGGGGGCGCGACACCTTGAGCGACGCAGACTTCGACGAAGGGCGCTTCGCCCTGGAGATCGAGCGCGTCGGCCTCACGACCGTGGTATGTTGGTACTATACGATTAAATTGATCCTTGCCGTCATCCATGAGGACTATGGCGCCGCGCTCCAGATGGCCGCGAAGGCAGAGGAGCGCGCTGGTAACGCCGTGGGTTTCTTTTTTATCACGGAGCTCTGCTTCTATACCTGCCTTGCCCTCACCGCTTTGTACCCGACGGCCTCCGCGGAGGATCGAGGGCGTTACACGTCAATGCTCACGACGCGGAGGGAGAAGCTCGCTACGTGGACCGAGCATTGCGCCGAGAACTTCGAGCATAAGCACCTCCTGGTCGAGGCGGAGGTCGCGCGCGTCTCCGGGAAGAAGACAGAGGCGGCCGAGCTCTATGACCAGGCGATAAGCCTGGCTCAGGAGCGCGGCTATCAGCATCACGCCGCGCTGGGAAATGAGCTCGCGGCGAGGTTCTATCTGGCGGCGGGCAGGGACACGCTCGCCCGGTTTTATCTCTCGGCCGCCCACTCCGGCTACCTCGCCTGGGGCGCGGCCAGCAAGGCGCTTTCGCTGTCCGAGGCGCACGGCGCGCTGCTCGTGCAGCGGGAGGGCGAGCAGCCGAACCGCGGATCGACGATCGATTTAATGACGGTCGTCAAGGCGGCGCAGGTGCTCTCGGGAGAGATCGATCTTCGCCGGCTCCTCGAGCGGCTAATGACCGTCGCGCTCGAGAACGCCGGGGCCGAGAAGGGGTATCTTATACGCGGCCGGGACGACGATCTCCTCGTCGAAGCGCGGGCGAGCGTGGAGCAAGGCGAGGTCAAGGTGGGCCTGCTAGGCTCGGCCCTGTCCGCCGTGTTCCTGCCCGGCTCCATCCTGAACTATGTGAAGCGCACGCGGAAGCACGTCGTGCTGGACGACGCGACCTCGGAGGCGACCTTCTCCGCGGATCCCTATCTCGCGCGGGAGCGCCCGAGGTCCGTTTTGTGCGTGCCGCTGCTGCGCCAGGCGACGCTGGTCGGTATGCTGTACCTCGAGAATAACCTGATCACGGGCGCCTTCACGAAGGATCGCCTCGCCGTGCTGGAGGTGCTCGCGTCGCAGGCCGCCATTTCACTCGAGAATGCGACGCTCTACTTTGAGCTCGCGCAAGAGAACATGGTGCGCAAGCGGGCCGAGGAGGAGGTCCGCACGCTGAACACTGAGCTCGAGTCGCGCGTAATCGAGCGCACGGCGCAGCTTCAAGAGGCCAACCAGGAGCTCGATGCGTTCAGCTATTCGGTCTCTCACGATCTGCGCGCGCCGCTGGACGCCATTGAGGGGTTTAGCCTCGCGCTGGAGGAGGACTACGGCGCGCAGCTCGAGGCGCGCGCGCAGGATTACCTGCGGCGCGTGCGCAAGGCCACGCTGCATATGTCAGAGCTCATTGAGAACATGCTGCTCTTGTCGCGCGTGACGAGCGCCGAGCTCAACCGCCAGCAGATCGACGCGAGCGAGCTCGCGCGGGAGATCGTGGATGAGCTGCGCGGGGCCGCCCCCGACCGCGTCGTGGAGATCGTTATCGGTGATAACATCCAGGCGAACGCCGACGGCCGCCTGATTCGCATCGCGCTGGAGAACCTGCTCGGCAATGCGTGGAAGTACACGAGCAAGCACGCCCATGCCCGCATTGAGTTCGGCCTCATGCAGGGGGACGGCCAACCTATCTACTTCGTCCGGGATGACGGCGCCGGGTTCGACACGAAGTTCGCTGGTAAGCTATTCGCGCCGTTCCAGCGTATGCACTCGAGCGCCCAGTTCGCCGGCAACGGGATCGGCCTGGCGACCGTGCAGCGCGTGATTCGCCGGCACGGAGGGCGTATCTGGGCCGAGGCTGCCGTGGAGAAGGGGGCTACGTTCTATTTCACGTTATGAAGATACAGCGCCCAGTCGCTGCAAAGACGCTGGTGGAGAGATGAGCTATCCCCTACGAGTGTTGATCGTCGAAGACGCCGAGAGCGACGCGTTGCTCGCGGTGCGCG
>WUUC01119736.1_pt1 | contig 12162 bp, 16 predicted proteins | sample 6278441 | NCBI WGS metagenome assembly WUUC01 (sample SAMN13675441, study PRJNA597444) | soil metagenome | isolation source: soil | place: USA: Washington | collected 2017-10 | reverse complement strand
TCTCCGAGAGCTCCGTGCGCGAGATCGTGGTCCTCGGCCGCCGGGGGCCCGCCCAGGCGGCGTTCACCAACCCCGAGGTCCGTGAGCTGGGCGACATGGTCGACGCCGACATCGTGGTGGATCCCGACGACTGCGAGCTCGACCGCTTCTCCCGCGAGTGGCTGGAGTCGGAGGCCGACGTGACGGCGCGCAAGAACGTCGACATCGTCACCGACTTCTCGGGCCGCCCGCCCGAGAACAAGAACAGGCGGATCTTCCTGCGCTTCCTGCGCTCCCCCGTCGAGATCCAGGGGGACGGGCGGGTCGAGCGCCTCGTCGTCGCCGTCAACGAGCTCCATCGCGACGACTCGGGCGCCATCCGCGCCCGCGACACCGGGGAGCGCGAGGTGATCGAGTGCGGGCTGGTCCTGCGTTCGATCGGCTACCGCGGCGTGCCCCTCGAGGGCGTGCCCTTCGACGAGCGCCGCGGTGTCATCGCGAACGACGCCGGGCGGGTCGTGGACCCCCAGAACGGCGCGCAGGTCCGGGGCCAGTACGCGGTGGGCTGGATCAAGCGCGGCCCCAGCGGCGTCATCGGCACGAACAAGAAGGACGCGCAGGAGACGATCGACCACCTCTTCGAGGACCTGAACGCCGGCGCCGTTCCCGAGCGCGATGCGGACACCGGCCTGCCCATCGAGGAGCTCTTGGCCGAGCGGGCTCCCGAGGCGGTCTCCTACGCGGCATGGCAGGCGATCGACGCCGCCGAGCAGGGCCGGGGTGAGCCCCTCGGACGCCCCAGGGTGAAGTTCTGCACCATCGAGGAGATGCTGGAGGCGGCCCGCGCGCGGCAGCCGGTCGGCGCCGAGTAGGTGGCCGACCTCGCGGAAATCGAGCGCCTCATCCATGAGGCCCTGCCGGGAGCCGAGGTCGAGGTGATCGACGAGGGGGGCGGGGATCACCTGCGCGCGGTGGTCGGGGCGCCTCAGTTCGAGGGCCTCACCCGGGTGGCTGCGCACCGGCTGGTGAAGGCCCCCGTCCAGCATTTGATGGAGGACGGCACCATCCACGCGCTCTCCGTGAGCGCCCGTGTGCCCAGCCGCTAGCGCGCCGCCGCCGCCACGAAACCTTCAGTCGCTATCTTCACCCGCATGAGCGATCCAGAGCTTCAGGCGAAGGTCGAGGAGATCATCGGCTCGAATCCCGTGCTCCTGTTCATGAAGGGCACACCGGAGATGCCGCGCTGCGGCTTTTCGATGCGGGTGGTGGGGATGCTCGAGCAGCTCGGCGTGGAGTACGGCGCCGTGGACGTGCTTCCGGCGCTTGACCCGTTGCGCGAGGCGACGGGCGAGATCTCCGACTGGCGCACCTTCCCGCAGCTCTACGTCAACGGCGAGCTGGTGGGCGGCTGCGACATCGTCGAGGAGATGTTCGAGTCCGGTGAGCTCTCGACGCTCCTGGGCGTCGAGGAGCCCTCCGACGCGCGGGCTCCGGATGCCGAACGCCTCGTGCCCGGCGGGCCCCAGAAGAGCCCGCCCATGCAGATCGACCGGTAGAGCCCGGTCAGCCCGACGGCCGCCAGGGCCGCGACGAGCGGCAGCGCCACGAGCGCCCGGCGCGGGGAGTCGATCAGGAGCGCGCCCACGGCGGTGACGTAGAGCAGGATCCCTACGATCACCAGCGCCTCGAAGCGCCGACGGGCGCCCAGGATCACCATTCCCCCCACGGCGGCGGCGAGCAGACCGAGCTGAAGCACCCGGAACTGCGGCTGCTCCATCGTGATGCGCGCCGGCGCCGTCCAGGTGCGAAGCCCCTTCTCCGCCAGGAGCCCGGCGAAGCGAAGGGGCTCGGAGCTGACGCTCTCCCAGAGCTGCTCGCGTCCCAGGCTGCCGAGCGCCACGTCGGTCGCGACACCGGGGTGCTCCGCCACTGCCACCCGGGCGAGGACGCGCTCGAGGATCAGCCGGTTGGGGTTGTTCAGCGGGCCGCCCCTGCGCAGCCGTTCGCGCAGCCCGGGCCGCTCCGCGAGGAGCAGCTCGCGCAGCTTGACGCCGTCGCCGTCGGCCTCGAGGTGGGTGCCGATGTAAAGCGCCTTGCCGCTGCCCGTGGAGACCGGCACGACGCGGTCGAGCACGATCGCGTTTCGGATCGTCCACGGGGCGAGCAGCAACACTGTCGCTGCGAGCATCGCGGCTAGACCCGCCGCCCGCCGCCCGAGCGCCGCCCCGTCCGGGCGCGGCAAAAGGACCGCGAACGGCATGACGAGGGCGACCAGCAGGTACTCCGGGCGCACCAGCGCGAGCGCCGCGAAGAGGGCACCGCATCCCCCCCAGGCCCAGAGGCGGTCGCGCTCCCGGGCGGCGAGAAGGGCGAGCACGCCGGCCGCCAGGAGGAACGACGCCAGCGGCTCTCCGAGGAGGAGCGCCTGATATTCGAAGAGCGCGGGATAGATGGCCAGAGCCCCGGCCGCGACCAGCCCCGCGACCGGCCCTGCGAGACGCCTCGCGAGCAGGTAGGTGAGGAGCACGGCGGCCGTGCCGAAGAGCGCCAGCACGATCCGTGCGAGGTTCCTGTCCTCGCCGCCGGTCACGGTGTAGATGCCCGCGACGAGGAGGGGCAGGCCGGGGGCGTACGTGCTGCTGGGCTGGGCGGGTCGCTCGCCCTCGCGGCTCGCGTCGAACGAGCCGCTTTCGTACAGATTCTCCGCGAGGCGGGCGTACGCCCGCGAGTCCGGCGGCTGGAAGTCCGTGGAGTCCGCCGCGAAGCCCACCCGAAGGCCGCCGGCCACCACGAGGATGACCGCCAGCATGGTCAGCGCACGCGGGCCTCTGTTGCGGGCCGCGAGCTCGCTCAGCACCTCGGCACGTCCCCCTCGGCGCGTCGCATGAACTCCGCGTTCACTGCGGCCTCGGAGATGATGAACGGGTCCCCCTGGCCTCCCGGCATGCGCCGATCCGCGAGAAATGCGAAGTACGGGTCGCGCCCGTAGGCGAGATTGGGCGGGCAGCCCTCGATCCGCTCGAGCTCGGTGTCCACCTCGCCGGGCGAGGCCGCCCACCCGAGGTCTGACGGGGCCCCCGGCCGCGCGAAGAGGACGGGGCTCGAGGGCGCCACCAGCAGCGATGCAGCCTGCCCAGCCCCGAGGCACACGGAGAGGACGCCGGCAGCGGCGGCGGCGCGGCCCGCACGGCCCAGCTCGCCGCGCGCCTCCCAGGCCCAGGCGAGGCCCGCCACCCCAAGCGTCAGCAGGAAGGGCTCGGCGACCACCGCGAGGTTGATGTAGGCGCCGTGCTTGACGATCGTGACGAAGACGGCCACGGCGCCGGCCGCGGCCGCGAAGAGCGCGCGCAGGAGCGCCGGCTCACGCGTGCGGGCTCGGAAGGCCCACGCGAGCGCGGCCGGCGCCGCGAACGGCAGCAGGTTCCACAGCGCCTGCCGGCCGTCCAGCCAGATGGTGTCGAGCGGGCTCACACCCACCTGGCGTTGTGCCGTGACCGCCCCGTCGAGCATCGGCGTCCCGAAGGCCGCCAGGAAGACCAGCGCCAGGGCGATGCCGGTCCCCAGCAAGCCGGTGACATACCGGCGGACGCCCGCGGCCCCCAGGACGAGCGCCGCCGCAGGCAGCGCAAACGCGAGCTTCACGGAGACGGCGAGCGCGGCGACCACTCCGCCGAGAGCGGCGGTCGCGTGGCGGCTGGCCAGGAGCGCGGCGGCCATGAGGAGCGGTGCGGCGAACGTCTCCGGCAGGAGGTTGGCCGCGTCGTGGAGGAGGCGGGGGGTGAGCAGCGCGAGCACGCCGGCAACCACGGCGAGGCGAGGACGTCCGGTGAGCCGGTGGACCGCGAGCAGGACCGCGACGCCCGTGAGGACGTTCGCCAGGGCGAGGATGATGCGCACGCCGGTGAGCGAGTCGCCGAGCGCGATGATCGCCGCGCCGAGGTAGTAGATGGGCGGCGGCTGCGCCGCGGCGATGTCGGTGTAGAGCCCCTCGCCCTCCCGGACTGCGTCCGCCGTGTAGAGGTAGACGCCGTCCGACAGGTTCCAGTAGGAGTTGTCGCGGACGAGCAGGACCGCGAGCACGAGGGCCGCCGAGAGCAGCACGAAGAGCGCCAGGCTGCCCGGGCCGAGCCCGCGCGAGCTTCTCACCGGCCGGAGACTACGCAGTGGCGGCGGCCTGTTCGGCCGCGTCCTCCTTCACCTGGAAGGAGGAGCCGCAGCCGCACGCCGCGACGACATTCGGGTTGTTGACCGTGAACCCGGCGCCCTGCAGCCCGTCCACGTAGTCGACCCGGGACCCGAACACGAACTGCATGGACACCTTGTCGACGACGACCGAAACGCCGGCATGGGTGAAGACGTGGTCGTCGTCCTTGGCCCGGTCGAGGGCAAGCGCGTACTGGAAGCCGGAGCAGCCGCCGCCTCGAACGGCGACGCGCAGGGCCTGGTCGGCCTCCTCGGTGCCGCCGAGGAGCTCCTTGATCTTGACCGCGGCCTGGTCGCTCAGCGTGACGGCTGCTTGCGGGGTATCCATGGCTTCACATTGTATAGCCCAGCGCAGCCAGACAGTCGGGGATCGACCCTCTAGTCACCGTACTTCCAGTCGAGGTACTGGGCGATGCGCTTCGAGTCGTGGATCACCTCGTCGCCGTCCACCAGCACCGGCAGCCGGCGTTGACGGGTGAGCTCCTCGACCTCCGGCCTGCGCCTGCGGTTGTAGGGCAGGCGCACCGTCCGGTGGCCCAGCTCGTGCCGGCGCAGCCGCCGTTCGACGGCGCCGCATGGGCAGAGGAAGTTGGTTCGCGTGGGACAGCGGTAGAGCACGATCGCAATCCCCGCGCCGGCCGCGGGCGAAGAGGAGGGCTCCTTGCGACGACGCAGCCTCACCTGCCGATAACCCTCGCTCCCAGTCGCATGGCCCGGCCCGCCGCATCCAGCAGGGCGCGCTCCGGCCCGCGTCCGCCGACCCGGTCGCCGAGCTGCTCGGTCTGCCAGCGGACGGCGTCCTCGAGCGTCTCCTCGTGAGGCCGCGGGCGAAAGCCCAGCTCGCGCCGCGCCTTCGCGTTCGAGTACGTCCACCACAGAGCTCCCGAGCGCAGCTCGTCGGGAGCTACGGGGAGCGGGAGGGCGGCGAGGGCGGCGAGGGCGGCTCCGCGCGAGGCGATCCGCGCGGGCAGTCGCAGCGCCGGAGCCTTGACGCCCGAGATGCGTGAGAGGTCTGCGAAGAGGCGGTCCAGGGTGAAGTTGCGACCCCCCAGGATGTAGCGCTCACCCGCCTCGCCCGCCTCGTCGGCGAGCAGGTGTCCCGTGGCCACGTCGCGGACGTCCACGATGTTGAGGGCGCCGTCGACGTAGGCGGGAATGCGGCCGAGCAGGAAGCGCCGGACGAGGCTCATCGAGGTTACGGTCGGATCGTCCGGGCCCAGCACGAACGTCGGGTTCACGGTCACGAGAGGCAGGCCGCGGGCGGCCAGCCGCAGCGCCTCCACCTCGGCCTCGTGCTTCGAGTTGACGTAGGCGATCCCCAGGCCGCCGATCGTGAACTGCGAGCTCTCGTCGGCCGTCCTGCGGGGCTTCGCGGGCCCGATGGCGGCGACCGACGAGGTGAGGACCGCCCGCTTGACGTTCGCCGCGAGCGCTTCCTCGAGCACGGTCCTGGTTCCCCTGACGTTCGTGCGGAAGACCGCTTCACGATCCTCCTCCCGAAGCGACGTGCGCCCGGCGGCGTGGAACACGCGCTCGGCACCCTCCATCGCCCGACGCACCGCGCGGCGATCCGTCACGTCCCCCGTGGCACGCTCGAAGTCCACGCCTTCGAGGTGGCTGGCGTCGGAGGAGCGGCGCAGGAGCAGCGTCAACTCGTCGCCCCGCTCGGCGAGCGCGCGCACGAGGTGCGAGCCGATGAACCCGCTGCCGCCGGTGATGAGGGTCCTGCCCATGGCGGGAGAAGCGTAGGGGCTTGGCGCCTGATACAAGGGAACCGGTGACCCCGGACGCCCGCACCGCTGTCGTCACGGACAGCACCTCCTACCTTCCCGAGAAGCTGATCGCCGAGCACAGCATCCACCGCGTCAGCCTCTACGTGACGCTCGACGGCGAGCAGCGAGCGGAGAGCGAGATCGCCGCCTCGCAGTACGACGACTTCTTCGAGCGCCTGCGTCGCTCCGAGGGGGGTGCCACGACCTCCCAGCCGTCGGTGGGCGACTTCGTGGCGGCGTACGAGCCGCTCCTCGCCGCCGGGGCGGATGTGGTCTCGATCCATCTCTCCGCGGCCATCTCGGGCACCTACGAGTCGGCGCTCCAGGCACGCCAGCGGCTGATCGACGAGGGCAAGGGAGGTGAGCGGATTCATGTGGAGGACAGCGGCTCGGGATGCGGGGGACAGGGACTCATGTGCCTCGCGGCCTCGCGTCGCGCGGCCGCCGGGGCGGATGGTGCCGAGGCGCTTGCGGCGGCCCGCGAGGTCCGCTCGTCACTCAAGATGTGGTTCGCGATCGACACGCTCGAGTACCTCCGCCGTGGCGGACGGATCGGCGCGGCGCGGGCTCTGCTCGGCTCCGCGCTTCAGATCAAGCCGATCCTCACGCTCGAGGAGGAGATCAGGCCGGTCGAGCGGGTCCGCACCCGCCGGCGCGCGATGGAACGACTGGTCGACTTCGCCCGCGAGCGTCACGAGGCCGGCGCCGACGCCTGGGTCGTGCAGCACATCCACGACCACGAGACCGCCCGCCATCTGACGGAGCAATGCCGTGAGGTGTTCGGCAGCGACCCCGTGTTCGTCTCGGAGGTCGGCCCCGTGATCGGCGCCCACGTGGGCCCCGGCCTGCTGGGCTTCGGCGCCGCCCGGCTCGATCCCCTGTAGCGAGAGCCCGGTTGCCGTCTAGCGGCGCCGGCGCAGCGCCATCAGCCCGCCGACTGCGAAGCCCACCACGGCGGCCCCCACGATCAGCTCCTGGCGGTGCTCGCGGACCTGGCGCCGCCAGTTTGTGAGCTCGGAGACGCGGCCGCGCAGCGCGTCGACCGACCGCCCGAGCTGCTCGCGCTGGAGCTCGATGTCGCGGCGGATCTCCGCCGAGCTGCGGCCCGGCGCACCCGCTGCGCGCTTGGCGACGGGCTCACCCGCGCCGCTGACGTACACCTCGCCTCCGTTGCTCACTCGGAGCCCCTCTCGTGCGGAGTGGTGTCGCCCTCGAGCGTCTGGCGCACCCGCTTTGCCTCCTCGATCGCGAGCTCGGGGGTGGGCGGTGAGCCCTTCATCAGGGAGCGGTATGCCACAAAGCCTGCGATTCCGGCCACTGCGAACCAGAACCCCGCCTCGATCAGGAAGCCGATCCAGACATCGTCCTCGAAGAAGAGCTCATTGAGAAGCCAGGCGAGGCCGTGCATCAGCATCGCGAGGCCCATCAGGGCGAAGACGCCGGCGACGATGCCGACCACGCCGCCCTTGACGAGCGCGGTCAGCTTCTCCGTGACCTCGGCCTTCGCCAGCTCGATCTCCTCGCGAACGAGGGTCGAGACCCGCTCCGAGACGTCGAAGACCAGCTCGCCCATCGACCGCTGATCGGGCGGCACGTCGGTGTGCGGCGCGTCCGGCGGGACCCTCACGTTGGGATCAGGGCTCATTCGGGCGGGTCCTCGTCGAAGACGCGGTACCAGATCGCGGTCGAGGCCTTGTGGGCGACCAGGCTCGCCAGCGCCCCGGTGCCGGCCAGAAGCCCGGCCCAGAGCAGTTTTCTCACCATCTCGTTGTTCATGCAGTCATCGGCGAGTCGCGGCGGCGCCGGTTATCGCGGCGGCTACCCCACCGGCCGGGGGGAGTAAACCACGGCGACCAGGGGCTAGGAGCCCTCGCCGTCGGTCTCGAGACCCCCGCAGATCGCCTCGACCACCATCTCACGGGCGCGATCGAAGTCACCCTCCCCCGCGGGGATCAACCCGAAGACCCAGCCTGAGAGGAGCTGCTCGATCGCGCCGTAAAACCACATCGAGGCGACCAAGGGGTCGATGTCGGACCGAAAGTGACCGGACCTCTGGGCGTCGGCCACGATCTTCGCGATCGAGTCGTACGCGCGCCTGATGTCGGGCAGATGGGTGCGGCCGAACGAGTTCGCCGCGCGCGTCACCTCCACGATGATCACCTTCATGAGCTCCGGGTCGTGGCGGTAGGAGTCCACGATGAAGCGGGCGACGGCGTCGAGCTTCTCGCGGCCCGAGGCCTCCGTCGCGTCCACCTCGTCGATCGCCCCCAAGAGCAGCGACCAGCGCTCCGTGAAGAGCTCGTTCATCACCTGGTCCTTCGATTTGAAGTAGTGGTAGACGAGCCCGTAGGCGACGCCCGCCTCGTCGGCGATGTCCGAGACCCGGCACGAGTGAAAGCCCTGGCGGGCGAAGACCCGAACCCCCGCGTCCAGGATCTGGCGGCGGCGGTCGGCCGGAGGTGCCTTGGCCATCAGGCCGCCTCCACGGGCTCGGGCCAGCGGTAGGAGCCCGGCCGGCGGTTGGCGAGCGACGGCAGCTCGGCGCGCACGCGCTCCTGCTCGCGGAAGTCCAGGTCGGCGGCGATGAAGCCCTCCTCGGTCCCGGCCTGGGCGAGGACGCGGCCCCAGGGGTCGACGATCGCCGAGTGGCCGTACGACTCGTACTCCGGAGGCGCCTTCCCGACCTGGTTGGGGGCGAGCACGAACGCCTGGTTCTCGATGGCCCGCGCTCTCAGGAGCACGTCCCAGTGGTCGCGCCCCGTCGTGGCCGTGAAGGCGGAGGGGATCGCCAGGATCCGCGCGTCACGCACGGCGAGGATGCGGTAGAGCTCGGGGAAGCGGAGGTCGTAGCAGATGGACATGCCCAGGGGAACGGCCTCGCCTCCCACCTCGAGCGCGGCGACGACGATCTCCTCGCCGGGGCGCTCGGATTCGGACTCGCGGTAACGAACGCCACCGACGTCCACGTCGAACATGTGGATCTTGCGGTACGTCGCAACCGCGACTCCATCGGGGTCGAAGAGGACGGAGGTGTTCGCCAGCCGGTCCGCTCCCTCCACTTGCTCGGCGATCGATCCCGCCAGGAGGAAGATCCCGAGCTCGCGGGCCCACGCTGCGGCAGTCGTGAGGCTGCGGCCGTCGAGTGGCTCTGCCCCGGCGCGCAGCTCCTCGGCGCCGCCCAGGAGGTTCCACTTCTCGGGCAGTGCGACGAGCTCGGCCTCGTCGCCCGCGGCCGCACGCACCATCCGCTCCGCACGTTCGAGGTTGCGCTCGACGTCGGGGGTTGCGTTGATCTGTACGGCTGCGACCCGCATCGTCTCCATCGGCGACCGTCGCCCGAAGCCAACTCCCTCGCTCCCCGCGACCGGTCCCGTTGACTGACCAGTCAATCTAAGAGGATAACTTCGCGGGGCGGATAGCCTCCCGCCGTGCCCCGGAGGTTCGCAACGGCGTTCGTCACGGGCGGCTCGGGGTTCATCGGGGGCCGTCTCGTCCGCCGGCTCGTCGCCGATGGGACCGAGGTGCGCGCGCTGGCACGCTCGGAGCGCTCGGCGGAGGCGGTCTTGGAGCTCGGTGCCGAGGCGGTCCGCGGCGAGCTGGGGGACGTCGGGGCCGTTCGCGCGGGCGCGAGGGGCTGCGAGGCCGCCTTTCACCTGGCGGCGCACGTGGCGGACCGGGGGCCCATCGAGAAGTTCGAGCGCGTGAACGTGGACGGCACGCGGTCCGTGCTGGAGGCGTGCCGGGCGGAGGGCGTGGGCCGCTTCGTTCACTGCGGCACGGAGGCGGCGATCCTGGCCGGCGAGCCCCTGCACCATGCCGACGAGAGCGCGCCGCTTCGCCCGGACTCTCCCGTCCCCTACTCCGCCACCAAGGCGAGGGCCGAGGCGCTGGTCCGGAAGGCCGGGGACGAGGGATACGAAACCGTGGTCGTGCGCCCGCGCTTCGTCTGGGGAGCCGGGGACACGACGCTCCTGCCGGAGATCGCGGTGGCCGCCGAGGCGGGTCGCTGGGCGTGGATCGACGGCGGCAAGCACCGGACCTCGATCACGCACGTCGACAACGTGGTCGAGGGGCTCCTGCTCGGCGCCGAGCGCGGGCGCTCGGGCGAGGCGTACTTCGTGACCGACGGCGAGGACGTCGTCTTCCGCGAGTTCATCTCCGAGCTGCTGGAGGCCCGCGGGATCGATCCGCCCGACCGGGCGATTCCGGGTTGGCTCGCCGCCGGGATCGCGAGGGGCGGCGAGGCCGCGTGGCGGTTCCTTCCCCTCCCGGGAAATCCTCCGCTGACGCGCTTCGCGCTATGGGCCGCCTCGCAGGAGTGCACGCTCGACATCTCCAGGGCTCGGGCGGAGCTCGGTTACCGGCCGATCCGATCGCGCGAGGAGGGGCTCGCCGAGCTCGCGGCCTCAGCCTGAGTCAGCCCGAGAGCAGCAGCACCACCAGGGTCGCCACCACGAGCGCGGCCTCGATCGTGATCAGCAGGCCCGTGGCTCCGGCCAGGGAGCTTCCCGACCAGCCCGCCGAGATGCCCAGCAGGAAGCCGGCGAGAAGGATGGCGACGGCGATCGCTCCCCAGGCCAGGAGCGCGCGCTCCCAGCGGCGGTCGCGCTCGGCGACGCCGGCGCGCATCCGCCGCTCGATCGCGAACGGCATCGCGGAGAGGCAGACGAGGACGCCGACGGCGAAGACGACGATCCAGCCGTTCACCGCCTCCGCGGTCAGGTAGGGCGCCCCCGTCGCCGCGGCGAGGATCAGGCCGGAGCCCGCCATGGCGACTCCCGCCAGCAGCCCGATGAGCGGTGCGCGCGCCTCGTCCACGCAGCGATCGTATGCGGGCGGGAGCTGGGGACGGGCTGGGTAAGGCGGGCGGGGGCGCCATCGGCCCATTGAAGGATTCAAGCCGGCTATCGGCGGCTGAAAGCTTTAACGGATGGCTGGACGCCCCTGACCGCCACGAACTGGGCGCTTCGTGTGAGTCGGGTCACGCTTGGGTGACTACTCGCGGGCCGATCGGCTATCTCTAATGGGATGCTCTTTCGTCATCGGGCGAAGCGAAAGGCCACGGCGGAGCGACTGCGCTCGCTGAGCGCGTTCGAGAGCCGCACCGAGCAGTGGCGCCAGGTGGGCCTGGGCGCCGAGGTCGATCGGGCGAAGGCGCAGCGGGCGCGCGGCAGCATCGTGCTCTTCGGCGCCCTCATCGCCGGCGTCCTGGTCCTCTTCAGCCAGCGCGAGCACCTCTTCCCGGGTCTCGGAACCCCGGTGCGCATCGCGACGGTGGCGGCGCTGGTGATCCTGGGCTGGGGCCTGGCCCGGTCGCTGGGGCGGGGCATCGCCCCTCTCCTGTTCGGTCGCCTCGAGCCCGGTGTCGCGGGCACCGTCGGCTTCATGATCCGCCTGGCGACGATCGCCGCCATGATCGTCGTCGCCCTGCGGATCGCGGGCCTGGATGCGGACACCCTCGCCGTCGGGGGCGCCTTCACCGCCGTCGTCCTCGGCCTCGCCGCCCAGCAGACCCTGGGCAACGTCTTCGCCGGCCTCGTGCTTCTCACGACGCGCCCGTTCACGGTTGGCGAGCGGGTGCGGCTGACCGGCGGCATCATGGCCGGGAGCGTCGAAGGCATCGTCTCGTCGCTCGGTCTCTTCTACGTGACGCTGGTGAGCGGTGCCGACCGCACCATGATCCCCAACAGCGCCATGCTCCAGCTCGCGATCGTTCCCCTGCGCGAGCCGGAACGGGTCGAGCTGCGCGCCCGGTTCAGCTCCGAGACCACCCCGGCCCAGGTGCAGCGGATGCTCGACGAGGGCGTCACCGTGCCGCTGCGCTACCCCCCGGACATCACCCTCGAGGAGCTCGACCACTCCGAGCTCGTGGTGAAGATCGCGGCGACTCCGCAGAGCCCGGCCGACGGCGCCGAGCTCGCGGGCCAGATACTCGCCGCCGTCCGCGGCGTGGGCTCCGCCGACGGCGCGGTCGAGGCGAGCGGCGTGGGCGCCGCTCCCTACTCGTCGAGCTAGCCCGGCCGGCTGTCGCCACGCTCGCTCTCGAGCGCGGCGACCATGAGCTTCGTATGCAGGGCGGCGATCAGCGCGTTCAGCGGGCCGATCCCGGCCTCGATGATCTCGATGGCCCGCTCGGGGTCCACCTGGCCGGCGAGCCGCTCGCGCAGCACCCGGATCTCCTCGGCGACGAGCGGCTCGAGGGCCTGCT
>WUUC01076940.1_pt1 | contig 12164 bp, 5 predicted proteins | sample 6278441 | NCBI WGS metagenome assembly WUUC01 (sample SAMN13675441, study PRJNA597444) | soil metagenome | isolation source: soil | place: USA: Washington | collected 2017-10 | reverse complement strand
GCATCGAGGAGCCCGTCGCGCACCACGCGGGCGTCGCCTCGCCCCTCTTCGTGCGCGAGCTCAGCGCGCTGCTCGGGCCGGCCATCGTCGCCGGCAACCGCATCGAGAACCTCGAGAACGGCGATGCGATCTTTGCCGCGATGCTCAAGGACATCGCGGGCGCGCGCCACTCGATCACGATGGAGACGTTCATCTACTGGTCCGGCAAGGTCGGCCAGCGCTTCGCGGATGCGCTCTCGGAGCGCGCGCGCGCGGGCGTACGCACGCACCTCTTGATCGATTGGATCGGTAGCGATCAGATGAAAGACGAGCTGGTCGACGGCATGAAGAACGCCGGCGTGCACATCGAGTACTACCGACCGCTGCGCTGGTACCACGTCGCGCGCATGAACCACCGCACGCACCGCAAGCTGCTCATCGTCGACGGGCGTGTGGGCTTCACGGGCGGCGTGGGCATCGCCGATCCCTGGCAAGGCCATGCGCAAGACGCAGATCACTGGCGCGACTCGCACTACCGCGTCGAAGGCCCGGTCGTCGCGCAGATGCAAGGCACCTTCGTCGACAACTGGGTGAAGACGACCGGCGAAGTGCTGCACGGCGACAAGTACTTCCCCGTGCTCGAGCCCACGGGCGAGATGCCCGCGCAGCTGTTCAAGAGCTCGCCGACCGGCGGCGCCGACAGCATGCAGCTGATGTACTTGCTCGCGATCTCTGCCGCCGAATCTTCGATCGACATCGCGAACGCGTACTTCGTTCCGGACGAAGCCGTGCAGAAGGCGCTCGCAGCCGCGCTGCGGCGCGGCGTGAAGGTCCGCATCCTCGTGCCCGGCCGGCACATCGACCAAAAGCTCGTGCGGCACGCTTCACGCGCGAGCTGGGGTGAGCTGCTCGAAGCTGGCGCTGCGATCCACGAGTTCGAGCCCACGATGTTCCACGTCAAAGGCATGATCATCGATCGGCACTTGCTGTCGGTCGGCTCGACCAACTTCGACAACCGCTCCTTTCGCTTGAACGACGAGTGCAACTTGAACGTGTACGACCGCGCGTTCGCAGCGCGCGCGACCGAGGTCTTCGAAGCGGACCTGAAGCGCGCCCGCCGCATCGAGCTGCAAGCCTGGCGCGACCGACCCTTCATGGAACGCGCCAGCGAGTGGTTCGCCTCGCTGTTTTCGTCGCAGCTCTAGAGCGCTTCGCTCACAAGAGCCTTAGCTGGCCGGTCGGCTCACTCGGCTTCTGCGGCTCTTCAGGCGCAGGCTCGGCGCGCGGCAGCGTGACGTCGAACGTCGCGATCACCGGCGCGTGGTCGCTGCTGCCGCGAAAGGCTTGCACCTCGCAGCCTGTCGCGCGCGCTGCGAGCACCTCGCTCGCCAGCACGTAGTCCAAGCGCCAGCCGATGTTGCGCTCACGGTTGTTGCGCCACGGCGCCCACCACGTGAAGAGCTGGTCGTCGTCGGGATGAAACTTGCGCGAGAGATCGACGAGGCCGCGGCTGATGACGCGCTCGAGCTGCGCGCGCTCGCTGTCGGTCTGGCCGATCTGATCGGGCTTTTGCAGCTTGGGGTGCACGTCGCGCAGCTCGCGCGCCACGTTCAAATCGCCGCACACGATCAGCGGCTGGCCCGCTGCCTGCGCGCTCGCGCAAAACGCGTCGAGCTCATCGATGAAGCGCACCTTGGCGTCGAAGTCTTTGCCGCCGTTGGGCAAGTAGATCGACGCAAAGGCGACCCCGCCTGCGACCGCGGTCACGACGCGCGTCTCGAAGTCGAACGGCGGATGCACGAACTCGGGCCGCGCGCCGAACGTGGCGCGCGACACGAGCAGCGCGACGCCCGAGTACCCTTTATGCCCGTGCCAGTGTCCGAAGTACCCGGGTAGCTCGCGCAGCTCTTCGGGCACGGCCTCGGGCGAAGCCTTGACCTCTTGCAGGCACACGACGTCGGGCTGCTCTTCCTCGAGCAGCGCGCGCACTTGATCGGCGCGCGCGCGAATGCCGTTCACGTTCCACGTGGCGATCTTCAACATGCGCGCGCTCGTTCGGTGATCATCTCTTGGGCGCGATCGACGGCAGAGGGCCCGTCGTGACCGGGATCGCCTGCGCGCGCTCGAGGTTATTGAGCCGCCGGCTGACCTGCTCGTAGAGCTGGTCGAACTTCTCGTGCAGCTCCGCGATCTCTTGCTCGGCCTTGAGGTTGATCTCGTACTCGATGTCGTTGCGCACGCGGTCGCGCGCGATCTGGCGGTTCTGGCTGAGCAGCACGAACACCGAGAGGATGATCGCTTCGAGCGAGACGCTCATCGTCAAGAGACCAAACGGATACGCGTCCCAGCCGCCGATCGCAGTGCTGGCGAGCGGCTCGGTATTGAGCACGATCCACGCGGCGAAGAACCCGATGTGGATGAACAAAAACGGCAGGCTGCCGCTGAAGTCGCTGATCCAGTCAGCAGCCTTCTGCACGCTGCTGCGCCGATCCTCATGCTCGACGTTCACGTTGCGCGATGCAGAGCCGCGCAACAGACGGTTGGACTCGCGCAGCCTTCGGCCCATCGCGGCCAAGAGGTCCATCGCGGCTTCGGGCCGAGTCTTCACGAACTGCTCGAGGTCGCTGCGATCGATGACGAGCGCGCGCAGCGGCTTCGAGACCAGCGCCGACGCCAAGCGCGGCCCGGTGTCGAGCAGCGAGATCTCGCCGAACAAGTGCCCGTGCGTGACGTGCTCCAAGACCATGCGCTCGCCGGTCTGGTTGCGGACGAAGATCTCGACCTCACCTTCGAGCACGATGTACGCGGCGTGGCCCGGGTCGCCCGCATGAAAGAGCGCCGTACCTTCGACTTCTTCGATCTCCTCGAGCCGCTCCGCGAGCGCGCCCAGCTCCCGCTCGTCCATCAAAGCGAAGAGCGGGATGTGCGACAGGATCTCGACGCGGGTTGGCACGGCGCGAAGCATGCCGCGAACGCGATCGGCTCCACAACCCGCGCGTGAGGTTGCCTTGCGATGTATTCTGAGTGGCCTGCGAGGCCGGTTTTCTCGCGCGCGCTAGCGGCTTCAAAGGAGCGCTTTTCGCCGCTCGCCTCGTATACACAGACCGTATACGCAAGGCGCGGCGATGACCTGGCCGTAAAGGTGCGCCGGCGCGCAAGCTCGTGTTGCTTCGGGGAGGACACGATGCTGCGCACCGCTCTCATTCTCTCGTTCGTCATCGCGCTAAGCACCGGCTGTGAGCCGCGCGCGGACGGAGTCGGCCTCGAGCCGCCCGGCCTCAACGACGATGGCGGCGACACCGACGCGCACGACGCGGGCGATGATCGGCCCCGAGCGCATCCCCGATAAGAGCGACGCGCTTACGAAGAGCTACGCGCGGTGCACGAAGGATTTACGGCGGGGTAGCTACGAAGATCCCGCGCACTGCGATGGATCGAGAGCTTCGAGTCGCGCGCTGTCGGCGTCGTGCGGCACCTCGTTCATCGACCTCTCGGAGCCAAGCCAACCCATGCCGCGAGGTTGGACCGACGAGCGAGCACCTTCAGCGATGACGTGGCGCAGCACGAAGACCTGCTCGCAATCCCGCAAGCCTACGAAGGCGCGCGCGTCCTCAGCTTCAGCGATCCGTGAGCCGAACGGCGGCGTCGTGTCGGACCTCGATGCGCCCTAAGATCGGCCGTGAGATCCGACTGCGATCTAACAGGTATCAACTCGGGCCGTGGCACATACAGGCACAGCTTCATCTTAGTGCGCCTTGAGTGAAGCCGTGATGAAGCACTCTCCACGATCGTCGTCGCAGCCTGACGGCGAGAGCCGTTTGCTCGCTGCATAGCGCTGTGCGAAAGAGCAGCGCCGAGCGGGTCCATCGGGACGGATGGATGGAGGGGTTTAGTGATTAAGAACGTTCTGTGTCTTTGTGTCCTTTGCTTAGGGATGGTTGGTTGTTCGGCGCAGCCTGCCGCGAGCGAGCCGAGTGAGCCGGTCAACACGCCTGAGGCGCTGAGTGAGAGCACGCCGCTACCGCGCGTCTCGAACGATGAGCTGCTGCAACGACTCGCGCCGCGGCTGTCGAAGTCGCAAGACGGGCTCGTCTGGCGAAAGCGCAAGGATGGCGGCTACGGCGTGCGCCTCGAAGGTCGCTTCAGCCACGCGACGCTCGCGCAACGCGGGCCGGACGGACGCATCACGACCACCTGCGTCGACGACGTGCGGCAAGCCGAGCAGCTGCTCAAGGCCGGCGGAGGTGCGCCATGACGCGCTCCATGACCTGCCACGCGATCGCCGTGCTCGCGCTCTTGCTCGCGCTCGCGCCGGAGCAGGCACGTGCGTATGCGACCTTCGAGGTCGAGATCACCGACGACCCGGGCGAAGGCTTCAACGACATGACCGCGGTCGCGCCGGTGGGCGGCAACATGGGCACGACGCGCGGCGAGCAACGCCTCAACGCGCTGCGCTACGCGACCGAGCTGTGGGGCGAGGCGATCGACAGCGAGGTTCCGATCCGCATCTCGGCGTCGTTCGACCCGATCGAGTGCGCTGCGGGCGTCACCACGCTCGCGTTGGGTGGCTCGTTCGGTCTCGACGTCGCCGTAGACGCGCAGGGCGAGCAGCGCTTGTACCCGACCGCGCTCGCCGACCGCATCATGGGCGAAGACCTGTGGCCCGGTGAGCCGGATATCAACATCCAGTTCAACAGCAACGTGGACGACGGCTGCATCCCCGGCGTCGTTTGGTACTACGGGCTCGATCGCAACCCAGGCGTCGACTCGGACATGATCGACACCGCGCTGCACGAGATCGGGCATGGCCTCGGCTTTCAAGCGCTCTACGACACCGCGACGGGCGCGCTCGTCGGCTCGACGCCGTCGGCGTTCATGGCGAACGTGCGCGACCTCGACACGGGCAAGGGCTTTCACGAGATGACCGACGCCGAGCGCCTCGCGTCGCAGGTGAACGTGCGCCGCGTGGCGTGGGTCGGGCCGGAGACGACGGCGGCCGCCGCGATGCTGCTCGAGCGCGGCATGCCCTCGCTCTCGAGCGCGCAGGTGCCAGAGCTCTCCGGTGAGCTCGCGGATGCGAGCTTCGGCAGCTGGCCGCTCGCGATGTCGGTGAACGCGGAGCTGTTCGTGCCCCCGGCCGGCGTGTGTCCGGAGACAGCACCGGAGGCCAACGGTCGCGTCGTGCTCTTGCGGCTCGAATGCTCACACTCGAGCTGGGCGCAGCACGTCACGAGTCAGGGCGCGGTTGCGGTGATCGTCGAGCGCGAGACCAACTTTGGTTTGCCGCCGCTGCCGCTCGATGACGAGCCGATGCCGGGTGACGTTACGATCCCCGTCATCTCCGTCGGCTTCGCCGACATCATGAAGCTCGAGACGGCCGCCGCCGCGGGCACGGTGACGCTCGCGCTGACGCTCGACGAGGACGCGCCGCTCGGCGCCGACGCCGACAACCACGTGATGCTGCACGTGACCGAGACGCTCTACGCCAGCAGCATGTCGCACTTCGAGCAGCTCGCGCGCCCGAGCCTCTTGATGGAGCCGATCACGACGCCGCGCGAGCTGCACGACCTCGACCTGACGCCCGCGCTGATGCATGACCTCGGCTGGCTCGAGTTCTGCGGCAACGAGACGCTCGAGCAAGAAGAAGAGTGCGACGAGGGCGCGGACAATAGCGACGAAGAGCCCGACGCCTGCCGCTCGACCTGCGTGGATGCGCACTGCGGTGACGGCGTCGTCGACATGGGCGAAGCCTGCGACGATGGCGAAGACAACAGCGACACGCAGGCCAACGCCTGCCGTACGACGTGCGAAGAAGCCGCGTGCGGCGACGGCGTCGTCGACACGGGCGAAGCCTGCGACGACGGCACGATGAACAGCGGCACGGCCGAAAACGCCTGCCGCCCGACCTGCGTCGAGCCGAGCTGCGGCGATGGCGTGATGGACACGGGCGAAGCGTGCGACGACGGCGCGATGAACAGCGACACGTTCGCGGACGCTTGCCGGCTGGCCTGCACAGTCGCGCGCTGCGGTGACGGTGTCACCGACGACGGCGAAGCCTGCGACGACGGCGCGATGAACAGCGATGCGCCGAACGCGGCGTGCCGCACGACCTGCGTCGAGCTCGGCTGCGGCGACGGCGTGCTCGACATGGGCGAGAGCTGTGACCCCGGGCTCGACTCGGCCTGCAAGGACGATTGCCAATCGATCGATCCGTCGCGCGTCGACGGCGGCATGGGCATGAACGGCGGCAGCGGCGGCGAGGCCGAGGACGAAGGCTGCGGTTGTCGCGCTTTGGGCGCGCAGCGCGATGAGCGCGCGGCGTGGCCGGTCTTCGCGTTGATCGCGCTCGCCGCGGGCGTTACTCGGCGCTCTCGCGCACGGGCACGGATGCGGAAGCGAGCGGCGCGAGCGTGACCTTGAGCGTGTGCGTGCCGCCGTCGCGCGGCATGCGCGCGCGACCCTCTGCGACCAGAGCGCCGTCGAGCCACGCGCCGGCCGCGTGCTGCGTCGCGCCGCGCTCGACTTCGATCTCGAGCGTCGTGCCGGCGTTTTTGTAACAGATGCGGTAGCGATCGAGCTTGAGCGGCGCCACGGGTGCGATCTGCACGTGGCCGTCGCGCACCGTGAAGCCCAAGATGTGCTCGAGCGCGATGCGGTACAGCCAGCCCGCCGCGCCCGTGTACCAGCTCCAACCGCCGCGGCCTTCGAGCCCGGGCGCGTAATAAATGTCCGCTGCGATGACGTACGGCTCGATGCGGTAGCGCGCGACTTGAGCTTCGGTGCGCGCGTGGTGGATCGGATTGAGCCGCGAGAGCATCGCGTACGCACGCTCGTGCTCGCCCTGCAGAGAGAGCGCTTGCACCATCCACAGCGCGCCGTGCGTGTATTGACCGCCGTTCTCGCGCACACCGGGCGGGTAGGCGCGGATGTAGCCGGGGTCTGCGACGGCGCCGGTGAAGGGCGGCGTCAGCAGCAGCATCACGTCGTCCTTCAAGAGCTGCGCTTCGGCTTGCTCGAGCGCTTGGCTGCCGCGCGCGCTCGACGCGCAGCCGGAGATCACGGCCCACGACTGCGCGATCGCGTCGATGCGGCACTCCGGGCTCTGTGCCGAGCCGAGCAGCGTGCCGTCGTCGCAGAACGCGCGGCGGTACCACTCGCCATCCCAGCCGTGCTCTTCGAGAGCCGCGGCGAGCACCTCGCGCGCGCGCAGGAACGTCTGCGCCCGCCCGTTGTCGCCGTACAGCCGCGCGACCTCGGCGAAGTCGAGCAGGACACGCACGATGAAGAAGCCGAGCCACACGCTCTCGCCCTTGCCCTCGACGCCGACGCGGTCCATGCCGTCGTTCCAGTCGCCACCGCGCATCAGCGGCAAGCCGTGCTCGCCCGCGGTGAGACCTGCTTCGATCGCGCGCACGCAGTGCTCGTACAAGCTCGCGCGTGCCTCAGCGACGCGCGGCACGCTGTAGATGTCGTGATCGCTCGGCTCGAGCTTGCGCTCTTCGAGGAAGGTCACGCTCTCGTCCAAGATCGCGCGGTCGCCGGTGACGCGCACGTACTCGGCGGTCGCGAACGGCAGCCACAGCATGTCGTCCGAGCAGCGCGTGCGCACGCCTTCGCCGGTGTCGGGGTGCCACCAGTGCTGCACGTCGCCCTCGGGGAACTGCCGCGCCGCCGAGCGCAAGATGTGCTCGCGCGCCAGATCCGGGCGCATGTGCAAAAGGCCCAGTACGTCCTGAAGCTGATCGCGAAAGCCGTACGCGCCGCCGCTTTGATAGAACGCCGAGCGCGCCCAGAAGCGGCAGCTGAGCACTTGGTACGGAAGGAAGCGGTTGAGCAGCACGTCGAGCGCGCGATCGGGCGTCTGCACCTGCACGTTAGAGAGCAGCTCGTCCCAGGCGTCGCGCGTGCGCGCGAGCGCGACCTCGACCGGGGCGGGCTCTGCGAACGCGCGCGCGAGCGCGAGCGCGTCTTCGGCCGACTCGCCTTCGCCGAGCGCGAACGTGATCACGTGCTGCCCGCCAGGCTCGATCCGGATCGCGTTGTGCAGCGCAGCGCACGGCTCGTAGCCAAAGCCGGTGTGGCCGCTCAAGGCCGTGCGCTCGAGCGCGCGCGGCTTCTGCGCGTCGCCGTCGCCGAACAGCTCGGCGCGATCGGCGGTGATGCTGCGCGGCGTCTCGCTGCTCGTAAAGAACGCGCAGCGGTGCGGGAACGCGGAGAGAAAGCCGCTCGCGAAGAGCGTGCGCGCGTTGCGGTCCCAGCGCGTCACGACCCCGGTGCGGCTGACGTCGCGGTTCGCGCCGAGCACCCAGTCGATGAAGCCGATGACGCTGATCGCCCGCGCACGCTCAGCGCCGTTGCGCAGCGTCAGCTTGAAGAGCTTCACCGGCCGCTCGAAGTCGATGCTCACGACCAGCTCGTGCTCGAGGCGCGCGCGTGTGTGGCTGAACACGCTGTAGCCCTGGCCGTGGCGGACGGTGTAGCTGGCATCGCCGCCGGCCGGCGCGGGTGTCGCCGACCACACGCTGCCATCGTCATCGTCGCGCAGGTAGATCACTTCGCCGACCGGGTCGCGCGTCGCGTCGTTGCTCCACGCGGTGATGCGGTGGCGCTGGCTGTTCTGCGACCAGGTGAAGCCGCCGCCCGCTTCGCTCACGAGCGTGCCGAACATCGGGCTGGCGATGACGTTGCACCACGGCGCGGGCGGGCGCTTCTTCGCGCTCACCTGCATCACGTACTCGCGGCCATCTTCGCTGAAGCCGCCGTAGCCGTTGTCGAACTGGAGCCTCGGGCGCTCGGGCGAGCTCGGGCGTGAGCCGCGCGTCACCTGTACGAGCCCGCTATCGGCGTCTTTGATCGGCAGCACGGGCGCGAGCGAGGCAGCCCGCTCGGCAGCGCGCCGCAGCTGACGCGACAGCGAGCCGTGACCCACCTGCAAGACGACACGACCCGCGGCGAGCAGGAGCGCGCGCTCTTGCGGCGAGAGGTGGTTGGTGCGGCGCACGAAGATACCGCCGCGCTGATCGAGCTGGCCGTGCGCGAGCCGGCCATGCACCAGCGCCAGCGTCGCGTCGTGCACCGGCTGCAAGTAGCCGCCCGGCTCTTCGCTCAAGAGGAGCAGCTCCACCTGCTCGTGGTTCAAGCGGAAGAACTCGTGCGCCAACAGCAGCTCGCGGCACAGCTCGCCCGGCGAGCTCTCGTCGATGCGCACGATGATCAGCGGCAGATCGTCTGCAAGGCCCTGTGACCACAGGACGCGCCGCCCGTCGCCGTGCAGCTGCTCGACCGGAAGCTCCGCGCGCAGGCTCGCCTGCGGGAAGCACACCGCCGTGAGCAATCGCTGAAAGCGGTGCGATTGGTTGGCGGAGATGCCGAGGTGGCGCAGCTCGACCGTCGCGTCTGCCCAGGCCAGCTCGAACGTGCGATCGATGGTCGATTGCGCCGAAAACAGTTGCGCGAGGTCGAGCGCTTCGGCGCGGCTGCTCGCGATCGCGGTGGTGAGCGTGATCGTCGCGTGCTCGCCCGGCGCGAGCTTGACGACGCGTCGCAGCGCGAAGGCCGGATCGATCACGCCGCCGGCGCGCGCAGCCAAGCGCACGCCCTCGTCGAGCGCGCGCGGCGCTTGCAAGCTGCGGCCGCGCCCGATGAACGCCTCGCGCGAGGTCTCGTGCTCGACGTCGCTCCAGTCGCCGGCCTCGCACGCCAGCACCTGCGTGAGCCACGGCTGCAGCTCGCCACCCTTGCGCGGCCTGCGCGTCGCGAGCAGCGCACAGCGCCGGCGCGGGCCAGGGTCGCTCGCGCCCGGCGCGGAAGGCCGCATGCTCGGCGTCTGCGTCACCAGCTCGGTCTCGACGAACATGCCGGAGAACGCGCGGTGCGCGCGGTCGGCGGCGCGATGCGCGAGCACGATCTCGGTGTACGTCGTGACCTCGAGCTCGCACGCGCTCGCGCCGTGGTTGATCAGCGTCAGACGCCGCACGTCGGCCGCATGCTCGGGCGAGACCGTGACGTGCACGTGCGTCTCGATGTTGCCGTCGCGGCGCTGGATATCGACGCGGTGCGGCGCGAACGCGGCGTCGTAGCTCGAAGGCGTGGCGCGCGTCGGTTCGTAACCCGCGGACCAGGTCGACTCCGCGGTGCGGTCGCGCACGTAGATGAAGATGCCCGAGGGCTCGAGCTGCGCGTCCTCGCGGTAGCGGTTGACGTCGAGCTTGCGCCAGGTCGTGTAGCCCGTGCCGCGGGCGGTGATCAGCGTCGCGAGCTCGCCGTGGCCGAGCAAGTGCGCGCGCTGCTGACCGAGCGCCGACAAGCTCACGTGCTCGACAGCCGACAGCTCGCCTTCGGTCGCGGGCGGTGCCGGGCTGCGCATGATGCGATCACGCAGGACCGGCGCGCTCGTCGGCACGCGCTCCTCGAGCAACAGCTCCGTCGCTTGCACGCGCGGGTCGCTGTGGAAGCGGCGCAGCATCGGCGCGTCGTTCACCACGTTGTCGAGCGCCACCAGCGACATGCCTTGGTGATGCGCGAAGTACGCCTTCACCACGACGCCCTTGCGGCCCGGCGGCACGCGCGCGACGGTGTAATCGATGGACTCGTAGCACCCGAACTCGCCGAGGCCCCCCTCGCGCGCGATCGCTTGCAGGTTCGGCAACGCGAGGTCGGGGCGCACCTGCGCTGCGAGCGCGGTGGCGTACGGCGCTATCACGTGGTCGTCGCCAAGGCCCGCCTTGAGCCCGAGCGCTGGCACGCCGAACGCGCGGTACTGGTAGGTCATGGAGAGATCCATGACGTTGTACGCAGCCTCCGAGATGCCCCACGGCACGTCGTGCTCTTTGCCGTAGTCGTGGTGCGCGAGCACCGCCGACTCGCACGTCTCGTGCAGCAGCGTGTCTGGGTTGTTCTTCGTCACGAGCAGCGGCATCAAGTACTCGAACATCGAGCCGCTCCAAGCGAGCAGCGCGCGCTTGTCGCCGAGGCTCGTGCGCGGCCGGCCGAGCCGGAACCAGTGCTTCTCCGGCACGTCGCCCTTGGCGATCGCGAACAAGCTGGCGAGGCGCGCTTCGGAAGCGAGCAAGTCGTAATGCGAGCCGTCGAGCTTCGCCGCGCCGACGTTGTAGCCGATCGAAAACAGCGTTCGGTCCTGGTCGAGTAAGAACGAAAAGCTCATCCCATCGGCGAACGCTTGTGCGCGCATGCCTTCGACCGCGAGCGCCTCGCACAGCTGCCCTGCGCGATCGCAGCCGTCTTCGAGCGCGGTGCTCAGCTCGCCCAAGTACGCGCGCGCTTCGGCGTCGAGCGCACCTGCTTCGTCGCGCAACGCGCCGAGCTGGCCGAGCACGGAGGGCGCCGCGAGCGTTGCGCCACTATCGCCCAACCCCTGCAACGCCGCGATTTGCGCCGGCGACCTGGCCTGCAGCACCGCGGCGTGGATCGGCGCGAAGCGCTCACCGAGGGCGCCGGCCGTGAGCGTCGCGGGCGGCTCGCGCAGGGCCGCGAACGGCGCGAGCGAGAGCAGCTCGTCGCGCGCGTGCGCTGCCGTGTCGCGCGCGCGCGCCAGCCACTCGATGCTGCGCTGCGCGTCGGCGCGCGGCACGAGCGCTGCGTGCAGCGTGTCGAGCGCGGCCAGCGCGCCGCGCAGCTCGCCCTCGATGGCGCCACGCTGCTCGTCCGCGAGCGCGATCAGCCCCTCGGTTCGCGCTCCCTGCTCGGCCTGCGCCAGCAAGATCGCGTCTTCGATGCCGGCGATCACCTCACGCCCGACGATCGGCCGCGCGATCAGCTCATCGCAAGCCGCCTTGAGCGTCCACAAGTACGCCGCGAGGTTGCCGCTGTCGACGGTCGAGATGTAGCGCGGCTCGAGCGGCTTGAGCGTGTTCGTCTCGTACCAGTTGAGGATGTGCCCTTCCCTGCGCTCGAAGCGGTGCAGCGTGTCGAGCGTCTGCCCGAGCCGCTTCACGACCTCGCTGGCCGTAATGAAGCCGAAGTCACGCGCCGCGACGACCGACAGCATGTACAGGCCGATGTTCGTCGGCGAGGTGCGGTGCGCGACGACGCCGCGCGGCTCTTCTTGGTAGTTGTCGGGCGGCAGGTAGTTGTCCTGCGCGGTGACGAACGTCTCGAAGAAGTGCCAGGTGCGGCGCGCGAGCGCGCGCAGCTCGAGCACGCTCTCGGGCGCGAGCGCGCGCGCT
>WUUC01066155.1_pt1 | contig 12164 bp, 18 predicted proteins | sample 6278441 | NCBI WGS metagenome assembly WUUC01 (sample SAMN13675441, study PRJNA597444) | soil metagenome | isolation source: soil | place: USA: Washington | collected 2017-10 | reverse complement strand
TCTTCGTCACCGGCCTCAGCGCCGGCGGGGCCATGGCCTCGGTGATGCTCGCCACCTATCCCGAGACCTTTGCCGCCGGGGCGATCATCGCCGGAGTGGCTTATGGCTGCGCCGCCGACGTGACCGAGGCGTTCGACTGCATGAGCGGCCGCGCCGGCGCCGATTCCGGCGAGCTCGGCGCCCGGGTGCGGGGAGCCTCGTCCCACCAGGGGCCGTGGCCGCGGGTCCAGGTCTGGCAGGGCAGCGCCGACCGCACGGTCGTGTCGAGCAACGCCGAATCGATCGTGCGGCAATGGACCCATCTCCACGGGCTCGGCGCGCAGCCGGATCGAAGCGACCGGGTGGAAGGCTATCCGCGCCGGGCCTGGCTGGGTGCGAAAGGCGAGCCGCTGGTCGAGCATTATGAGATCACCGGCATGGCCCACGGGATTCCGCTGGACGGCAGCGGCGAGGACGCCCTGGGCGAAGCGGGCGCGCACATGCTCGACGTCGGCCTGAGCTCGACGGCTCGGATCGCCGCTTTCTTCGGGATCGCGCCTGCCGCGGAAGCCGGAAAGCCCGAAGAGGCTCCAAGGTCCCTGCCGGCGCCGGGGCGCCGAGGCCCCTCTGCCGGCGCCCGGCCGCGCCCTCAGGCGGCGAGCGGAGTCCAGCAGGTGATCGAGGACGCGCTGCGCAAGGCCGGCCTGATGCGCTGAGCGCTTCCGGTATCAGACCAGCCGGTCGGCGAGGAGACGCTGGAGCGGGCGCAGGTCGGTGCCGGGATTGGCGCGCAGGTGGAGCGGCTGCGGTTCATCGCTCAGCCAGATGCGAACCGTCGAGCGGCTTTCCGCGGACTCGCCTTCCTGGATCGAGAAATGCCTCACCGCCCGATAGGGGTAGGAGCTGGTCTCGATCCTGGCCTCGAGCAGATGCTCGCGCTGGGCGAGCAGGATCCGGCGATCCGTGAAAAGCACGACTCCGGTCGGGGCGACGAAGGCGGAATGAACCCTCTCGCCGGGGACGAGGTGGGGGGTAAGATCGGCCGCGTCGGCGGCCGGCGACTGGTCGACGTCGAGGATTCGCATCGAGGCTAGATGGGGCCCCGGCGGCGGCTCGGCAATCCCTCAGCCGGCCCGGCGGAACAGGCGGAGGACCAGATGGGTCAGGCCCCAGGCGGCGGCTCCGGCGAGGGCGGTGACGGCCAGGACGAGAAAGGCGATGAAGATCTGAGCGGCGACGGTCGGTCCCCGGACATCCGCCGAGGAGCGCAGAAGCGCTACCGCCACCCCCACCGGTCCGACCAGAAGCAGGGCGGCGAGCGCGCCGGCGATTCCGGCGATGAGCGGAAAGCGGCGGATCATTTGCCGCCATCCGGCCCGGGGGCGGCCGGAGGCGGGCCGTCGACGATTCCCGGCCTGGTCTTCTGCCACCAACGCCGCCTGAGCTCGGCGGCGGCGGGCGAATCCGGGTCGACATTGTGCACGATGCGGGCGCGGCCCGCCTGGGTGAAGGCGAAGGCTCCGGAGACTCCGGCGGTGGCGTCGCCGATGAACAGATAGAGGCGGCCGGGCTCCAGCGGCGAGGCCGGTATCGCCGTCTCCGCGCCGCCCGGCGCCCGGCCGTAGAAGAGCGGAAACAGCTTTCCGCATCCGCCGGTGCGCGGGCCGGCGAATCGCCACACGGGCCGAAGCCCCTCGTCGACGACCGTCGCCTCGCTCCAGCAGAAGCTCGAGCCGGAATGCCCCGGATCGGCGGCGACGAAGGCGAGCGCGTTGCCGAAGAAGACGGCGCGAACGACGATTTCGGGCGGCTGGCACGACGCGATCAGGGGCGCCAGCAGCAAGGGGACGAAGCGGCGAAGCCGGCCTGTCATGCCCGCTTCACGCCTCGCCTGTGACCCGCGCCGCCTGGAGCGTGTCGGTATATTGCTGGAATCGGACCGCCTTCCCGTCCGCGACCCGCCAGACATGGGCGAGCTGGGAGTCCATCGCGAGCCCGGTCGCCTTGAAGGTGCCGCGGTAGCGGCCGAGCACGACGACCGTGTCCCCCGCGTCGAGAAACTCCTCCGGCACCGCCGCGAAGCCCTCCCATTCGGAGCCCAGGCGGGCGAAGACCCCGCCGAGTATGGCCTCGGCCCCGCAATAGGGGTTGCCGTCGGCATAAGGGAAATTCTCCGCCTCGTTCCAGACCATGTCCGGGCTCATCAGGGCGACGACGCTGGGGACGTCGCCGGCGGCGAAGGCGGCGTAGATGGCGCGGACCAGGTCGATATTCTGCTCGGACATGAATCCTCCTATCCCCCGCTTTTCAAGGGCGCGAAGCGGGCATCGCGCAAGGCCGTCAGGATCATTTCCCCGTCCGCCGCGACCCTGAACTCGCCATAAGCCGCATTGGCGAAAGCGCCCGCCTGTCCCTCTTCGAAGAAATAGGCGTTGGTCGCGAAATTCGGCTGGCCTCCCCGAACGCGGTAGCGGAGGATGATCTCGTCCGGCGCGAGGGGCCGCTTGTCGGCGAAACGGCGGAAGTGCCCCACCTTTCGAGCGTCCAGGCCGACGACGATATGGCCGTCCGCAAGCGTGCTCCTGCGCTGCCACGGAAAAGCCTGATCGGCCGCCTCGAAATTCAGTCGCATATAATCGCCCTGCATCAGGGAACGGGGGTCGACGGGACTAAGTTTCAACAGGACGACCCGGCCCCGGGTCAGCAACAGCTCCCGCTGGTAGATTCCGAAATTGACGAATGCCAGGACGGCGAGCCCGGCGAGGACGGCAACGGCCTTACGCATGTCCCCGATCCTCAACTCCGGGTTGGGGGAAGCGCAAGCGCATCGCGAAATGCGCCCCGAGGAGGAATAGGCCGGTGAGCGCCAATATCCCGGATTTCTCGAGCAGGCTCGCCTGCAGGCTGTAATAGAAATGGGCGACGAAGCCGAGCAGGCCGAGGATGCCGAGCGCCGCCAGTATCCGGCTGCCCGCCGCAAAGCCCAGCAGCAAGATCAGAGCAGCGGAGGCGAGGCCGGGAGCCTTGAGGGAAAGCAGCCCGAAAAGCAGGGCCCCGCCGACGGATGAAGCCAAGATTCGGCTTGCGCCATGCGCCTCCTGGCGCAGCGCAAGGAGGGCGGCCGCCGCGACCAGAACCGCCGCCGTGAGGCCCCGGCCCAGAAGCGGGCCATGGAGCGCGAACCAGCCCGGCGTCCCTCGCGAGCCTCCGAACCATTGCTCGGCCCCGAACAGGCGGAATGTTTCGACCAGCAGCAAAGCCAGGACGAGCCCGTAGCCGATCGGGCGCCAGATCCTTCCACCCCGGGCCCACCGCCTCGGTTCCAGCCACACCCAGGCGAGCCCCGCACAAAGGAGCGGCGCGGCCAGCCCGTGCAGCGACAGCTGGTTGACGGCGAGCGCCAGGGCGATCGCCGCTCCGCCCGTCGCCAGCACGCGATGGAGGAAATTGGGCACCGCCAGCGCCAGGCCGGCCTCCACGGCGGCCAGGACGAGATAGAAAGCCGGATCCTCCGTCGTCAGGAGATCGGCCAGCCCAATGGCGATCAGCACTTGGCCCACCAGGCTGACGGCAAGGCCGAACTGCTCGCCGAAATCATTGCCGTCGGCGATCCGGAACAAGGCGAAGGCGCCGGCGCAGCAGGCGGCGCCGACGGCTGCGGCGAAAGCGGCGTCCTTGAGGATGAAGGCGAAGCCGGTGCCGATGAACGCGATCAGGAAAAGCGCTCCGATCCAGCCGGCGATGCCGAGCATGACCCGGACGAACCAGGGCGAGGCCGACCGTTCGGGCTCCGGCATCTCGCCCTCGACCAGGCCTTCGGCGCTCAACAATTCCCACAGCTCGGCGGCGCTCATGCGCGCTGCTCCCGGGCGGCGGACTTAAGCCAGACCGCTCCACCCGCCGACATGCCGATCACCACCAGGCCGATGAACAGGAACCCGCCCGCGTCGCCGCCGAGCATATTTTGCGACAGGAAGGCGACGACGGCGACGATCAAGCTCAGCAGCCCCCCCGCCAGCATGAACAGATCGGGCCGGACCCGGCGATACCAGACGTAGATCGCCGCCAGCCAGGCGACGTAGGCCAGGAACGCGCGGGCCCCGGGGCCAGCCGAGCCGCCGTCCATGACCGCCCAGACGATCAGGGCAGTCGCCGACGTACCGCTCGCCATCGCCACCAGCCGCGGCGGCCAGTCGTCGCGAAGCCACGCCAGACCGGCGCGGTGCCCCGCTTCCCAGGCGGCGAGCGCCAGCCCGTTCAGGAAGAACAGCGCCCACAGCATGGCCTGGCCATCGCGGAAAAACTGAAAGTAGAGCCAGGCCGCCGCATTCAACAAAGCCAGCCAGAGCAGCCACAAGGGGCTGAGGCGGCCGACCAGCACCCAGGGCAGGATCAGGGCCGCCCACCAGGCGAACAGCTCCCAGGCGTCGGCACCGGTCTGGTAGACCTGGCCGGCCAAGGCGAGGAGGGCCCCGGTCAAAAGGCTCAGGAGCAAAAGGACGGCCTTGCCGGGCGACGAGTCGAGGTCGAACCGCCAGCAGGCGAGCAGACCGGCCAGTATCGCCGCCTCGACCAGAGCGAATTTGGCGAAGCGGCCGAGATCGTCCCAGTTGAAAGCCAGGAAGAAGATCAGTGCGGCGGCGAGGGCGATCGTTCCGAGCCAAAGCGTCAGCCGAGCGAGGAACGCCCCCCATTCGGCGGGCGAGGGGAGCATTCCGGCAAGCCGAAGCACGTCGAGTTCGGGATCCGGCTCGACCCGCCCGGAGTCGAACCAGTCGAGAACCTCGCTCCGAAATCGGCTCATCCCTGCTCCCCCCGGCGCAGCCTTCGAATTCAGCGTTATCAGCTAATCGCCGCGCCTGCCATGGCCGTCCGGCCACCGGGAGCCTGCCGGATCGGGGAGGAGGGGAACTCGGAAAAAATCCGGGTCCCCCTCCCCGTCCGTTGCGCCCGAAGGCTTAGCGGCAGCGAACGCTTCCGCGCTGGATCTCGCGGCCGAGCGCGGCTCCGGCGCCGGCGCCGATGAGGGTGCCCAGAATGCTGGAGCGGCCGTTGTCGATCGCGTTGCCGAGCAGGCCGCCGACCGCGCCGCCGATGATCAGGCCGGTCGTTCCGTCGCTTCGGCGGCAATAATAGCGGCCGTCCGACCCGCGATAGATGCGGTCGTTGCGGCTCAGCCGGGTTTCGCCGTAATAGCGGCCGTCGCGATAGTAGCGGTCGGCATAATAAGCGTTGGAGCCGTTCTCGTAGCGATTGTAATCGTAGCGATTATAGGTACGCCAATCGCGATTCTGGGCCCGCGAGATCTCCCGAGCGCATTCGCGCCTTTCGCGCCGATATTCGCGGCGGCTGTCGGCGTTGCGAAGCTCGCGGCGGCATTCGCGCGTCTCCTGGCGGGTCTCGCGACCCATTTGGGCCGAAGCGGGCGCGGCGAAAGCGACCGGAATGGCGCAGGCCGCCGTGGCGGCGGCGAGGACGAGGTTACGCATCTTACTCTCCTGTGGAAGGCCCCGAAGCAGGCGGGGTCGCAAATCTCAACGGGCCAGCGCCCACAGGGTTTCATGAACGGCGCGTTGCCTGAGGTTCAGCTTTGCCGCGCCGGCTGCTAGCCTCCCCGCTCGCCCGGCCGCGCGGCCACATTTTCAGGAGCGGAATCATCGTTCGTCTAAGGCACATATCCTTCGGTTCGCAGGTCAGGATCGTGCTGGCCCTCGCCATGCCGACCTGCGCCCTCATCTTCGCATTGTTCTTCGCTCTGTCGCTCGCGGGCATCCCCGTGGGCCGCTCGGGAATCGACCGCGGCCCTTTCGTGCTCCTTCTGGTCGCCCTGTTCTTGGCCACCGCGATCCTTCTCTTCCAGGTCGCCGCGCTCGCCTTGCTCCGCCTCCTGCGTTGGCCCGGCCCCCGGCTCGAGATCGAGAGCGACGAGGAAGATCTCAGACGGGTGTTCGAGTGACCATGTCGGCAGCAGGCCACGCGGGCCGCTGCCTTATCTTCGCCGGAATGCGCGGAGAGGATGGCCCGCCCCCCCGGAGCGGAGCGTGAGATGAGCCTGATCTTGCTGCTTGCCCTTCAGTCCGCGCCGCCCGCGCCCGCCGAGCCGCTTCCGATCGACTTCGACCTCGCCAGCGTGAAGTCCGGCGACCCGTGCAAGACCGGCGGCGGCGGCTCCGACATCGTCGTGTGCGGGCGCCGGTCGCGCGACTATGAGTATGAGAAATGGGAGCGCGTGTTCAAGACCGATCCGCTGGTCGCCGAAAAAGGGATCGGCCCCGGCGCCGTCGTCCGCGCTTATGTCGAAAGCGTGCCCATGCCCGGCGGGCAGGTCAGCAAGCGGGCGATGGTTGGGATCAAGGTGAAGTTCTGAGCTTCGCAAGCGGTGCGCAGGCTCGCCGGCCGGACGCCGAATACCCTCCCGGGTCGGGCCCCGGCCGATCGCTCGCGGCCACCGCCGAATGCCCGAGAACCCGGCCTTATCGGGGTGAAGCTCACGAAGTTCACGATCTCGCGACTTTCCGGGCGGACTTGCCGGCGAGGCGCATGAGCGGCCAGGGGCTCGACCCCGCCCCGGCTTCCCAAAAACCCGCTCCGCTGCCTTGCCGGCCACGCTCGCAAACCCCTTCCCAGGACCTTCGCGCCCGCGACGATCGTCGCGACTATGAGAACATAGCATAAACATCTTGCTTTGCAAAGCCCGCACCGGACGCTCCGCTTTTGCCCTGGCTGCGCTTTACTTCGTCCCGCGCCGCGGCTACCCGCCGCTTCCCGCGATTGCCCTGGACGAGAGGAGGCCGACATGAAGACCGACGATCGCGACGACCTCCACTGCTTTCGAGATCACCTCCAAGCGGCGTAAAGGCTATCCGTCCGAGACCCGCGTGAAGCGCGGCCTGCGCTTCGTGCGCGGCGGCGAGAAGGAGCTGGTCGAGAAGCTGGGGCGCAACGACCTTTGCCCCTGCGGCTCCCGGAAAAGCTTTCAGGCGCTGCTGCCTCGCCACCGGCCGGTTTCGACGGCTCGGAGCGCGACGATTATTGGCGCGAGTGAGAGGCGGGTGGCCCCACCTTGCCGTGCCGCCCGCCAAGAAGAACAGGGTGCCAGGGACCTGCCTGGCACCCCGGGACGCACTGTGGGCGTCAATCGAAGTTCGGGAGGCGCTTCTTCTTGAGGTTGCGGTCGATGTCGTCGGCCAGGAGGCGGCCGTCGGGATCGCCCGAGCGGCGCAGGGCGTCGCGGCGGGCGATCATGGCGGCACGCCGCCGCTCCGCGGGCAGCGCGGCGATTTCCACATATTGGCGCACCGCCTTCACCCAGAGCGCGTCGGGGCCCGGAACGTCCTCCGCGGCGCGGGCGAACGGCGGCAGGGACGGCCGAAGCACGCCCTTGTCGTCGCGCTCGAGAAAGAGGACGAGCTGCATTCCCTTGTCGAAGACGTAGCGATTGCAGCCGCCGGTGAGGGCGTCAGGATTGACCCGCAAAAGCTCGCGCGGACCGGACCGGGTTGCGAAATTGCCGCCGCCTTTCGCCAGATAGCCGCGCAGCCGCAATTCGGCCGGCAGCGCCGCCCCCTTGAGCAACAGGGTGGGACGGACGACGACCCGGGTGTCGAAAGCGCTGCCCTCCCCTTCCTGGCGCTCGACCGTTCCGAGCACGATCGCCTCCGCGCGCTCGACCAGCTCGAAATGGGTCGGAACCCGATAGCTGGAGACGACCGAGCAGGCGAAGGCGGGCGGTGCCGCGAGCAGGCCCGCGGCGGCGAGGAGGAACAGGGGGAGGCGAGCAGTCATGCCGGATCGTAGCAGGGGAAATCGGATCGTGGCGAGCGAATCCATGCTGTCACTGTAGCCTTCCCGGCTCTCAGGAGGCGGCGTTCGTGGAGATTTGCCGGGCGTCGGCGGCGATCAGGGCCAGGCAGTCCTGCGAGCCGGTGTCCTCCCAGGCCTGCTCAGCGACCGCGAGGTCGAGCTTCAGCGCCAGCGCGGGCAGGTCCGCGGCGGGAAGCCGAAGCAGCCGCCGGACGGCCGCGAGGCGAAGCTTGTCGAGCCGCTCGAACCGCGCCTCCAGGGCGTCGCACGCCAGCGCCCGCCGCTCCGCCGGCAGAAGCCGCTCCTCCGCCTCGAAAGCCGCCACCCGGGCCTCCGCGCGCCGCAAGGTGGCGACGGCGCGCTTCCAGCTTCGGCGGGACGAGTCCGGCGCCGACGCCGAAGCGGGCGAGACCGGCACGGCCGGTTCCCGCCCGCTTCCGGCAAAGGCGCAAGCGCCGACACCCGCGCCTAGCACCGCCCGGCGCGACAGGTTATGCCTCGTAGGCGCCATGCCTGAGGTCCTTTCGTTGTTGGTCAAGAATATTGACCGCGAAGGAATGCGTCAAGGGGGATTCTTCTGACTGTTGACACCCTCACGCCTGCTCAATGCCGGATGGCGCGGGCGGCGCTGCAATGGTCCCTCGACGAGACGGCCAAAGCGGCAGGCGTGAGCTACCGGACGATCTTCCGCCTGGAGAACGAGCAGCGGGACATCCAGGCAGAGAAGGTGGCGGCAATCCGGCGGGCGTTCGAGGTGGTGGGGGTGCGCTTCCTGGAGGCCGGTACCGACGCCGGCGGCGTGGTCCCGCCGCCCCTCAAGGTTCTGCCACCACGCTAACTCTTAGCTGGACGGTCAATGCAAGTGACCGTCCAAGGTCCGCAAGGGGGTTGATCTGGAGCGTCCCGTACCTCGCCGGAGCAGTCGCGGATGGCGCGGGCGGCGCTGGAATGGTCGCTCGAGGACGCCGCCGCGACGGCCGGTGTGAGCCGGCGGACGGTGCTTCGCTTCGAGCGCTACCACCGCGACGTGAAGCCGGATCTGATCCAGGTTCTGCGCCGGGCTTATGAGGAGACCGGGGTGAGATTTCTCGACGGCGGGCCTGATGAGGGGGGCGTCGTTCCTCCGCCGCTTCGAGTCCCGGCGCCGGACTGAGCCCAAGCGGTCCCGAGTGGGGACCAGTCCGGACCGGAAAATTCGTCGGCAGCGCGGCGAGTAGTCCTTTTCGCGGCACCAGCAGCGTGCGAGCGAGGCTAACGGCCCGGTTCAGAGCCGCCTAGAATGCCCCCAATCCAGGTGACGACACTCGCGGGCGGAGATCGATGCCCGGCCGTGCTGATTGGCGGATGGGTAAGGCTGGATTTTTTCGGTGCCACGCACGTAGCTGGTACCATTGACCCCAGGAATGTCCTGCGGCTTCTCGGGCACAGCCCGCCTCAAGTACCCCTGACACGCTCGAACCACGGCTCGACTTTCAATAGGCCTCCGCGCTTCAGCGCCTGCGGCGAAGGCGGGGCGAGGAACATTGGCGCTTCGGCCGCTTGCCGTGCGGAATTGCGGCTCTATTGCACCCCGCCGCGAGTTGCCTCCGGAATTTCTCGCGATCCACGCGGCAGCTCCAGTGTAAGAGTGCGCGTGTGTGTTTCACCACCGCTCATGCGAGCCGAGATTCTTATCTCCTGCAGTCGGCGCAAATCGAGAGGGATTTGCTCATCGCCGTTGCCCAAGCCATGCAACACGAGAGGCATTACGAGGGAGAGCTTAGAGAGTGATCGTTGCGGAATTTGAGCTGCCGATTCCATTTCGAGAAGGATGGCCCCTTCACCATCTTGATGGAAAAACCTTCCGTGGACTGGGTAGGTGAAATTGGCTTCGTCGCCTTTCGCGGGCGACGGCAGAATCCTAATTTGACCGTCACTGGGCACTGCTACAATATCCGTTATCTCGTAAGAGGCAGTGCGTGAGTACATGGGATGTTGAAAGACATAGCTTGCTGACACCAAGCCGCGGAACTCCAGGCTTGTGACATAGACCGGCAGGTCCGACGCGTTGCGAAGCGCGATATCGACCCGCATCTCGGTCGCACTCCGCCCGACCGACAATCCATCTATCACGGCCTTCTTGTCGGCGCCAACTTGTTCAGCGGGTACAGAACTTGGTTTGGATGTCCTGTCTGAATCCCTTGTTGGCTCGGCGGCCATTTTTCCTTTTTCCGCGAAAAAGGAGTTCAGCCATGCGCCACCACCGACAGACGCGCCTACAACCGCAAGTGCCAGCAATGCCCAAAGCGGCCTTCGCCTAAAGCGCTCAATAAAATCCTCGACTTCGGAAATCGCCACGGCTCGTCCCTCTGCGATAGCTTAGCTTCCGGATTCCTCGGGACAACCCCTGCGCCGTGTCCGACCGAGGTATAGATCGCAGCGGGACCGCCTTAACACCTGAGCGACGCCCGCGAGGCGGTGGTCAAGTTCCTCCTCCACACCCCAGCACTAACCTGCCACCCTCGCGCTGAAGATCGAACTCATCGTCGATGAAGAAGTGGCGACGCTCGCGGGCGGCGAGCGGTGCCTGGCGGTGCCGAAGGCGATGGGTGAAGGCTGGCGATGAGGCCAGATTGACGGGCCGTTCGTGCTCAGGAGGCCGCGCGGCGCCTCGGCCTTGGCGCGGGCGTTCCGCTGAGGAGGCCCTGGAGGCTAAGATCCTCGTCGATATCGGCAGTGTATCCCGAAGCCGCCGCCCGCTTTCATCCAGTTCAAACGCTGGCCCGGCGCGGCGTCGAGCAGGCGCGGATACCAGCCGAGCGGCACGGCGCTGGTGCGGCCGTCGGCGAGGTCGACGATCAGCCGCTCAGCGTCGAAGCGAACGTCCGCGACCCGCTCGTCGCCCACCTTAGCCGAAATATTCATTCCAAGCCTCCAGCATCGGCTGCCGATGCGCCTCAACGATGCTCAGGATAGCATTTCGCTCCTTCGACCGGAACCCGCGCTGCTTCGCGAACTCAACCCGGCCGAGCCAAACGTTCCCCGTCGCCTCCGCCTTTTCGACATGGGCGTGCGGCGGCTCATTCGGCTCATGGCTGTAGAAGTAGAAGGGATAGCCGCCGATGCGCAGGATAGTCGGCACGACGGAGAACTAAGCTTGGTTCGGACGTTCGCAAAATCCAGATTTTTTGCGGCCCGGTCGACTGCGCTAAATGTATACTGCCACTGATTTCGGGATTTTTCGCGGCGCTTGCACCAGCAACGCCCCGATATTTCTGCCTCGCCAGCCACGCTCGAAAATGTATACCGTTACGGTTTCCTTGGAGCTGCAGGAACTGAAACGGGAGTGTCTGGGCAATGGATTACGGCAAATGGGGATTCTGGATCAGTCTTGCTGCTCTAATAGGGTCGTTTCCGCTTGCTATTGCTGGAAGTCTTGTCGCTCCGAAAATTTCGGTTTGGCGGTCTCAGCGTTCAGTCCGAACGGCCCAAGCGAAACTGGAAAAAATAGAAGCAGAGTTGCGACTGCTTCGCGAGATAGACATCAGAACCGACTTTCACCAACGCTGTTTAAGTGCATTATCGAAAATAGGCGCAATAACATTTGTAGTTTCAGCAATGGTTGCGATGCTCGCACTGAATGCATCATCTCTTGCGCCGGAACCTTTTGGCGGAAACTCCGTACTTGTTGCGGTGATTTTCATGTACTTTATGGAATTTTACTTAGTTATGCGTCTAATTAGCATGATTGGCAAAGCCAAGGCGCTGGCAGAGCCACGCTTGAAGAAGCAGGAAGTTAAACTAAGGGCGTACATTGCTTCAAATCCCAACGCCTAGCTTGCCTAGCAAGCAAAGTTACCGGGCGCCGTTAGTGTTCCACCACTCTTAGGTGCCTGCCTCTCTTAGGCAAGCTGTGCTTTCCCAAGCTCAGCCTCGCGCATCGCTATGCCAGTGTGACCATATCACCCTGATTAGAGTGCGCGTCCTAGTCCTACGTTAGTGTCCGCGGCCTTGCAGCGATCTTTTGCGTTTTCCCGCAGGCTGCGCTCCGAAGCTAGCTCCGCTTTTCGTAAGTTCTGCAAGCTACTCCGCCGCCACCCCAGCCCGCGTGAACATATCGTCCCCGCCTTCCACCGCAGCGCCAACGCCATCATTCGCCGCCTTCGCGCTCTTCCTTCGGTCGAAGCTGTCCCACACCTCGCCCCAATTCCCCCTCGTCGCGGCCTTCGAATATTCCGTCGCCCGGGTCTCGAAGAAGTTGGCGTGCTCCACCCCGTTGAGCAAAGGCGCAAGCCAGGGCAGCGGGTGGTCGTCGATCATGAACATCGGCTTGAGGCCGAGCTGGCTGAGGCGCCAGTCGGCGATGTAGCGGATATATTGCTTGATCTCCTTGGGGCTCATGC
>WUUC01148511.1_pt1 | contig 12166 bp, 10 predicted proteins | sample 6278441 | NCBI WGS metagenome assembly WUUC01 (sample SAMN13675441, study PRJNA597444) | soil metagenome | isolation source: soil | place: USA: Washington | collected 2017-10 | reverse complement strand
GCGGCGGAAGGCGACCAACACGCTTTGGGCCTGGAGGCCCTCACCGACCGACGACGCGTGAAACCAGGCTAGCGGCCGATGCGGTTCACGCTTCGAACGACTCCACTCCAGCAGGCGTTCGCCGGCATGGCGGCGGGCCTGCATACCGGCTCGAATTCTGGGGCTGACCCATCCGGCAGCGGGAGCGACTGCCAGTGCCAGCCGGAGCGCAGCCTGGTACCCACGAGCGGTTGACGGCATGGCCCCAATGTAGCCTTGCTCGTTCCCCGGAACGTATCTAAAATTCGCTCCGGCAGTCCGTGTTCCACCTGCAACCGAGGAGGTGATCCATTGTCTACAGAGTCGAGGGTCGCCTGCGGCCAGTAGTCACAGCTGCATGCTTATGACCCGGGCGACACTATGAACCTGGGGGGGCCGCGTGAGCGGCCCCTTTTTTTGCCATGACCTCACCGATCTCGCTGCCCGTTGGTGGCTACTGGCGCTCCGCGCGGGCACCCCGATACAGCCTGAGCTTCGCATTGCCGTTGCTCATTGCCTATGAAGCGCTGGCGTTCTTCCTCTCTCGGATGGAAGTCGCGCAGGTTCGCAACGGAGCCGACGTGCTGCTCAAGAGCCTCTTTGTGGCGCTGGGAGGACGAGAGGGGCTGGCCCTGTTCGGACTGGTGCTGGTTGGAGGAGGGGCAGTGCTCGTCTGGAGAGACGTGCAGCGCCGCGGACGGGTTCGGCCCGGATATTTCCTGCTCATGGCGGGGGAGGCGATCGTCTATGCTCTCCTGTTCGGCGTGGTGGCAGCGACACTCACGGGGCTCTTGCTCCCGTCCCTGTCGACGGTAATCAGTGCGAACTACGCCGGCAGGGTGGTGGCCACCGAGTGGAGTTTTCCCACCCAGCTCATGATCTCTCTGGGTGCCGGCATTTACGAGGAGCTCCTGTTCCGGGTGCTCCTGGTGTCCGGACTGGTCCTAGTCGGGACGAGGGTGTTCCGGTGGTCATCTACTCAGGCCGGCATCCTGGCGGTCCTGCTGGGTGCGGCCATCTTTTCTGCGTTTCACTACCTGGGGCCCTACGGCGAGCCTTTTGCGCTCGCGTCCTTTACCTTCCGCACCGTCGCAGGACTGCTGTTCAGCACGCTGTACATCCTGCGGGGGTTCGGCATCACGGCGTGGACGCACGCGCTGTATGATGTGTTTCTCGCTTTATAGGACGGGAAGGACGGGAAGGACGGGAAGACGGAAAGTACGGAAGGTTAGGCGCGGATCATCCGCTTACCTTCCCGTCTTTCCCGTCCTTCCCGTCTTTGCGCCATATACCGAATCGAGCACTTGCTTGAACAGGTCCACCGGCTGCGCGCCCTCCAGCAGGCCACCTTCGATATAGAAGGTCGGAGTGCTGGTTGCTCCCGAGCGGGCGGCACCTTCCGCATCGGCTCGGATGCTCTGCCTCGTCTCGGGTGATTTCAGGCACTCCAGAAAGGCGGGCTTGGAGAGCCTGGCCGAATCTGCCAGCGACACGAAGAACGGACCCGCCTCTTTGAGAGGCGCCCAGGTCTTCTGATGCTCAAACAGCAGATCATGAACCCGCCAGAAGCCTTGCTGTCGCGCGGCACACAGCGCCACTTCCGCCGCCGCCGAGGCGTGCTGGTGGATGCTGGTGAGTGGAAAATTGATGAAAATCCAGCGCACCTTCCCGGTTCGGATGTACTCTCTTTCCAGCTGAGGAAACGTTTCCAGAGCAAACTGCCGGCAGTAGGGACACTGGAAATCCGACATCTCGTAGACCGTCACCGGCGCCTTGGCAGACCCCTTGCTTCGGATCTCCAGGGGTGCCGACGCAGTTTGGGCTGTGACCGGAGTTCCTGCAAAGCTTAGACTAAGCAGGATTGTCATCCTGAGCGTAGCGAAGGATCTCTCGACCACACCGGATTGCTTTAAACTGATCATCTCGCTTCCTAATACCTGGGACGCCGCTCTCCAGTACGACTCGACAGCAGCACGGTATCCTCTTCCGCGGGCAAGTTCCAGTACCACTCCGCATTGGGGTCACTCGGATCCCAGGCCCGTGCGTACAGCCACCAGCGTCCGGCTGGCAGCGTAAACTGGGCCCAGCCTGTCTGGTTGGTCGTGTCGGTCGCGGGCTCGCGCCCTGTCGCGCGTGCCAGCCGTTCGACAATGCTGTCGTAGCCCAGGTAGGTGCTATCTTCCCAACGGCGTATCGCGGCCCGCAGGGTATCGCTCCGATTCACGAAGGATGAGCGCGCCCGGTCCAGCTCAGCGCGCGCTCGCGTGACGCGCCGCTCCAGCACCGTGAGTGAATCGGACCAGCGCTCGACCCGGTTGGTCAGTGAGCGGCGCGCGGCTGAGCCGGTGGGAGCGGCATCGAGCGAGCGTCGCATCGCCTCCAGGGAATCCTGGAGGTTCGAGGCCGCAAGAGAGACGTTGGTGTAGGCAGTGAATGGTCCGCGAAAGTGAGCGAAGAGGCTCTCCAGCGCGGCGGTGTGGGGGCGTGGAGTGCGGGCGCGCGACTCGAGACTGGCAATGACACTGTCCCGGTCGTACGGCAGCGCGATTACACCTATTCCAGCCGCCGGGGTCTCGATGGAATCCGCATTGGGTATCGAGACCCGCACTGCAATCGTGCGCTCGCTCTCGCAACCGGCGACTGCCAGGACAGCGAGACCGGCAATACCTACGACGTTGGAGAGGAATGAGCTGGCCAGCAGCAGGAGATCGATTGATCGGGACACCGTCGAAAGCTATCGCCCTCCTGGCAGGGCTTCAACTTACGGTGCTCGGATTCGCCGCGAATCCAACACGACTGGTTGCCCAGCGCACGAGTGTGGACACACTGGTGCCGTCGCAGCCGGTCGGCTATGTCAACGACTTCGCTTCCGTGGTTGATGCCGTGAGGGCCGCGGAGATGGAGGAGCTGATCAAGCGTCTGCGCGGGGCAACCGGCGCAGAGATGGCCGTGGTGACCCTCCCCTCCATCGGCGACCAGGATGCCGCGGAAGTCGCGTTGACCATCGGACGTAAATGGAAGGTGGGGCGCGCGGCAGAAATCGGTGACCAGCGGCGGAATGCGGGTCTGGTGCTGCTGCTGGTTCCCCGGCGTGAAGGTGATCCCAATTCAGGCCACATTCGTGTCGAGGTGGGGCAGGGGCTGGAGGGGATCGTCACCGACGCAGCGGCAGGACAGGTGGGTGACCTGATGCGGCCTCATCTCGCTGCAGGCGAATACGGCGAGGGTCTGACCTTGGGGGTGAAGGCCCTGTCCAGCCTGATTGCCAAGGGCTATGGAGTGACCGACTCGGCGCTCACCGCGTACGAACCTCCGGTAGACTCCCACGAAGGCAGTCCTACAATCGGTAATCTGCTGCCCATCATCTTTCTCGTCATCTTTTTCCTCATGGTATCAGGAGCCCGCGGCGGGCGCCGTCGCCGCAGGAGGAGTGGGATATATTGGGGTGGGCCATGGATCGGCGGAGGCTGGGGTAGTGGAGGTGGGTTCGGTGGCGGTGGCGGCTTCGGAGGATTCGGAGGGGGCGGTGGGTTCAGTGGTGGTGGCGCCGGGGGGAGGTTCTGATGCGTGCGACCGTGGCGCGGGTGGTGGACCCCTTCCTCAACGAAGCTGACCGCGTGCTCGGCGCAGCGTACAGTGCCGTGCTGTACGGCTCGGCAGCCCGCGGGGACTTTGTTCCGGGCCGCTCCGATATCAATCTCCTGCTGGTGGTGGACGAGCTCACGCCGCCAACGCTTCGCTCGCTGGGCCGCGGGTTCAACGGCTGGCGGAAAGCGATGACCGAGCCGCCGTTGATTCTCAGCCGTTCGGAGTGGAGTCGGGCCAACGATGCCTTTCCTATCGAGATCACCGACATGCGGCTCTCGTACCGGGTGCTGCGGGGGTCAGATCCGCTGGAGGGGATCCAGCCGGTCCTGGCGGATCTCCGAAAGGCGCTCGAGCGGGAGTTTCGGGGAAAGCTGTTGCGGCTCAGGCAGGGCTACGCCACCTACGCTCCCGATCCGGCGGCCCTGGGCATGCTCGGACTTCAGAGCGCGGCCACCATCCTGGTGCTCTTGCGCGGCGTCCTTACCGTAGTTGGACGACCGGTGCCCGGTGATAGCGTGGAGCTCTCGAAGTCGGCAGCCGAGACGGTTGGCTTCGAAGCAGAGCATGTGCTGCATGTGGTCCGACATCGCTCGGACCGGGAGTGGCGCTGCGCAGCACCGGAGTTCGAGAACTATATGAACGCCGTGGAGCAGACCGCTCGATTCGTCGATCAACTTCAGCCTGGAGCTCAGGAATGAAGCGCTCTCTCGGGGTGCATCTATTTCTCCTTGCGACTGCCGTCATGGTCGGCGGCTGCGGCTACAACACCATTCAAACACTGGATGAGCGGGTCAATCAGGCGCAGGGCCAGGTTCAAACCCAGCTCCAGCGACGGTCGGATCTCATTCCCAACCTGGTAAATACGGTCAAGGGAATCACCAAGCAGGAAGACACGGTATTCATTTCCATTGCCAACGCGCGAGCACGTCTCGGTGGGGCAATTCAATCCGGGAATGTGCGCCAAATGGCGGCAGCCGACTCGGTACTGTCGCAGGGACTGGGGCGACTGCTCGCGATCGCCGAGAACTATCCTCAGCTGCAGTCGAGCCAGAACTTCCGCCAGCTGCAGGATCAGCTCGAGGGCACCGAGAATCGCATCTCGGTGGCCCGCCAAGACTACAACACCGCGGTCGGCGAATACAACGGCTATATTCGCCGGTTCCCCTACAATCTGACCGCCAAGGTGTTCGGCATGGGAGAGCCGCGGGAGTACTTCGCAGCGGTTCCAGGCGCGGCGGAAGCGCCGACGGTGACGTTTTAGGGCAGGGCAGCAGGGCAGGGGGGCTGCGGGGCAGGAACATACTATCAGATGGGAACTAAAACACGGCGGCCTTCCGATGAGATCGGAAGGCCGCTCTTTTCTACCTTCGCTGTCCCGCTGCCCCCTTGCCCCTCTGACTAGTCCGTCACAACCCCCTCGGGCAACACATACTTCAGGGGGTTCACCGGACGACCATTGACGTGCACCTCGTAATGCAGGTGAGGACCGGTGGCGAGGCCGGAATTGCCGACCAACGCGATCCGCTGGCCACGTGACACGCGCTGACCGGTCTTGACCAGCAGCTTCGAGGCGTGGGCAAATTTGGTGACGATCCCGTAGCCGTGATCGAGTGTGACGACATTCCCGTACCCGGTCTTCCAGCCGGCCTCACGCACGATGCCGGTGGCCGGCGCCTCGATCGGGCTGCCCATGGGAGCGGTCACGTCGATGCCCTCGTGGGGACGCGCCAGGTGCAGAATCGGATGACTCCGCATCGAGGAGAACGCGCTGGTAAGCCACCCCTGTGTGGGCATGATGGACGGGGTAGCCGCGAGCCGCGCGCGATGCTTAGCCAGACTATCTGCGGCTTCCTTGAACGATGACGCGAGCAGGTTGGCTCGCCGGATCAAAGCGCTGAGATCGACTCGAACCTCCGCGGTCCGCCGGGTCAGTCCGGTTACGCTGCCGGAATCCAGAGTAGACGCCGACGGACCGCCGATTCCCGCTGCCTGAACCTGAGGGTCGATGGGCTCGAGGTTGGCCAGAACCCGTATGCGCGCGTCGCGCGCCGAGATGGTGCTGATGGTATCGGCGAGGCTGACCAGTCGCCCATGCAGCTCGCTGATTTCACGGGCGAGCTCGGCGTTTTCCTGCTGCAGGCGTGCGGTACGAGAAAGGTCGGTCGTATGAGAGAACGTGGCATAGCCGACCAACAGTCCCAGCATGACGATGCCACTGACTGCAACTGCGGCAGCCCGCAACACGCTATAGGACACCTCGACAATCCGCGAGGGTTCCGATCCGTGCGGAACGAGAACCACAGTCCAGTGGCGTTTGGCCATGACCATGCACCTCTTGAATTCGTGTTCGCTATTCGACCTTGAAGGTCTGCAATGTGACAGCCCCCGGTGCCGGTCGGGGCGACCAGCATCACGGCTGCAAAGTTAAGGTGGCTCACGGCGATAAGGATTGTCAAGAGGCAGCGTGAGTGATAACTCTTTCACTGTCAAATAGTTTCGCAAAGCATTGCGGTAACTTCTAGACGCTCGCAGGCTTGGGAAACAGCACGCTGCCGCGGCGGACTCGACGACTCTGTATCGATGGCTGCTCCGCTTCCCTCCACGGAGCCGAAGCCACGGGTCCTTCGACTCCTAACATCTCCCAAAGCGCCTGTGCTTTCTCTGGGATGAACGGACTGGTCAGAATCGCTAATCGGCCCAGGGCTCGGGCTAATGCGGCGAGCGTCTGGTCCAGCTCCGATTCCTGTCCTGCCTTCGCCAGTGCCCACGGTGCAGTCTGTTGCACGTAGAGATTGGCCGCGGACACGAGCTCCCAGGCTATTTCGCAGCCGCCGCGGAGATCCAACGCGTCCATGGCCTCTGTATATCGCGCAAGCACATCTGTACCGGAGCGATCCAGCGGGGTGGCGGGAGGGCAGGATGGCACCACGCCATCGCGATACTTCAGCAGCATCGCCACTGCCCGTGACGCGAGATTGCCCAACCCGTCGGCAAGTTCCGATGTATACCGCTCGTCGAAACGCTCCCAGGTGAAATTACCATCCGCTTCGAAGCCGACCTCGCGAAGCAGATAGTATCGGAGAGGATCGGGTCCGTGTCGCTCGATGGCCTCGTCCAGCGTGACCGCGGTTCCGCTGGTCTTGGACATCTTGGTCCCCTCCCACTGGACATAGCCGTGGGCCCACACGCGTCGGGGCAACTCGAGTCCGGCGCTGAGAAGCATGGCGGGCCAGATAACACAGTGAAACCGAGTGATTCCCTTGCCGATGACGTGGAGATCCGCCGGCCAGAGCCGCTCATAGCCCGGCTCCGGAAAGCCGGTGGCGGACAGGTAGTTGATGAGCGCATCGAACCATACGTAGACGGTCTGCTCGGAATCTCCGGGGAAGGGAATTCCCCAGGATTGCCGGAGCCGTGACACCGAAATGTCCTGCAGACCACTTTCCAGCAGGCGAGAGACTTCATTCCGGCGGATGGCGGGGTCGACCTGAAATGCTCCCGACCGGATCAGCTCGAGAACCCGATCGCGGTAGCGGCTCAGCCGGAAGAAGTGATTGCGCTCCTGGGTCGGCACCAGCTCGAGGCTCGGATGCTCGATGCAGCGGCCATTCACGATCTGGCTCTCCTGCTTGAATTCCTCGCAGCCGGTGCAGTAGAGGCCCTCATACTCCGCCACGTACAGGTCGTCCGGATGGGATCGCTGAATGCGCCGCAGCAGCTCAGTCACGGTGCCGGCATGGCGCGCCTCGGTCGTACGAATCCAGTCATCGTTGCTGCAGTTCAGCCGTTTCCAGAAGTCTGCGAACCTCGCCGCCATCCGGTCCACCCAGTCCTGCGGCGACACGCCGGCGCGGTTGGCCGCCTGGAGCACCGACTGGCTGTGCTCGTCCATGCCCATGAGAAAGTGCACCTGATCCCCGCGCAGACGCCGGTATCGGGCGATGGCATCCGCGCCGACCTTCTCCAGCGCGTGTCCCAGGTGCGGGTCACCATTGGAATAGTCGATGGCGGTTGTCAGGTAGAACTTGGGCACGCTGCGCTCCTCGTGACGTGCTGTAAACTAGCCGCGGATGAACGCGGATGAGCGCCGATTGGGAAATCCGCTTGGGCTTTCATCTGCGCTATCTGCGATGATCTGCGGCTGAGCTTTGATGCGAAATCTTCTCGGAGAGTACTCGACTCAGTCTTGCGAGCTCGGCCGATTTGCGGAGCCGCGCCGGCCCCGAGCCTCGCTGGTGGGAAACACTTCGCCGAGACGGTCCATCTCCTCTCGAAGTTGTGCCAGAGGAATGATCCGGGGTCCATGCTCCTCGTGGCGCAGAAAGACGCGCTCGCGAAAGATGTCGACGGCTACGACCTTCTCGGCGCCTACCGCCGTCTTCAGCGTCTTGCCCTCTTTGGGAAAACGTTTCCGGGCGGTGACGTAGAACTCGTGTTCATACTTGAGGCAACACAGGAGCCGTCCGCAGCCGCCGGAAATCTGTGATGGATTCAGTGACAGGTGCTGGTCCTTGGCCAGGCTGAGATTGACGGGGGACAGCTCCTGGAGCCAGGTCGAGCAACAGTACTCCCGGCCGCAGCGCCCCACTCCGGAGAGTCTCGCTGCCTCGTCGCGGACGCCGATCTGCCGGAGCTCGATGCGGGTGCGGAAAAGCGAAGCCAGATCCCGGACTAATGCCCGGAAATCCACTCGTTTGTCGGCGGTGAAGTAGATGCTGAGCTTGTTGCGGTCCCACTGCCACTCGGTATCGCTGACCTTCATCAGTAACTCGTGAGCCCGCACGCGCTGGATCACCTTCTGGCGCACCTCTTCCTCCGACAGGCGGATCTCCTGATGGAGTTTCAGATCGTCAGCCGTGGCACGGCGAACAACCGGCTTGAGTACTGCCGGCTCCTCAACCGCGGCGCCGACACTGCAGCTGGTACAGCTGCCACATTTCTTGGCGGCAACGTCGCCGACCGCAGTGACTCTGCCGAGGTCCCGCCCGCGCTCGACCTCGACGACAACGCAGTCTTTGACCCGGATAGGGTCGGCCTCATCCTCCCACAGGAAGTAGGCCTTTCTGGTTCCCTTGAATCGGACCTCGACCGTCTGCCCCATTATCCGTCCGTGAATGCGCCCATGGCCGCGTACTTCTCGGCCCGTCGACGCACCAGCTTGTCTGGTTTGATCTTGCGCAGCTCGGTGAGATGCCGGATGAGCGCCTCACGCAACGCTTCGCCGGCGGCATCGGGATCCACGTGCGCTCCCCCCACCGGTTCCTTGACGACCTCATCGATGATATTGAGACGCAGAAGGTCCTCCGAGGTGATCTTGAGAGCCTCCGCGGCCCGCTCCCGCTGGCTGGCATCCTTCCACAGGATAGCGGCGCATCCTTCCGGCGAGATCACCGAGTAGACTGAGTTCTCCAGCATCAGTACCCGGTCGGCCACGCCGAGCGCGAGCGCGCCGCCCGAGCCTCCCTCACCGATGACAACCGCAATGCAGGGGGTCGGCAGCAACGACATCTCCAGAATGTTGCGGGCCAATGCCTCCGATTGCCCACGCTCCTCCGCGCCCAACCCGGGGTACGCACCCGGCGTATCGATCAGGGTGATGATCGGAGCGCCGAATTTCGCGGCGAGCTTCATCAGCCGGAGCGCTTTCCGATATCCCTCCGGGTGCGGCATACCGAAGTTGCGCTTCAGGTTCTCCTTGGTATCTCGTCCTTTCTGATGACCTACGACCATCACCGATACGCCTCCAAGGCGCGCCCAGCCGCCCACGATGGCTGGATCGTCCATGTAAAGACGGTCGCCATGAAGCTCGATGAAATCGGTGAAAATCGTGCTGAGGTAGTCCAGCGCGTATGGCCGGCGAGGGTGCCGGGCCACCATGACCCGCTGAAGTGGCGTGAGATGGCGGTAAATATCGGCCCGGAGCGACTCCAGCTTGGTGGTGAGGCCTTCCAGCTCACCATTGATATCGATCTGGCGTTCACTCCCGATACGCTTCAAGTCCTCGATCTGACGTTCCAGCTCCAGGAGCGGCTTCTCGAACTCTAGTGTATAGGCCGAGGCCATCGGGCTTATCCCGCCTTCACGTAGTGGACGGATTCAGCGCCCAACAGGTCCTTTAATGCCCGAACAAGTTCGTCTTCCGCCGCCACCCGGAGACGCCGGCTGCGAAGCCGGACAGCCTCACCGTTCCCGTCGCTCCATTCAATATAGATCGGAGCGGGGCCTGGATGAGCCGAACACAGTGCGACAACCTCTCTCACCGCCTCCGGTTGCGGGTGGGCTGGTGCTCCCCAACGGAGACTCAAGGCGAGCGCGCCCGAGGCCTTGAGCTCGTTCAGGGGCCGGGCATTCTCGACGATGAAGGGCGCCTGGTCTTCGCCCCGATCCCGGTCGCTGTGGCCTCCGGTCAGCAGCAAGGCCGCGTCCGCTAGAATGACCTGATTGAGTCTGGCCCACGCCTCCGGAAAGACGATTGCCTCCGCTGTCCCGTGAAAGTCCTCCAGCACGAGCCGGGCGTACTCCTTGCCGGTTTTCTTGGAGATCTGGCGTTTGACTGCTGTGACCACCGCGGCAACGCTCACCTGGTGTTCACTCCACACTCCAAGGGTCGCGGTCGTTCGGGTTCCGAACAACTCCACCTCGTGGCGGAATCGCTCCAGCGGATGTCCGGAGATGAAGAAGCCCAGTACCTCTTTCTCCCGGGCCAGGCGCTCGGCTTCGGTCCACGCGGGTACCTCGGAGAAGGCGGAGAGGTCGGACAAACCAGCTCCCACTGTGTTTTCGCCTTCACCGCCCTTTCCGCCTTCTCCGCCCTCAAACAACGAGCCCTGTCCCGCCTCACGCTCCGCCTGGACCAACTGGGCTTCGGCCAGCGTGGGATCGAGCGCCTCGATGAGCTGCTTCCGGTGCCCGCCCAGCGAGTCGCACGCTCCGGCAGCGACCAGCGACTCGAGCACCCGCTTGTTGCAGAGGCGCAGGTCGATCCGCGCGACCAGATCGGCGATCGAGTGGTACAGTCCGTCTTTGCGGCCCGCCAGAATCGAGGCAATCGCCCCTTCGCCCACATTGCGAATGGCACCCAGCCCGAACCGGATGCGATGTTCGCCGACGACGGTAAACTTGAACCCGGATTCATTGACATCCGGCGGCAGGATCTCGAGGTCCAGCTCGCGGGCCTCGTTGATGTACTGCACGACCTTGTCGGTGTTGCCGATCTCGGACGACAGGAGCGCGGCCATGAACTCGGCGGGATGGTGCGCCTTGAGCCATGCCGTCTGGTATGAGAGGATCGAGTAGGCAACCGAGTGCGACTTGTTGAAGCCATACCGGCCGAAGGTCTCGATCTGCGCCGCCAAATCGTCCACCAGCTTGCCCGGATGACCCAGCGCCCGGGCACGTTCGCAGAACTTCCCGAGCTCCTTCCGGATTAACTCAGCATCCTTTTTCCCCACCGCTTTTCGCAGGACGTCGGCTTCCGCCAGACTGAAACCCGCGAGCACGTTGGCAATGCGCATCACCTGCTCCTGGTAGGTGATCACGCCGTAGGTAGGTTCCAGGATTTCGGTCAGAGAGGGGTGAGGATAGGTGACCCTTTCCTGACCCAGCTTTCGCCGGATGAAGACGGTGTGCATGCCCGCATCGAGCGGGCCCGGACGCAGGAGGGCGTTGCTCGCGACGAGATCGTCGAAGCGGTCACACCGCATGGCTCGGAGCGTTTCCGTGGCCAGCGGAGATTCGAACTGGAAGATCCCTGCCGTCCGGCCCTGCCGCAGCAGCTCATAAACCGCGGGATCATCCAGCGGGAGCGTGTCCATGTCGGAAGCGGCCCCATGCCGCTCCGCGATCATGGCCACTGCATCGTGAATGACCGTCAGCGTCTTGAGGCCGAGAAGATCCATCTTGAGCATCCCGACCTGCTCCAGCGCACCCATCTCGTACTGGGTGATGATCGACTCGTCTCCGTCGATGGCTGTGCCCGCACCTTTGGTAGGCGCAGTGCAGATCGGCACGTAATCCGCCAGCGGCCCCGGCGCAATCACCACGCCGGCCGCATGGACCGACATGTGGCGGGAGATCCCCTCGATCCGGGAGCTGAGATCCAGCAGCCTGCGGTAGAGAGAATTTCCCTTCACCAGATCACGGAGCTCGTCAATCTTCTTCTCCGCGTCCTTCAGATTGAGGCTGTAGGCCGGGCCGGATGGGATCAGCTTCGTGATTCTGTCGGCCTCGCCGGGCGGAATTCTGAGCACCCGGGCCACATCCTTCACTGCTGCCCGAGCCTTCATGGTCCCGAAGGTCACGATCTGACCCACGCTCTCCCTGCCATAGCGCTCGCGGACGTAATCGATGACCTCGCCCCGCCGCTCGAAGCAGAAGTCCACATCGATGTCGGGCATGGACACCCGGTCGGGGTTCAGGAACCGCTCAAACAGGAGGTCGAATTTCAGCGGGCACACGTTGGTGATGCCCAGCGTGTAGGCGACCAGTGAGCCCGCCACCGATCCCCGCCCGGGACCGACCGGGATGCCGCGCTGCCGCGCGGCAGCGATGAAGTCCTGAA
>WUUC01176727.1_pt1 | contig 12170 bp, 6 predicted proteins | sample 6278441 | NCBI WGS metagenome assembly WUUC01 (sample SAMN13675441, study PRJNA597444) | soil metagenome | isolation source: soil | place: USA: Washington | collected 2017-10 | reverse complement strand
TGATCTCGCGCTACCACGGCGGCGCGTTCGTGGTGTTCTCCAAGGCGCTCAACCCGAACATGACCGTGCTGGCGCTGGAGGGCTCGTTCGCCTCGGTGCTCGGTGGCGCCCCCGCCGCCGCGGTCGTGTTCACCGGTGAGGTCAACGCCCGCACGGCGAACGACCCGCGGGTGCGGGAGCTGGAGTCCCGCGTCGCCGCGGCCGCGGGTGCCGACCGCGCCACGCTGACCGCCGAGCTCGACGAGGTCCGCTCGTCGGTGCGGACGGAGAAGCTCGGCGAGGTGGCCGCGGAGTTCGACCGGGTGCACAACATCCAGCGCGCGGTGGAGGTCGGCTCGGTCGACGCCGTCGTCCGCGCCGCCGAGCTGCGCCCGCGCATCATCGAGGCGATCGAGGCCCGCATGGGCTGAGCGCGCGTCCGGTGGCGCCGGGATGCGACGTCCAGGGGTTGACGCGACGGCGTCGACCGGATTTGTTGGACGTGGACGCATGCTGGAACGGGAGGCGCCATGCCGATCGCGGCGAAGCTGTGCACGGTCCTGCTCGCCGCGGTCGTCACCGTGGGCTGGACGCCGGTCCCCCCGACGCCCGGGGGCGGGGCCGAGCCGGTTCCCGCCACCCGGTTCCTCGGTGCCGTCACGCTGGTCACCGGCGACCACGTGACGGTGCGGCGGGCGGGCGCGCAGCTCGTGCCGCAGGTGCGGCCGGCGGCGGGTCGTGAGCACGTGCACTTCGCGACGACCGCGGTGGACGACTCGCTGCTGGTGGTGCCCGCCGACGCGTGGACCGCGGTGCGCACCGGCCGGCTCGACCGGCGGCTGTTCGACGTGGCGGCGCTGCTGCGGGACGGCCACGGCGACGGCGGGCGCGCCGACATCCCGCTGATCGTCCAAGGTGGACAGACCGGTCCCGGCGCCACCGTCACCCACGCGCTGCCCGCGCTGGACGCGGTGGCGGTGCGCCAGCCCAAGCACAGCGCGGCCGACTTCTGGGCCACCCGCCGCGACGCGGGCCGCCTGTGGCTGGACGGGGTGCGCAGGCCCACCCTGGACGTGAGCGTGCCGCGGATCGGCGCTCCGGCCGCGTGGCGGGCCGGGCTCACCGGCGCGGGGGTCCCGGTGGCCGTGCTGGACACCGGCGTCGACGAGACGCACCCCGACCTGCGCAGGCGGATCGCCGCCACGAGGAACTTCACGACCGATCCCGGGGTGCGGGACACCGACGGGCACGGCACGCACGTGGCGTCCACCGTCGCGGGCACCGGCAAGGCCTCGGACGGGCGCAACACGGGGGTGGCACCGGGCGCGAACCTGCTGGTGGGCAAGGTGTGCGCGGGCGGGGGCTGCCCGGAGTCCGCGATCCTGGCGGGGATGGAGTGGGCCGCGGCGGCCGGGGCGAAGGTGGTCAACCTGAGCCTGGGCGGCCCGGACACCGCCGACGACGACCCGCTCGAGCTCGCCGTCGAGCGGCTCAGCGCCGAGCACGGCACCCTGTTCGTCGTCGCCGCGGGCAACGACGGCGGCTACGGCGCCGAGACGGTCTCCTCCCCGGCCAGCGCGGACGCCGCGCTCGCGGTGGGTGCCGTGGACGACCAGGACGCGCTCGCCGGCTTCTCCGGCCGCGGCCCGCGCGTGCACGACGCCGCGCTGAAGCCGGAGATCGTCGCGCCGGGCAACGAGATCACGGCGGCCCGGTCCCGGTTCTCCGACCGCGGCAAGCGGGGCGACCGGTACGTCGCGCTGAGCGGCACCTCCATGGCGGCCCCGCACGTGTCCGGGGCCGCCGCGATCCTGGCCCAGCAGCACCCCGGCTGGACCGGCGCACAGCTCAAGGCCGCGCTCGTCGGCTCGGCGACGCCCCTGGCGGGCACCGGCGTCTTCGACCAGGGCGCGGGCCGCGTCGACGTCGCCCGCGCCGTCGGCCAGACCGTCCACGCCGAGCCCGCCACCGTCTCGATCGGCCGGACGAGCTGGCCGCACGAGGACGACGAGCGCGTGACCAGGACGGTCACCTACCACAACGAGGGCCCGGCGCCGCAGCAGCTGCGGCTCGCCCTGGCGGTCGGCGGTCCCGGTGGCGAACCGGTGCCCGACGGCATGTTCCGGCTCTCCGCGCAGACCGTGACCGTCCCGGCGCACGGCCGCGCCACCGTGGAGGTCACGGTGGACACGGCGCTGCCCGCGGCGGACGGCGCGTTCGGCGCGCACATCCTCGCCACCGACGCCGGTGACGCCACCGGTGTGCGGGTGTCCACGCCGGTCGCGGTGGACCGGGAGCCGGAGAGCTACGACCTGACCCTGCGGACGCTCGACGCCACCGGCGCGCCGACCGACGACCACTTCTCGTTCGTGTTCGGGGTGGACCGGGCGCGGTTCCGCCCGGTGCCGGGGATCGGCGGCAGCGGGACGCTGCGGGTGCGGGCCGGGCGGTACCACGTGGACGGCGCGATCGCCACGCCGCGGCCGGGCGGCACCGCGTTCGACTCCGCCAAGGTGGTCCACCCCACGGTCGACGTGCGGGGCGACACCGAGGTGGTGCTCGACGCCCGGTCGGCGCGGCCGGTGTCGGTGACGTTCGGCCGCCGCGACGTCGCGCCCCGGGCGGTCGCCGTGGCGTACAGCCGGTTCGCCCCGCACAGCGCGCTGTCCACCGGCGTGCTCGGCGACACGTTCGACCGGATCGGCGTCGGGCAGGTCGGCGCACCGGTGCCGGACGAGGAGCTGGTGGCGAGCCTCGGCGGGGTGTGGGCGGTGCCGGACGCGCAGGGCGACGTGCTGCGGAGCACCGTGTCCTACAACCTGGCCTGGTTCGGCTACGGGAGGGTGCCGACCGGGTTCACCCGGCACGTCGTGGACTCCGAGCTGGCCGAGGTGCGCGCCACCTACCGCGCGCAGGCGGATCGCAAGCGTGCCACCAAGGTCTGGATCGCCCGCGAGCCGAGAGCCGACGTGAGCAACGGCTTCGGGTTCGGTTTCCGGCTGCCGCTCGAGCGCACCGAGTTCCACAACGTGGACGGCGCGCGGTGGTCGGCGGAGCTGCAGCAGTGGTCGTTCGTGCGGAGACAGGTGCACACCGAAACCGTGCTGACCGGCGGCCCGGTCGACCACCGGCCCGGCGAGTCCACCGTGGAGTCGTGGAACTCCGCGGTGTTCGGCCCCGGGTTCACCGCCGACGGCGAGTTCGCCACCCGGTCCGGCGACGTGCTCGCGTTCACCGTCCCGATGTTCTCCGACGCGGGCCCCGACCGCGCCGGGATGTCCGAAGTGGACTCCGGGACCACGGTGCTGTACCGGGAGGGCGCCGAGGTCGGCAGGACCGCGCAGCCGGGCTCCGGGCAGTTCGAGGTGCCCGCCGAGCCCGCGCGGTACCGGCTGGTGGCCGAGGCCCGGCGCTCCGGCGTGTCCGAGCTGTCCACACTGGTCTCCTGCGAGTGGACGTTCACCTCGGCGCGCCCGCCCGACGGCGACCCGAAAAGCGGGGAGAAGGGCAAGGGCGGCGTCGCCCTGCCGCTGATGGCCGTCCGCTTCGCACCGCCGGGCCTCGACCTCCGCAACGCGGTCCGGGCCGGGGAGCTCCGGATCCCGGTCCGCGTCGAGCAGCCGCCGGACGCCCCGGAGTCCACGCTCCGCACGCTGTCCGTCGAGGCCTCGTTCGACGACGGGCGCACCTGGCGGCCCGTCGCGGTCACCCTGGACCAGGCGGCGGGCGGGACGGCGACGATCGCCCACCCGCCCGGCGCCCGGTACGTCTCGCTGCGCGCCGGCGCCACCGACTCCGCGGGCGCCACCGTGACCCAGACCGTGATCCGCGCCTACCGGATCAGGTGAGCGCTCCCCACGCGGGCACCGGCGGGGCAGGCACTGGCAGGGCCGGCACTGACGGGGCGGTGTCGTCGGTGCCGGTCGCGTACACGAAGCGGTCCGGGCGCAGGACTGCCAGGCGCACGCGGTGGCGGGTGAACCAGTCGGCGAGGGTGTCGTCGGCGATCTCCTCGACGGTCCCGCCGGACGGGGTGCTCCCCGACGGGACGACGCGGAGGAACCGGGCGGGCGGCCCCTGCCAGGTGTCCACCGTGTACCGGGTGACGCCCGGACCCAGGACGGCGAAGTCCGGCCCGAGGAGGTCGTCCAGCGGCCGGCCCGCGACCGTCGGCTGCGGGAACATCGTGCCGACGACACCGTCGCGGCGGCCGCCCGCCATCAGGCCCCGGCGGTGTGCGGGCACCGGCTTGAACTCGAAGTGGCGCACGAACCGCCGCACCCTCGGCACCGCCTGCGCCGCGGTGAGCACGGCGTCGCGGACCGCGGCGCCGAACCTGTCGCGCACCAGGAACACCCGGCCCAGCCGCACACTCGTGCGTGCCATCTCCTCGGTGTGCGGGCGGCGTTCGGTCTCGTAGGTGTCGAGCAGCTCCTCCCCAGCGTGGCCCGCGAGCACGTGCGCGAGCTTCCACGTCAGGTTCGCCGCGTCCCGCAGCCCGCTGCACAGGCCCTGTCCCAGGAACGGCGGCATCTGGTGGGCCGCGTCGCCGAGCAGGAACACCTGCCCGGCCCGCCAGCGCGTCGCGACCAGGTGGTGGAAGGTGTAGCCGGTGGACCGGGTCACCGTGAACCGGGCCGGGTCGACGTACGGCGCGACCAGCGCGTCGACGTCCACCCCGGCCGGGTCCTCACCCCGGTGCAGCATGAACTCCAACCGGTAGGTGCCGCCCGCGCCGGGTGACACGAACGCGGGCCGCCGCCAGTCGCACACGAACCGGGTGTTGTGCACGCGCACGGCGTCCGGTTCGACGGACCCCGACACCGCGAGCCACTGCTCGGCGTAGGACGAGCCGGTGAGCGTGATGCCGGCGGCCTGCCTGGTCGCGCTGCGGGCGCCGTCGCAGCCGAGCACATAGGCGGCCCGCACCCGGGTCTCGGCACCGGTCCCGGCGTCGCGCAGCACCGCGGTGACCGACGAGGAGCCCTGGGACAGCGCGACCACCGTGACGCCGGTGCGCAGGGTGACGTGCGGGAACCGGTCGAGGCCCGCGCGCAGCGCCGCCTCCAGCCGCGGCTGGTCGAAGAAGCTCAGGGGCCGGGCGCCGAGGCCGAAGTCGATCTCGTCGAGCGCGATGTGCGCGAACACGCGGCCCTTCGCGTTGACGTAGTCGGCGACCGAGGGGGTGTGCATGCCGGCCGCGACCTCGTCGCGCAGGCCGGCCTGCTGGTAGACGCGCAGCGCCTCGTCGTCGCACGAGAACGCCCTCGGCTGGCCGTGGGGCTCCGGGCTCCGCTCGACGACGAGCGTCCGCACGCCGCGGGCGCCGAGCAGGTTCGCGGTGACGGCGCCGACCGGGCCGCAGCCGACGACGAGCACGTCGACCTCGTCCGTGTGCATGGGTGTCTCCTTCTTCCGGGTTCGGAGAACACCTCAGCGGATGGCTGTGGAGTTCCTGTTGAGGTCGGCCTCCACACGGGACAGCAGCAGCAGCCCGGCGCCCTGGGCCCGCGCCAGGGCCGCGGCCGCGCGCAGGTCGGCGTCCGTGCCGCCGGCGAGGCCGAGCACCCGGTGCAGTTCGGCGGCCAGCACCTGTTCGCCGGTGGTGCCCGCCCAGGCGAGCGCCCCGGCGGCGAGCGCGGCGGCGGTCGTGGCGTCCCCCGCGGCGAGGTGCGCGTCGGCCATCACCGCCGTGGTGATCGTGCGGGTGGACCGCAGGCCGAGCCGGTACACGCCCTCCCCCGCGGCGCGCATGGCGGGCAACCGGGCCGCGTCGCCACCGCGCGCTGCGGCCCACTCGACGAAGAACGTGCCGGTGTGGACGAAGTGCGGCATGTTCTCGGCGATCCCGACCTCCCGGCAGCGCAGGCCCGCGGCGTGCCCGGCGGCGACGTCGTGTTCCTGCATCGCGACCCACCCGGCGAACAACGCCGCGTTGGCCCGGCCGTACGGGTCGGGGTGCGTGCGGGTGGCGGCGAGGTCGGCACGCGCGCCCGCCCGGTCACCGCGCAGCGACCGGACGAGCGCGCGGAAGTGGTGCACGGTCAGGGTCGGCGTCCGGCCGGGTGGCGGGGGTGCCGAGGCGGCGAGCAGGTCCACCGCCTCGGTGAGGAACGCCTCGGCCGCGGCGAGCCGGCCGGTGAAGTAGGCGACCGCACCGCGGAGGTACCGCCCGGCGACGGCGACGAGGTCCGCGTCCCCACCGGTGTCCACTTCGGTGTCACCGTTCGTGGCCGTGCACAGCCTGGTCGCGAGGTCGTCGGCGATGGCGAAGTCGGCGCGGTTGCAGGCGACCTCGGCCAGCGCCCACAGCGCGGGCCGCTGGTCGACGTCCGCCCCGGCGAGCGGGAGCAGTGCGCGGGCCCGCGCGGCGGCGTCGGCGACGACGTCGCTGCCGATGCCCGCGGTGATCTGCAGCAGGGACAGGCGCAGCAGCTGGACCTCCAGCTCGCCCGCCGCGCCGCCGGTGTGGGCGAGCCGGTCCGCGGCGCGGTCGAGGTGGGACAGCGCGTCCTCGTAGGCGAGGCGCCGGGTGGCGTCGTCCGCCGCCCGCAGCGTCCAGCGCAGGTGGTCCTCGTCGCGGCCGAGTCCCGCGGCGAGGCCGTAGTGGTGTGCGAGCTCGGCCGGGGTAAGCGCGCCGGTGTCGGCGAGCCGGGCGTGCAGCGCGGCGCGCCTGCCCGGGGCCAGCGCGGCGTACGCGACCTCGGCGAACAGCGGGTGCCGGAACCGGACCGCGCCGGGGCGCGCCTCGGTGACCAGGTGCGCGGTGTGCGCCTCGGCGAGGTCGTCCGGGTCGTCGAACAGCCGCAGGTCCAGCTCGCGGCCCGCGACGGCGAGCAGGTCGAGGCAGGCGCGGGCCGGTGCGGCGAGGGTGTCGAGGTGGGCGCGCACGGCGTCGCGGACGCTGGGCGGGAGCGCGGTGCCGGTGCGGTCGGCGGCGAGCACCTCGGTGATGAAGAACGGGTTGCCGCCGGTCCTGGTCACGAGCCGGTCGACGAGCCCGTCGGCGGGCTCGGCGCCCGTGCGGGCGCGGACGAGGTCGGTGACGGCGGCGGCGTCGAGTCCACCGGGGCGCAGCTGGGTGAACCCCGGTGTGCGGGCGAGGTCGGCGACGGTGGCGACGAGGGCGGGCAGGTGGTCGTAGGGCCGGGCCGTGACGACGACGAGGGCGCGGGCGCCGGCGAGGGCGGACGCGAGGTAGCGCAGGAGGAGCAGGGAGTCGGGGTCGGCGGCGTGGAGGTCGTCGAGCACCACGACGAGTCCCGCGGGGCGCGCGGCGGCCGTGACGAGCGCGGCGACCGCGTCGTAGGTGCGGAACCTGGCCGCCGGACCGGCCGGTCCCGCGGGCGGCCCGTCGGCGAACACGGCCAGCGCGGGCGCGGCACCCGCCTCGACGTCCAGTGTGGACAGTGCACGCACGACCTGGGCCCACAGCCAGAACGGCGGCGCCTGCCCCACGTCCGGGCAGCGGCCCCACACGACGGGCACCCCGAGCGCGGCCGCCCGGTCCCGCACCGCCCCGGCGAGGCTGGTCTTGCCGATCCCGGCCTCCCCGACGAGGGCCACGACGCGGCCCGCGCCGCGACGGGCCGCGGTCAGGGCGTCCTCGAGCCCGCGCAGCTCGCCCGCGCGGCCGACCAGGTCCGCCGGCGCCGGGTGACCGGTCTCGGCGGGCACGGCGTGGTCGAGGATGCGCCGGTGCACCGCCCGCAGCTCCGGGCCCGGCTCGACCCCGAACTCGGCCGCCAGGACGCGGCGGCCCTCCGCGTACGCCTCGAGTGCCGCGGCCTGCCTGCCCGCCCGGTACAGCGCGAGCATCAGCGTCGCCCGCGCCTGCTCGCGCTGCGGGTGGGCGGCGACGTGCCGGTGCAGCTCGGGCAGCACCGCCTCGTGCCTGCCCGCCGCCACCGCGGCCGCGCACCGGCCCTCCACCGCCGCGAGCCGGGCCTCGGTCAGCCGCGCGATCTCCGGCCGCAGCACGGCGAGACCGGCCGCGCTCGCGAGCGGTTCGCCGTGCCAGAGCGCGAGTGCCTCGGCGTACAGCCGCTCGGCGGGGCCGGGACCGGCGGCCGCCGCGGCCTCGGTGAGCCGGGTGAAGCGGGTGGCGTCGACCGCGCCGGGGTCGATCCGCAGCTCGTACCCGCCGGGGTGGCCGCGCAGGAGCTCGCCGGGTGCCCGCCTGCCCCGCCCGGGTTCCAGTGCCCGGCGCAGCCCGGCGACGTAGGTGCGCAGCGTGACGCCCGCGCCCGCGGGCGGCCGCCCGTCCCAGAGCGCGTCGGCGAGCCAGTCGGTGGCGAGGACCTGGTTGGGGCGGCTCAGGAACAGCGTCAGGAGCGCGCGCTGCTTCGGCCCGCCGACGCCGACCGGCGCGCCGTCGCGGACCACGCGCACCGGCCCCAGGATTCCGAACCGCACAGTGGGATGTCGTCGCACCGGGCCGGTCGTTACGAGGTTCGGAAGTTTTCCGAAACTTCCGGCGATCGTCGATGTCCGCCGACGCCTCGGAAAAACCTCTGATCAGGACCCGAGTTCCGAAACATGTCCGAAACATGTTGACAACTCGGTGGAGCCAGACCAACACTGTGTGTGTCGGCAGTTCTTCACCAACTGCCCGATCCGGGTCCCCCGCGCGACCTGGTCCTCCGGTCGTCTACGCGTGACGACCGGGCAAGCCCACCGCGTTGCACGACGCTGACGCACGCTCGGCGTCACCCTCGGCCACCGACAGGACGGCCGGGTCGTCTTCACGCTGTCCGGCCACCCGCCGGCCTCGACGAGGAGGAAGCATGAACAGGGACAACGCCCCCGGCCGCCCGCTCAGCCGCAGGGGTTTCATCGCCGGTGCCGGCGCGCTGGCGCTGGCCTCGCCCGCGCTGCTGCAACCCGGCATCGCCAGCGCCCAGACCATCACCACGAACCAGACCGGCAACCACAACGGCTACTACTACTCGTTCTGGACCGACGCGCAGAACACGGTCTCCATGACGCTGGGCTCGGGCGGCAACTACAGCACCTCGTGGCGCAACACCGGGAACTTCGTCTGCGGCAAGGGGTGGAGCAACGGCAGCAGGCGCACCGTGCGCTACTCGGGCAGCTTCAACCCGTCCGGCAACGGCTACCTGTGCCTGTACGGGTGGACGTCCAACCCGCTGGTGGAGTACTACATCGTGGACAGCTGGGGCAACTACCGGCCCACGGGCACGTACAAGGGCAACGTCACCAGCGACGGCGGCACGTACGACATCTACCAGACGACCCGGTACAACGCCCCGTCCGTCGAGGGCACGCGGACGTTCAACCAGTACTGGAGCGTCCGGCAGCAGAAGAAGGTGGGCGGCACCATCACCTCGGGCAACCACTTCGACGCGTGGAGCCGGGTCGGGATGCGCCTGGGCAGCTTCAACTACTACATGATCCTCGCGACCGAGGGCTACCAGAGCAGCGGGAACTCCAACCTCACGGTCAGCTGATCGCCGGAGCGGCGCGGCGGCCCCGGCCGCCGCGCCGCTGCCCGCTCAGCCGCGCCGGTACTTCTCCCACCAGGTGAACGGCACCCGGTACTGCGACGGGGTGTTGTCCGCGGCGTGGTTGGCCAGCCCGTTCCTGCCGAAGTAGTGGTCGTGGACCTGGTTGCGGGCGGGCCGGGACATGTCCGGGTCGGAGATCGCGTTGGCGTGGATGTGGTAGGCGAACCCGTCGTCGGGGGTGCGCAGCCACGCCGCGAAACCGACGGTGCGCAGCGCGCGGACGGTCTGCCACCGCTGGGTGGTGGTCAGTGCGCCGACACTGATGTCGACCACACCGCCGCCGTCGTGGGTGCCCGCGGAGTCGGGGTTGCTCGAGGTGTAGGACCCCTGCGTCAGGGTGAGGTTCCAGGACAGCCGGCCGTCCGCCGCCCGCAGCATGTCGGCGGTCCGGGTGTTGACCCGCTTGCCGCCGTAGGAGTCGGTGCGGGAGCCGGCCGTCACCGGTCGCGTCACGTCGAAGCGGCCGCTGCCCAGCTGCGTCAGCGAACCGCGGCCCGGCACGCCGTTCGCGTCCAGTCCCGTGTAGCCCAGGCTGCGCTGCCACGCCGCGTAGGCGTCCAGCGTCGCCGTGCCGAAGTGGCCGTCGGTCTGCGCCGCGGCGAGCAGCCCCTTGGCCTGCAACGCCTGCTCGACGGCACGCACGTGCGCCTCCGCGCCCGGCGTCAGGCCGGTGCCCGACTTCGGCGGGTCGACCTGGCAGGCGAGCAGCACCAGCTCCATGTCGACCGTCGCCAGCGCCACCGGCGCGGCCGACACCGCCACCGGCGCCGCGACCGCCCGGGTGCCCGTCAGCGCCGGTACGGCCAGGGCCGCCCCGGCCGCCGCCGCGCGGGAGAGCAGCCGGCGTCTCGTGTAGGTCGCCCGCGTGTCCGGTGACTCGTTCATCAGCGCTCCGTTCGTCCGCGGGGGATGCTCGCAAGCCCGGGTACAAGACTCGTACAAACGGCTGCCCCGCCCCGCACATCGCGCGCACACCCGCCGCCGGACCGGGATGCCGCGGCCGATTTCTCCCTGGTTGCGGACTTCGGCGGGCTCCGCCGCCGTCGTCCCAGGTGGCGCGGTGGGTGCCGCCGCTCCGCGGTGTCGCGGAGTCCCCGCCGCGGTTAGGTTCGGGGGATGGCACACATCGAGCTCGGCGTCGACGAGACCCAGTACCCCGGGATCACCGGGCCCATGGCCTACCGCCCGGAGACCGCGAAACCGATGAACGAGCTGGCGGAAGTCCTGCTGCGCAGGCAACCCCACCCGCTGACCCCGGGTGAACGCGAGCTGATCGCGGCGTACGTGTCGGGGCTCAACGAGTGCACCTTCTGCAGCTCGTCGCACTCGGCCTGCGCGGCCGCCCAGCTCCCGGCGGGGATGGCGCTGGTGGACCAGGTCCACGCGAACCTCGACGACGCCCCGGTCACCCCGAAGCTGCGCGCCCTGCTGCGCATCGCCGCCGCCGTGCAGGAGTCGGGCCGCAAGGTCAGCGCCGACCTGGTCGCCGCGGCCCGCGACGAGGGCGCCGTGGACCTCGAGATCCACGACACCGTGCTGATCGCGGCGGCCTTCTGCATGTTCAACCGCTACGTCGACGGCCTGGCCACCCTCGCCCCGACCGACCCGGCCGACTACGCGGCGGCGGCCGAAGGTCTCGTGGCACGCGGCTACGTCACCCCCTGACGGCCGGGCCCCGTCCGGCGTTCACCGGGTCGCCGCCGCCGGGCGGACGGTGCCGGCCGGGGCGCCGGTCCGGGTGCCGGCCGGGATGCCGGCCGGGGTGTCCGGGGCCACGGCCGCCTGGACGGCCGCCTCCTCGATCGTCCGCGCGAGTTCCGCCAGGTCCGTGCGGGAGAAGTACCGGGTGTCCGCGGACAGGACCAGCTCGACGGCGCCGGGCGGGTCGTCGAGGCTCAGGTAGAGCTTGGCCCTGGGGATGGTGACCGCCCGCTTCCAGGACAGTTCGCTGTCCGCGAGCGCGGCGCGGATCTCCTCCGCCGCGGGCGGCGCGACCCCGGCGTGCACCCGGTCGCGCTGCCTGCGGTCGTTGTAGTAGCAGGACAGGTCGAACTCCTCGCCGCGTTCGCGTTCGACCCGCTTGACCAGCTCCACCTGTTCGTAGGCGTCGTAGTAGGCGTTCTTGTACACGTTGAGCGCCTTGCCCGCGGCCCGGCCGACCGCCTCGCCCACGGTGAGGCCCGCGACGTCGAGCACGAAGGGGCTGACCTTGATCAGCGCGCAGACCGCGTCCGCGTAGCCGGGGCGGAAGCGGTTGTTCACCAGCATGATCGTCACCAGCGGGTTGACGCCGGTGACCCGGCCGACGGCGACGAGGAACGCCGCGAGCAGCGCGGGCGAGTCGGCGACCCGGTCCCGTGCGGCCACCGCGTGCAGCGCCATGCTGATCGCGCGCGAGCGGTAGCGGAGCATGTCGTAGCCCGGCTCGCCGTCGTACCGGGGCTCGCCGAACAGGCGGGTGGGCGCCGTGCGCAGCACCCGCTCCAGGTGGCGCAGCGACAGCTCGTTCTGGCGGCGGCCCGCCGGGGTCGCCTCCCTGGCCGCCTGCGCGAGCGGCGAGAGCGCCGTGACCGGTCCGGCGGCGGCACCCGTCACCGGGTCGCGGGCGCCGATGTCGGCGGCCAGCGCGCTCAGCCCGAACGCGTCGATCGAGGTGTGGAGGAT
>WUUC01174786.1_pt1 | contig 12170 bp, 3 predicted proteins | sample 6278441 | NCBI WGS metagenome assembly WUUC01 (sample SAMN13675441, study PRJNA597444) | soil metagenome | isolation source: soil | place: USA: Washington | collected 2017-10 | reverse complement strand
CGGAGCTGGCGAAACCGCAGCGTCCAGCGAGCCCGAAGAGCAGCTGCTCGCAGCGCTCGAGCGCGCCACCGCCACCGCGGCGCCCACTGCCCGTGAGCTCAATGATTTGAATGCTGCACTGCGCGCCGCCACGAACGTCGCTGACGACGGCCTGGTTGCGGCGGCGCACCTTGCCAACCTCGCGCTTTCGCGGCTGTTGAACGTGCGCGTCGACCCGACCGCGCTCGAACGAGCCGCCAGCATACACGCAGATTTCGCGGAGCTAGCGGCGTGTTATCGGTTCCTCGAGCAGATCGGACAACCCGAACCCTCACCGCGTGGCCTCGAAGAGAGCGCGCGGCGCTGGTCCGACGAGAGCGGGGGTCTGGTCGCCGCGCTGGAGTGGCTCGGGGCGAGCGTGCGGCTCGGCCAGCGGCGCGTCGAGTGTGCGGCGCGCGAACGAGTGAGCGAGCTGTTGACGGGGGATGCTGCGGAGCATGCACGGGCCGCCGCGGCGCTGGTCGCGCATCTGACGCAGTCGGAGCCGGTCGAGCCACTGGTGGGCGAAACGCCGGTGACCCGCCTGACCAACCTCGAGCTGTCGCCCCCCGGGTCGGATCCGCGGCGGCGTGCGCGTGCGCTCGAGGGCGTCGGCGACCTTCTCGGCACCGAGGCCGACCCGATCCTGAGTCTATTGCGCGGCTACAATCAGCTCGCGGCGGCCGACGTGGACGCGGCAATCAGCTCGTTTCGGCGCTATACGGATGCTTTTCCGGACGACCCCAGCGGTTGGGAGGGGCTGCTCGCCGCAGCCCGCCGTGGCGACGATCCAGCGCTTCTGGCGGAGGCAGCCTCCACGCTCGGCAGCACCTGCCGGGACCCGGCGCACGCCGCTCGTTTGTTCGAGGAGGCCGCCGAGGTATTTTTCGACCGGTTAGGTGACGAGGTCGCGGGGCAAGCGGCGTTAGCGCGTGCTGTCGCGCTCGACATCACCCGGACGTCGAGCTTCACACGGTTGCTTGCTTCGATGCGCACGGTCGGCAGCCCACAGGAGCTGGAAGAGTTGCTCGAACGGCGCTTGCCCGTCGTCAGCTCCAACGCCGAGCGCGTCGATCTCAGTTATGAGCTCGCCCGCGCCCGGCGGCAGCGAGACGACCTGGAGGGTGCTCTCGGGGCGCTCGACGTCGTCACCGACCATGAACCCGATCATCTGGGAGCGATGGCGCTGTACGGTGAGATTTTCATCACGTTACGGCGTTATCCCGAGGCGGTCGATCGGCTCGCTCGGCTCGCGGCTCGGCCCGACGCTCCGCCAGACTACCGCATCGAGAGCGGCATCGCGGCCGCTGATCTGTGCGAGGATCAGCTTGGCATGAGCGCGCGCGCGCTCGAGATTCTGATCGAGCTCGACCGCGCCGGGCTCGGCTCACTCTCGCTGCGTGAGCGGCTGGCGCGCTCCGCCGCAAAGTCAGGCGCGTACGCCGACGCGGCCGAGATGTTCGAGCGTTTGATGTTCGAGCGCGGAACCGCCGCGGAGCGTGCCGAGGCCGCTCGCCTGGCGCTCGTGATCCACCGCGATGAGCTCGGCGCGCCCGCCGCCGCTGCCACGGCGGTCCAGGTCCTATTGGAGCTCATCCCCAACGACCCCGAGGCGCTCGACCTGGTGCTGTCGGGCGTGCTCGACCCCGAGCTGGCGGGGCGCCTGCTCGCCGCCGGCAAGAGCGAGTTGGTCCACGCCACCTCGCTCGCGCCGATCGACGTCGATTCACTACGCCGGTTGGCGCGCGTCGCCGAGCAGGTCGATGACATACAACTTCGACAAGCAACATTGGGCGCGCTCGTTGCGCTCGGCCACGGCCAGAACGCGAGCCGTGCGGAGCTGGTCTCACTCGAGCGCCGCATCAGCACCATGCCGCCGGCGCCGGTCTCAAACGAAGTGCTCGCCGGTCTGGCCGATCCGGAAGACAGGGGGCCTGTGCCGGAGCTGCTGTCGTTCGTCGCACCCTACCTGGCTGAAACGTTTGGCCCGCCCCGACAAGCCTTTGCCATGAGCCGGCGGGAACGGGTGTCCGCGCTCGCTGGCGAGCCGTTGCGCGACGAAATTTCTGCGTGGGTCAAGGTGTTTGGGCTCGACACGTTCGACCTGTACCTCTCGCCTGTGCCGAGCGAACGGCTCGTCGTGCTGGGTGCCGAGCCGCTCACGATCATCGCGGGCGCCAGCGTGACGGCTCCGCTCGGGCCGTTCCAGCGTCTGGCGCTGGCCCGTGCCCTCTACGCCATCAAGCGTGGCCTGGGACCGCTCCTCTCACTGGAGGAGGCGGACGTGAGCGCTCTGGTCGCTGCGTTGTGCAGCGTGGCGGGTGTGGCGCTGAACGGGCCCGTCCAGGCGCGCCAGCGCGACTTCGAGCGGCTGATCTCCAAGGCTTTGCCGCGCAAGATGCGCAAGCTGTTACCCGAACGAGCGCGCTCCGTGCGTGACACCCAGCAGAACCTCGGTGTCTGGGTGCAAGCCGCGACGGCCAGCCTCGATCGAGTCGCGGCGGTGGCCGTTGGAGACGCTTCGGTCATCCTCGCCGACGCCCCTGCGCGCGAGCAACCCTCCGCCACGCAGGACGAACGCGCGCGGCGGCTGCTTGGTTTCATGCTGTCTCCAGAGTTCGAGAGTCTGCGCCAGCGCTTCGGGGTGAGCATACGATGATCAGCGAAAACGACGTCCGCCTCGATCGGACGCTGGCCGACGAACGGCCTGCCTCCGAGCATCTCGCTGCGCTCGGTCAGACCGCCGAGTGGGAGCGGCGCGCCGACTGGCTAGAGACCGAAGCCAAGGCGCAGCGCGAGCCCGCCGCACGAGCGCGGCTGTTGCTCGCAGCGAGCGAAGTTCGCGCCTTGCTCGGAGCGCGCGCGGAGGCACGACGTTTGGCGCTCGCGGCGCAAGGGCACCAACCGGCCCCGCCCTTCGCGTCACGCCAGGCACGCGCGCTGCATCAGACACACGGGGACGTGAGCGCCGTGGCGCGCAGCCTGGGCGATGAGATACGCAGCGCCAGCCGGCCCGAGCTCGTCGCGTTTGCTCACTACCTCAACGCGGAGATTCAGCGCCTATTTCAGCGTGATGCGGCCGGCGCTCGAGCGAGCCTGGACGCGGCGGCTCGAGCCGCGCCGAGCGATCGGCGTGTCCCACTGCAGCAGCTCGTGCTCGAGCTGGCGCAGCGGCAGGCGCCGCCCGAACCGCTCGCCGAGGACGACGAGACACACGCACTCGCGCGTGCAGTGGCCGTGCTGCGGCGCCTGCGCGGCGCCAAACCCGAGGGCGGAGCACCTGACGCCGAGCGCTACGCAGGCATCTGCATCGTGGACCTACAGCGAGCACTTGGCCACGGGAACCTCGAGCAGGCCGCCAGCACCATTGCGTCGCTCGAGGGGCACGCTGGGTTTGCAGCCGCCGCGCGCTGGTTGCGTGCACTCTGGCAAGCGGGTCGAGCAGAGCGACGGGAAGACGTCCTGGCCGCTTATCGCCAGCTCGCGCGCGAAGCGCCAGGGCGGGATTCCCGCCGTGCGCTGGCCGCTCGTGCGCTCGGTGCCGGAAGCTGGGAGGTGCTGCGCGAGGCGATCGAGGAGCCGGATGCTCCCGAGGCAGCCAGCACGGTTGATGCTCTGACAGAGGAGCCGGCGCGTTCATCCCGGCCTTCGTTCTCGGGCGTGGAGCGGGCAGCGCTGGCCGCGCTCGTCGGACACCGCACCGAGCCGAGCGCCGGGCTCGAGCCGGGCGAAGCGCCCCTCGTGGGATCGATCACGTCGGCGGTGGAGCGCGCCAGCTCGCGCCCGCCGAGCGCCACATTCGGGGACGCACCCAGCATCTCGGGCAGCGCCGAAGCTGAGCTCACGCTCGGGCGGCAGGTCGCCGCGGCCGCGAGTCTGTCGGATTTCCGCGTCGACCCCGCCGGAGCAACCCACTGGGAGCTCGTATTGCGGCTGGAACAGGGCCGTCGCCAGCGGGATCTGGGCAGCCTCGCGCGGGACCTGCCCCGCTTGCTCGAGCAGCCCGGGGCGCTGGCAGAGGGCGCATTCATCGCCGCGGTGTTCGCGGAGCGAGCCGGCGATCTGGATGCGGCACGTGATGCCTACCAGGCATCGCTACCCTCCCCCACGACACGAGAGGCCGCCACCCGCGCGCTGAGCGAGCGTAGCGCAGATGGTGCTGCCGCCTACCGCGCGTTGTCCGCGCACACGACCGATCCGCATCGGCGTGCGCTGCTTTTGACGGAGGCGCTGTTCCGCCTCGACCCCGCAGCTCCAGAGTTCGATGCGCTCGCCGAGGACGCGGTCCGTACCTCACCCGAGCTGCCGCTCGCGCTGGTGCTCGGGGAGCTCGGCGCACGCGAGCGTCGCGACCGTTCGCGTGTGGCTCGCTGGCTCGCTCGGCGGCGCGAGCTCGCCCTCGGCACCGATGATGAAGTGCTCGCGCTGGCCCGTGAAGCGTCCTTCGCGGCAACCTTCGACCCCGCTAGCGCCAGCGAGTCATGGCGCGAGCTCGCCCGGCGCGAGCAAGGCTCGCTCGCCACGGCGCTCGCTTGTGAGCGGGCGACCGAGCTGCCCGCCGCGGAACGCGCGGAGCTGCGCCGTCGCCTCGCCCCGACGCTTTCTCCGCGTGGCCGCTTGCGTCTCTTGGCGGAGGCCGCAGCGCTCTACGAAGCTGCCGGGCAAGCCGACCTCGGACTTTTGGCGGCGCGGGAGCTCGGCGGCGTGTTTGGTGCGCTCTGGCAGGCCCGCCTTTCCATCAGCGACGACGCTCTGGCCGCACTAGAGCACGATTGGAGTCGGGCCGCGCAGCGCGCCGGAGACTCGGAGCTCGCCGCGGATCTGTACGGACGCCTGGCTCGCCTCGAGCAGCGGCGTGGTCGGCATGCCGAGGCTATCGCGTGGCAACGGCAACGCCTCGCGGTCGAGCCCGGATCGCTCGCCGCGTTGCGGGCCATCGAGATCGAGAACATGGACGTCGGCAAGGAAGCGGAGCTCGAGCACAGTGCGAGTGCGCTGCTCGATGCGCTCGGCGAGGATGGGCTCGGTTACGCTTTCGTCGGGGCACGTCTCACGATCGCTCGTGGCGCGTTCGACGAGGCACGGCCCTTCGTGCGCCGCGCGCACGCCGCCCGGGTGCCCCCCCTCTGGGCCCTGCGCCTCGACGCGAGTTACGCACGCGATGCTGGAGACGAGGCCACGTTGATTGCCACGAATCGCAGCTTGCGCGAACGGGCGAACCACGCATTGGACTCAGCGACGTTGTCACTGCACGCGGCGGAAGCCGCGCTGCGCCTGGGCGAAAATGTGCTGGCAAAAGACGACATTCAGCGCGCCAGCGAGCTCGTTCCCGACGACATCGTGATCCTGTCGGCCCGCGCCGAAGTGCTGCGGGAGAACAGGGACGCGGCGGAGGCCGCGGAGGCGTACGAGACGTTGGCCTCGGCGACCAGCAGCAAACGCCGGCAGGTCGATGCCCTGTACCAGGCCGCGATTCTCTGGCTCGATCAGCTGGGCAATCGCGCTCGCGGCATGCTGGCTCTGCAAGAGGCCGCCAGCCTGGATGTGCCGCACGCAGCGCTGCTCGAGCGGCTCGTGGCGTTGCACGCAGAATCCGATGACATGGAAGGCCTCGGCGAGCTGATCGAGCGCCAGCGTAACAGCGGCGCCGAACCCAGCGCGGCCGACGAAATCGAGCTCAATCGCGCGCTCGACTGGGTGGAGCAAGGGCGCTGGGCAGACGCGCGCGCGGCGCTCGACGCCCTGCTCGAGCGCCGCCCTCATGACGTGTTCGTGTCGTGCGCCTCGGCCGACCTGTACCAGCGTGAGCGCCATCTCGATCTGGCCGAACGGGCGCTGGAGAGCGCGCTCGCCCACCCGAGCAGCGACGAGCTCCGGCTGCTACCACTGCGCGCCCTCGCCACGCTCTACGAGGGCGCACTCCCGCGCCCCGAGCGGCTCGAGTCCGTCTACGAGCAAATCATTGCGCTTCAGCCCGACGATGCCAGCGTGCGCCGGCGGCTCGTGGTCGTGCTCGCGGAGCATGGCGAGCTGGCTCGTGCGATCGGCCAGCAACGTGAGCTCGTGGCGCGCGCTGCCGACGAGGCCGAACGCCGAGACCGATTGCTCGAGCTGGTGCAGCTCTCCAGCCGGTACCCGCACGCGTCCCCCGACGCGCCGGCGCTCTTGGAACAGGCGCGGCGAACCTGGCCCGACGATCCGCTGGTGCTCGAGGCCGAGCATGCACACTACGTCGCCACCGGCGACGCAGACGGCGCGCGCATCGTGGCGGAGCGCGCCGCCTTCGAGGCGCGTGCCTCCATCGACGCAGGGCGCGTCGACGCGGCTCCATTCATGACGCTGGAGGTTGCCTCGCGGCTCTCTGGTAGCCTGGAGGCCGCGCGGGTCGCCGGCGCATTTGCCGCGGCGCTCGCGGGTCGGCACTCCGATCCTCTGCCAGGCGCCGGCGTAGGCGCGGCCGACCCGAGCCTCGACGATCTGCTCGCGCCGCCCGTGCTGGACGGTGATTTTCGGCAGCTGCTCGGTGCGGCCGGCGATGCGATCGAGCGAGCCTACGCGCTCGAGCCGGCGGGTTTGCACACCACGCTGCCCGCGGAAAAAGCGGCTCGGGTGCGCGAGCTCGGGCTGGCCTTCGGCTTCGAGCGCGTACGGGTGCTGGTGTCGCCGGACGTAGGTATCGAGTGCCGAAGCATCGGCAGTGAGTCCCTCAACCTGGTGCTCGGCCAGGCCTTAGTGGAACACGGCGATCCTCGATTGCTCGATTTTGCCGTTACGAGCGCGCTGCATCTCGGTCGGGTGAACGGCGCCGTGCTCTCACGCCTTCCAGCCGCCGAGCGCCGCCCGCTGCTCGCCGGCTTTCTCGCTTGTTTCGCGCCACCGTGGCCGGCAAGCGGGGACGATGCGCAGCGGCTCATGGCGGCAAAGAACAAGCTGCGGCCCCACATCACCCTGGTGCCGGAGTCGCACGCGGTGGCGCGCATTGCCGCGCTGACACCGGGCGTGCTGGAGGCCGCAGACGCCATCGCGGAGGCGCTGCGCTGCTGGGCCGCACGCGTGGCCCTGCTCGCCGTTGGCGACCCCGCGCTGGCGCTCGAGGCGCTGTGGGCCGCCAGTCACGCGTCCAGCCCACTGCCCAGGAACGAGGAGGCTCGCATTCGTTGGGTCGCCGGGAACCTGCAGGCACGCGATCTGGTGAGCTTCGGTGCCAGCGAGCCCTACATGGTTGCCCGCGTCCGCGCCGGCCTTTCGGCGGCCTCACCCTGACGGGGAGCGGCCCCGGGTGCCCCTTAATAACGCAGCAAAACCCCGCGTTAGCCGATCCTAGGATCGAGCAAGTTGGTCAGCCAGGTCGAAAGTGCAGACCGTGCGCCGCGTGCCGACGCGAACGCGCCTGAGGACACGTCTTTCTTTGAGGGCGGTGCGTCATCCTGGAGCGGCTTGCCCGTAGCATCGGAGCGCGCTGACCCGCTGATCGGCACGACCCTGCACGACACGTTCGTGGTGGGCCGCCTGCTGGGCGAGGGCGGCATGGGCCGCGTCTACGAGGCGCAACACACGCGCCTGCCCAACAAGCGGTTTGCGATCAAGGTGCTGCACGCCGACCTGGCGATGAACTCGGACCTGCAGCAGCGCTTCCAGCGAGAAGCCGAGACGGCGGCCTCGATCGAACACCCCAGTGTGGTCGGCACCTATGACATCGGGCGCACCGATCAGGGCTGGCAATACATGGTGTGCGAGCTGCTGACGGGCATCGATCTGCACACCCACATCGAGCAGTCCGGGCCTTTGCCACAGCCCACCGTGATCCACATAGGAAAGCGGCTCTGCGAGGCGGTGGAGGCGGCGCACGACAAGGGCGTCATCCATCGCGACCTCAAGCCGCACAACGTGTTTCTGGTGGGGGATTTCGCGTTCGGCGTGCCCGAGCGCCCCAGTCTGAAAGTGCTCGACTTCGGACTGTCGCGCTTTGTAGACCGCGATAGCCAGCTCACCAAGACGGGCATGATCATGGGCACTCCGGGCTACATGGCACCGGAGCAAGCGCATAGCCGCGCCACCGACCATCGCACGGACATCTACGGCGTCGGCGCGATCCTGTACGCCGTTGCGACTGGCCGCGCGCCGTTCCTGGAGGAGACCCCGCAGATGACCGTGCTCGCGGTCATGAGCCGTGAGCCAGAGCGGCCGCGCGTGGTCGAGCCGTCGGTCTCGGAGGGCCTCGAGGTGGTCATTCAACGCGCGATGGCCAAGGAGCCCGACCAGCGCTACTCCAGCATGCGCGAGATGTTCGCGGCGCTCGCCGCGCTGGAGCGCAACTTTGCTCCCAGCCTATTGCCTCCCAAGCAGCCGTCAGAGCGTGCCGACGCGGAAGAAGAAGGGCGCGGCGCACGCTTGCGGCTAGCCTTCTGGACGTTGTGCGGCTTCGCACTGCTCGTCTTGTCTTGTATCGAAGCCGTTGCGGGGCTGCTCTCGCTGAACGGCAAGGCCGTAGACCCGACCACCACGGAGCTGATCTTGCTGGCGGCGCTCGGCGCCATGTCCATGTTCCCGGCATCGATGGCGCTGCGTCGTGTGCGCCATCACGTCTGGGTGAACAGCGCCAAGGTGGTGGATTGGGTTCACCGGTTGCGAGCGCCGATCATCGCGGGTGTGTGCGGCTACGGGCTGGCTGCGTTCCTGACCCGCTTTGCCGACGAGTTGCTCACGCGCTGGAGCGTCGGCAGGCTCTGGCTCGGGCAGGCGCCGGGAGTGGCGTATCGGGGTTACAGCATCGTGCTGCCAGCGATCGGCATCCTGGCGGCGCTCGCGATGGCCTGCCACCGCCGCTTCTGGCGAGGGCGCCGGCTGTGGCGCCGCGTCGTCTTCGGGCCGCTACTCACGTTGGTTACCGTCGTGACATCGCTCGGGCTGGTGCTCTTGGCGCTGAACCATCGCGCGGGCGCCATCGCTGCGCTGCCACCGCCTTCCGAGGCTGCCGTCGCGCCAGTTTCCGCAGCCCAGCCGCCGCCAGACGCTCCGCAGCCTCCGCCTTCGCCGGTGCCCACTCCGGTCACGGCGCCCCCGAGCGCGGAGGCGAACCCCCAGACGGCCCCCGCGGTCGAGCTCGTCGCTGCCGTCGCCGAAGGCGCCGACGGCCTGCGCGTGTTGTCAGAGCGCTATCCGCGGGACCCCGTGGTGCTCAAGGCTCTGGTGCTTGCCTTCGCGAGCAAGAGCGAGACGTTGATCGAGGCCGTCGAAGCCACACGGCGCCTGCTCAGCATCGCGCCGGAGGAGCGCGACGACAAGGACCTGCGCTACATCGTTTCGCGAGCCGCGAACGACAGGGGCAAGGCCTCGGAGCTCGCCTTCGTGGTGATGAGCCAGCACATGGGCAAGACGGGCGCCGACCTGCTCTACGATTTGATGTTGCAGCGCTCGGAGCTCGAGACGCGCGCCAAGATAGCCCTCGAGAGCTCTCGGCGCGCGAGCCAGTTCTCCCCCGCCCTGGCCATCGCTTACGATCTGCGTTTTGCGCCGAGTTGCGCATCGCGCCTCGGCCTGTTGCCGCGCGCCCAGGAATTTGGTGACGATCGCAGCGCGCAGCAGCTCATCAACTTGAGCCGCCGGCCCCCGAACTGCAAGAAGACCAAGACGCGCCTGTGTCGTTCGAAATGCGGCGACGAGTCGCGCCAGTTCATCGATACGGCCCGCAAGATCTACTCGCGGCTCTCCTCGCGCAAAGCGAACTGAACGCTTCCCCCTCAGCGCTCCTGCCAGCTCGCGCCGAGGTCGCTCGAGAACAGCACGGGGTAAGTCTGGCCCGCGCTGCGAGCCCCCGCGTAGAGCGAGAGCTTCTGGCCGAGCGCGAGAAGATGCGCCGGGGCATCGTTCCCATCCCCCCGTTCGCCGCCATCATAAGCCACGACGGGCGGCGTCCATGTCTCGCCATCGTCGCGCGACGAGATCACGCGCACCACGCCGGAGAGCGCCATGGCGACGGCGGTCGCGCCCTCGACCCGCGCGATCGACAGCGACGCACTGTCGTTCACGCCCGAGCGCAACAGCGGCGGCACGGGCAGGTTCTTGCACGCGGCGCCGTGCGGACACACGCGCAGCAGCGGCCGATCGTCGGCCTGTTCGCGGACGACGGCAACCGCAGCCGATGCGTCGCAAGCAAAGCTCGACAGGCGGCCATGCGCCGACAGAAGTGGGAAGCTCGTCTCGATCTCGCCATCCCGCCACGAGTCGACGCGTAGTTGGTCGCTGGTCTGCCGCAATTTGAAACGCGCGCTGGCCCCCGCGCTCGCGCATTGTCCCGACCAGGCGTCGACCGCGGGGTCGTCCACATCGGCAGCCGCCCAGCTGAGGCCGCCGTCGTCCGAACGATACGCCGCGGTGTGGGCGCCCTGCCCCGTCACCAGCGCGTGGCTCGAGCCCGAGATACTCAGCGCTGAATACCCCATATCAGAGGGCGGCAGCCCGCGACCGCGTGCCGCCACCGCCGGAGCCACGGGGTGCGGCGCGACCGGCGCGCGGCGTTCGGGGCGGATCAACTCATCCATGCTCGAGGGCGTGAACGGCCAGGCCGCTGCCTCGAGCGCGTCGAGCCGTTCGGCGCCCAGCGTCAGATCATTGACGGTGAATCGCGGCTTGGCGTTGCTGCGCAAGGAGGCGTGCTCGACAAAATCCGAAGCGCGAGCCTCGTGCGCCGGACGCCGGGTTTCACCCGCGAAGACGCGCAGCGCGGGCAAGCAACTCGCGAAAGGGCGCACGTCCGCAGAGCTGATGACGACTCGACGGCGCACCAGCTTCCAGAAATCCGCGGGTTGTTCTCGAAACAGCTTGGGGCCTGTCGGCCCCACCATACACGCCGCGTAATTGCCGAGCTGCGTCGCTGTCTCGTGCAGCTGCCAGTACGCGAGCGCACGGAGACCCAGCGACCGGACCGACAGACCTGCGGCGATGAGCAGTACTACGTAACGCAAACGCACCGGCAGAACGGGACGTTTGCTGGGGACATTACGCACCACCGGCGGGAACGCCGGCGACGCTCGGCGTACCAGCGGGTGTGCGTCACGGGCGTCTCGTTGCGTCAACCGGCTGTGAAGGCTCGGCGAGACGCCGGGGCGCTGCTGCGCGTGAACCGCGACGCTTCTATCCAGAGGCATCCTTCAAATCTAGCCAAGCGCTCAATCCTCGGGCAAATTCGAGACGCTGTACGTCGCCGTTATCACCACCTCGTATCCGCTCTTTCCAGGCCAGGCCGCGGGTCATTTCGTCGAGGCGGAAGTATTGGCGCGCCGGCGCGCCGGCGACCGCGTGATCGTCATCGCGCCGGGCCCCCCCCAGCGCGGCGACACGGAGCGCGGCTTGTTTCGTGTACCGAGCCGCGGGCTCTTCGGACCGCCGGGAGCACTCGCGCGTCTCCGGCAGAATCCGCTACGAGCAGCGGGCGCCATCGAGCTCGGCCTACGCGCGCGCCGGCTATTGCAGAGGCTCGGCCCTTTCGATGAGGTGGTCGCTCACTGGCTGATTCCCTCGGCCTGGCCGATCGCCTGCTCGGGCCACGCTCGGCTCGAAGCGGTGGTGCACGGTAGCGACGCTCGTTTGTTTGCAGCGCTGCCCGGGCCCCTCCGGCGCCACATCGGCCGGCGCCTGCTCGCTGCCGGAGCGCACATCCGCTGTGTCTCGCAGCACGTTCGCAGCACACTTCTGGAAGCGGCGCCCGAGCTCGAGGCACACGTCGTCGTCGCGCCGAGCCCGTTCGACCTGCCCGTGCTCGCCTCGAAGGCGGAGCTGCGCCGCAGGCTGAAGGTGCCGCCGGGGATCCGGCTATTATTGGTCGTCGCGAGGCTGGTCGCCGAAAAACGCATCGATGTCGCTCTCGCATCGACCGCCGCCTTGCCGGCCACGCAGCGAGTGGTCGTGGGGGGTGGGCCATTGCTCGAGCCGCTGCGGCGGCGTCACCCCGAGGTGTTGTTCACAGGTGAGTTGCCCAGACCGGAAGCTCTGTGCTGGATCGCAGCTGCCGACGTGCTCATATCGGCGTCACTCCACGAAGGTGCCCCCACCGCCGTGCGCGAGGCGCGTGCACTCGGCACTTCCGTCGTGGCCTGCGAGGCAGGATCGCTCGTCGAGCTCGCCACGCACGATGACGACATCTGGCTGGTCCG
>WUUC01043018.1_pt1 | contig 12170 bp, 6 predicted proteins | sample 6278441 | NCBI WGS metagenome assembly WUUC01 (sample SAMN13675441, study PRJNA597444) | soil metagenome | isolation source: soil | place: USA: Washington | collected 2017-10 | reverse complement strand
CCGCATTTAATTTTGCAGCTGTCAGCGTGCCGTAGGGCAACTGTAGTTCATACGAAGGGTTAGCGCTGAGACCCGATAAGAACTCCATCGCCATTTGTGCGCCGTCCAGATATTTTTTCTCGCCCGTTTTCACGTAGGCATTATACAAGAGCCATGCGATCGACCCGGCAGATTCCGGCTCCTTCACACTTTGAGTATTTCCGGTCATGCTTGCCATATACCAGCCACGGTAATTCATATTCGGTGTCGCCCACGGAGCGGATGCTCCACCCATATGATAAATCGCATCCAGCCAACGATCCGCGATAGTGGTGAATTGACTTTGAAAATCGGCGTCGGAAGGATACTGGGTGTATAGCTGATAGAAGAAGACGTTTGGCATTACGTCATACCACCAGTCATTGCCGCTGGTTGCAGAATAATTATTGAGATAAATATTTTGTTGATTCGCCTTGTTAAAAAAATCTTTTGTTTTCAGCACCCAGTTGACCCCGTTCTGATTCGATTTGTCTTTCCCGACCAGGGATGCGCCCACAATAGAGGGAAGTATATTAATGGCCTCCGCTGAACCGGTGCTTCCGCCAACATAGGTTCGTAGAAGAATAGGCTGAAGGGAAGGATAGTTTACTGAATTGGACTTTAAGCCGATCAATGGCAAGTACTGACCAGTTTTATCCAGGGAATAGATAAAGTCATCGTATTTAAGAGCTACATCTTTCCAGTCTCTCATTTCATACGGCGCGGGCATATCCGGCATTTGATCCACCCTGCCGATGGATATCTGGCCTGTTTGCCCGAACGAAGACACCGTGAAACCGATTGAAATCAGGAGAAGGAGCCCGTAACTTTTCATAAGAGATATCTAAAAGAAAACCAGGGAACAATGATCCATCGAACGATGGATCATTTGCTCCGCTGGTCATTTTTACTCTACTAGTTAAACCGAATCAAACACTAGGGTTTTTCACGATCATAAAGGCTGCTAACCTGTGAGCCCGTTAATACTGTCTTGTACATACGCAGTTCGTCCAGGGAGCCCTGGAAATATCCGCCCCATGCCAATGGTATAACCTGGTAATTCGGACTTGCCGGGTCATCGAAACCGGTGCCATCACCAGAAGAATATTTGTCTGTAGGGAAATCCTGACCGATCACGAGATTGTACGGCTTGCCAGCAATTGATTTCGCAGGATTGGGAGTGTCTTCCCATGTTTTGATGAGCACGCCATCAACGTAGAATAACATCTTACCACCACCATAAGTAGCTACCACATGGTGCCACTCGTTGATCGGCAGGTTTTGTTCAGAATCTCTGTCATACGTACCACCTGAGTGACCAATGGAGAGGAAAGGACGGTTTGCCTCCTGAAGTTGGAACTTGTAACCCACCCACGAGTGAAGACCGAGGAAACGGTTATTAGCGTTGATAACATCCGCCTTCAGCCAAACCGCGATAGTCATCGAAGCGGGGTTAAGCGCGGTGTTGTAAGGAATTTCAACACTGCCGCCGTTGAAGTGAACCGCTTTGTTTGCTGCACCTGTTCTGTCTGTTGCCCATGTAGGCATTACATTCTTCCAGCCTGTGCCAGTTGGGCCGTTCTTAAACGTTCCATCAAAATTATTTGCTGATTCGTCGCCAACAGTTGTGCCTGTTCCCTCATTAAATGACCAGTGAGCTATGAGGTTTTCCACCGCAATCGGAGTGATCTTCAATGCCTGATAAGTTGTTACTGCCAGATCAAGTGACACTTTCGCATTATCCGCTTCTGCCTGAGTCGTAGCCGGGTTATCCACTACAGCTTGAGCAGCTGTTATTGAGGTTTGCAACGCGGTCTTTGAGCCAACGGGGAATTGTCCATCATTTTTACCTTCTGTTGTAGTGTTTGCTATCTCAGTGGCAGCAGTAATAGAAGCTTTCAATGCAACGAGATCAGGCGGCGGTGTTTTGTCATCGTCGTCACACGAGACAACAAACGTACACAGCATAGCGGCGAGGAATAACGCGGCCGGAATTCTGAATTTGGTTTTCATAAATTGTTTTTGTTTGATTAAGTAAAAGTTGTTTATATATAAATCGGTTTATTGAATAAGCGGATTGGTGTCGAGCTCCGACTGAGGGATCATGAAATATCTCTTCGACTCATAATTAAAACCGTCAGAACCCAAGGCATCCTCGGCTGCGGCCTTGCCGTATCGTGTCAGATCAAAGAAACGGTGGAACTCCATCCCGAGCTCAATGCGTCTCTCGTGACGAATGGCCTCCCGCACATCGGAGGCGGAGGTGGACGTAACGTCCGGAAGTAATTCATCGGGAACGGCTCCAAAACCCGGAAGATCTTTGTCGAACAAATAACTCTCACGCGCCCTTTTGCGAACGGCATTGAGGGGTCCCAGTGCGTCGGCGGGACGGCCTAATTCGTTTAACGCCTCGGCTTTCATAAGCAACACGTCCGCATAGCGCAGGAAGACATAGTTCAATCCCGCGTCGCCTTTCGTGCCTTTGGAAACCTCGCGCAACGGTTGAACATGCTTCTTCCCCAGGTATCCCGTGGAAGACCACGAAGGATCGAAGTCTTCACCGTTCAACCATTTCTGTCCGTTTCTGCCCACCGTATAATCCAGTCTCGGATCAACGACACCGCCAGCCGTTACCTCAAACTCATTGACAAAATTCTGGGTAGGCTGATTGAAATAGTATCCATTCTCCGTTGCGGGAGAGAAGTATTGATTCAAAGTGCTTCCCAACGACGGGGTTTGACCCTTCAAATGCTGAATCTCAAAAATGGATTCTGAATTGTTCTGGGTGGAATCCATAAAGTTATTTCGATATACTTTTTCCAAAGAATACACACCGAGGGCTTCCAAAGACGTGATGGCGTCCAGGCATGATTGCCAATTACCCTGGAACAGTCTCGCTTTAGCGAGCAATCCATAGGCCGATCCTTTGGTCGCACTGCCAGCTAGTGTTGGCGTTGCCTTTAATCCCTCAAGAGCCTCGGTAAGATCCTTTTCAATCTGGGCATAAACCTCCCCTACTGTAGAAGTAGCGAGTGCATTCAAGTCAGGATTTAAAAGGGGCTCAGTGCGTAAGGGAATAGCCCCAAAAATATTTGTCAGGTTGAAGTAGAGGTAAGCGCGAATAAATTTTGCTTCGGAGGTTACTTCCGCTTTACGAGCTTCGTCCATTTCGATACGGGAACCGTAATAAAGAAGAAAGTTTACCCTGTTGATGCCCTCATAATACTGACGCCAGATCTTATCCAGGTACTCATTGCTGCGCGAATAACTGAACTGTTCGAGGAACAATACATCCGATAAATCTCCGGACAATCCGCCTTTCACCGCATCATCCGAAACCACATCACCAAATACCCACAATGCGTTATTGTTCGAATTGAATGAGATCGCACTGTAGATACCCGTCAAGGCGAGCTCGGCATGCGCCGCGGTGCGATAAAATGTATCGGTGCTATATGTCCCTTCCAGGTTTTCTTCCAGGAAATCGGAACACGATGTTGTGATCAACAAAAAAAACAGTAGAAAAAGTATGTGTAATTTTCTCATGGCGATGTTCATTTAGAAAGTGAGGTTTACACCAACATTATAAGAACGTGCGGCGGGATAGGTTCCCCAATCCATGCCATTTGCGAGGTCATTAGATCCTTTTGCATTATCACTGGCAGTCATTTCAGGATCGGATCCCTGGAACTTTGTAAATGTTAACAGGTTCGTTCCGGAGAAATAGATCCGGAATGCGGTAAGACCATAGCGTTGTACAAAATTCCCCGGAATGTTATAACCGAGTTGAAGGTTCTTGAGTCGTGTATAGGAACCGTCTTCGAGGAATCGCGTGGAGAACAGGTTGTTGTTGCCCGAAGCATCCCACGATGCGCGCGGGTAAGTGTTTGTTGAACCTTCGCCGGTCCAGTGATTTTCGAGGTATCGTTCCGTTACATTGAATGGACGATAGAATCCTTCGATGTCACGATTAAGCACGGAGAATACTTTCTGACCGTAAGCTCCCTGGAAAAACACAGAGAGGTCCCAGGATTTGTAGGTAAGTGAGATATTCAATCCGGCCGTCACTTTCGGGATCGGGCTTCCCACGTGTGCGCGGTCCCTTCCGTCAATGATGCCGTTGCCGTCCTGGTCTTTGTACATCACATCACCGGGCTTGATGCCGGTACCCTGATTCGCGTGGGTGAAGATCTGGGCGGCATTCTGGAAGATCCCCTCCATCTCATAGAGATAGAAAGATCCTACAGGATAGCCCTCCTCCGTTAACGTGAGATAAGTAGAGCCCACCGCTCCCTTGGCAATCGGCCCGCTGGCGAGCTTCGTGACTTCATTTTTAAGCACAGCGCCGTTGGCTGTAACGGAATAATTGAAATCACCGATGGAATTCGAATGACCCAGCTGCAATTCAAAACCTTTGTTCAGCAAATTGCCATTATTAGAAATAACGAACGAGCTGTTTATCAGTCCAACGGAAGCGGCGAGCGGCTGACTGATCAACATGTCGGTTGTCTCCTTGCGGAAATAATCCAGCGATGCGGTCAGCTTTCCGCTCCACAATTCGATGTCAGTACCAATATTCAACTGATTGCTCGTTTCCCATTTTATCTGACTATTGCCATAACTGGTAACAGCAGAACCAAGCATGCGGGCATTGCCATAAGGATAGTACGAGTTAAGACCTATCAGACTCGTATATCCGTAGTTGCCAATTTCCTGGTTTCCGATCGAGCCATAGCCGGCGCGCAGCAGCCACCGGTCGATTTTCTGGCTCTCCTGGAAAAACTCCTGGTCAATTCTCCATCCCAGGGATCCCGCATAGAATGTTCCCCAACGATTATCGGGGCCGAAGCGCGAAGAACCGTCTCTGCGAATGGTTGCGGATACCAGGTATTTATTATTGAGATCGTAATCGACTTTAGCAAAAAATGAAACCAGGGAATTGCCCTGCCGGTTTTCGGAGTTGATGATCTGACCTATGCCGTTTCCAAGGAACACCAGGCTTTTGTCCTGGTCAGGAAAATTCTTTTGGCTTGCGTTTAAATAATAGTTCGAAACCTTTACGGTCTCTTCGCCGATCAGAATGCTTAGTGTATTCTCACCAAATTCCTTTGTGTACGATGCAAAATTGCTCCAGGTAATAGTCTGATTTCTTCCTGTATTAACTGTCAGCAGGTTTATGCCGTTGATCCGGTTATCCGTGCCCCAGGTTTGATCGAACCGACGCTGATTGGTATTGCTGAAGTCAATGCCCAGGTTGGAGATAAACTTAAGCCCCTTTACTGGCTCAATATTCAAATAGAATTTCCCGAATACCCGATCCTCTAATTTCTTATTTTGATTACGGGCAAGCATGCCCACAGGGTTGTATCCATCACCGAAGAGATCGAAGCGGTCAGGCTTATCGGTAAACTCGCCGTTCGCGTCATAAATTGGAATGGCCGGCGTCCGGAAATATGCATACCGAAGTACGCTCCCTCCGTTGCCTCCTGCCCCATCCCCGGAGCTTCCTATGATATCCGTTGTGGCTTTTGAAAGATTGAGGTTCACCCCCGCACGCAACCATGAGTTGATCTCCGAATCGACATTGACACGGCCCGACACACGTTCGTAATTACTTTCCTTGACAATTCCTTGCTGGCCAAAATAATTGCCCGCTATAAAGTAACGGGTCTTATCGTTGCCGCCGGATACAGACACGCTGTGAGTTTGAAGCAAACCATTTCGCATGATCGCATTCACCTGGTCGACATCAGGCAACGTACTGGCAATGTCCTCCGTGATCAGCTTGCGGAAGAACAGCGGGTTGGACTTGGTGGCATTGTCATTCGTGGCCGCCTCATTAAAGATCTGAACATACTGGGCGGTATTCGCCATTCCAATCTTCCTGCTTGGTTCCTGGAATCCCATCTGGCTACTGACCTGGACTTGCGGAGCTGCATTACTTCCTGCCTTCGTGACCACGATCACAACACCATTCGCCGCACGCGATCCGTACACTGCGGCCGCGGCAGCGTCTTTCAGCACCGTTAGACTTTGAATATCCTGGGTGGAGATAGCGCTTATGTCGAGCGTAGGGAGCCCGTCCACGATATAAAGGGGACTATTGCCACTATTCACGGATCCAACTCCCCGAATGCGAACTGATACGCCCTCACCCGGCGCACCTGTATTCTGTGATACCACTACGCCCGGCGCGCGGCCTTGTAACGCCTGGTCAATGGAGGCCACGGGAAGCCTTACGAGCTCGTCCGACCTGACGATAGCAACCGCCCCCGTGATCTTGTCTTTTCTTTGCGAGGTGTAGCCCGTTACGACAACTTCAGAAAGTAATTTCGTGTCTTCGACCAGGGTGACATTGAAATTTGTTCGTGACCCGATCTTTATTTCCTGGGTAACATAGCCGATGGACGAAACGATCAACGTAGAATCTTTGACATCTGCAGTTATCTGCAATTGAAAATTCCCATCGATGCCAGTCACCGCTCCGTTGCTGGTGCCCTTCACCACGACGTTAGCCCCAATGAGCGGCTCCTTCTGAACGGTTGTCACACTTCCCTTGATCACGGTTTGCGCCTGCGCACATACGCCGATCGAGATCGCTACAAGAATCAGAAAACAGTATTTCTTTATATCCATAATCTATCCTTTGGTCATTATTGTTTAGTCTCAGGCGCAGAGTAAGCCACCACCTTACCGGCAGCGCGATAAACTGTTCCATTCTTTTCTACCGGGCTTTTAGCAGGAAGAACGACGATCAACCGGGATGACTTTGGCGCAATCCTGAATTCGGTTGAACCATTGGCGTCCGTTACGATCTTTTCGTTGGTCAGCGCATCATAAAGATCAAATGAGTTGCGATCGGCAGATTCAAAAGCCACCGACTTATCCTCATCATAGGGATTGTAATACAAATAGGTGGGCCATGTTTCGTCAGAATAAAAATCTGTCGCGTTACAATCCAGCTGAAGGATCTTTTCGACGTTAGTCTTCCTGACGATCGATCCGAAGATCCCTACCTGGCATGAGCTGTATAAACTGAACATGGATTCTTCGGGCTGGCCTTTTACCCACTTGGGACCATCCCCCGTTGCTACAGGTGATGAGCCTTTTAATAATTCATTGCCATAGTCATCCTGCTTTCGAAGGCCTTCATATGCAATTACATTCCGGGTGATGTCTTTCTTATTTGGAAGAAACTGGTGCTGGTCGTCAATTTCATATGGATAGCACAGTCTCGCGGCGTTGGTAACATTCAGCATCCATTTTCCGATTGCATTGGCGTAACGGTTGTCGTATTTGACGGTGGGTACTAAAGGCCATGCCAACGCAAATGAATTCATCAGGAAGGCATATCCGCCGCCATCCGTGATGCTGCCTTGCAGACCGTGCACGTCGTAGTCGCCCCAACGTTCCGAGATCACACCCCAGCCCGTACGTCCGTCGGCAGCTTTACACCCTTCGAACGTCCAGTCGATTACTTTCTTGATCTCGAAGTCGGTGCCCTGCGTCGCATTAAGCCTCGCGCCAATGTATGCACCAAACGGCATGAGCAATTCGTAGAAGCGACTCTCTTTCTGATCGTGCATGACCTTGGTTGCAGAGATGGCCCCTTTTAGATAGCGTTCGTCGCCGAATTTTTTGTAGGCAGCATACAGCACAAATGCATGACCACCGGCGGCATCCTGCTGATGCGGTATGTGGTTGTTCATGGGCTTCATTTGTCCATAATCGAAATAGCTGTAATCGTAATTGCCATTGAGTACGGAGTCCGCCTTATAGAACTGATCTGCGATGATCCGCTGCAAACTGTCGGCCCCTTCCACATTGGGATACAAATCGCACAACGCATAGAACAAGACGTTCGGGACAACATCATACCACCAGTCTCTGCCATAACCCCCTCCCAGCAAAGCCACCTGGGGATTGGTGTTGTTCATCATGATATTCCATCCATTGTCCTTATTGAAATAGTTCTGAACCATCTTCACATAGTTCTCTCCGTTCTGATTGGTCTTATCTATCCCGACAAGCCCCGCGCCCATCAGCGCACCCATGGAGTTAAGTGCTTCATGAAACTCCTTGCTGCCTTTCGGTCCCTGACGTACATCGCCGATCACGGTGAACATGCCGAATGTTTTTTGTGGAAAATTGCGTAACGAGCTGTCGGTCCACAGGAAGGGAAGGAATTCTCCCTTCTGAGACGTGTTGAAAACATATTGATCGAAATTGATCGCCTTTTCTTTCCAATCGAGCATTTTATAAGGCTCCGGCTGGTCGGGCATTCCTGAGATCCGGTCAATGACGATCTGGGCAACGGGCGTAGTTTTAGGCTGACAAGCCGCTACCAGCATACCCACAAATACCAATAAATAGAGGCGATAGATCATTTACTTAAACGTTCAGCTTCCTTTACAATGTGTTTAGCAACCGGTATCGATGCGAGCTGTGTTATAGCTATGATGACCAGTGAATACTTTAGCGCGAATGATTCAGAGACATACTCAGCTAACAAAATAAATAATCCCAATCCGATGAGACGACCCAGGAACAGGCCAAATTCATGATTGAAGATGTAGGTAAATTCGTTTCGCTTTTCGATCCTCGACACCACATCGATCACCCTCATCTGTATCGGGAAATATCCGATATCATGTAAAGGTTGGAAAAGAACCTTGCAAAGGACAAATGTTATTACACCGATGGCCGAGAAAAGCCAGGCGTTAGCTATGGTTCCAACTAAAAAAATAACCAGACCGATACTTAATATTGTAATGCGATGACGGGGCTGCGTGAAACGTCCGAGCAGATATAACATAACGGCCGTTACCAAGCCACTTACTGCCTGCACGGCACCCAGCGATCCTTCATTGCCCACCAACCTCATGATCAGGATAGCCGGCGCAGTGACTAAATAACCCTGCACTAATCCCTTTAGCCCCGCAAGGCCGAGCATTTTATTCCAAAGCGAGTGGAATTTGAAATACACGAATCGCTTTTGCGCCGGCGTGCGAAACATGCCACGATGGATAACAATACTTGAAAGCACGGTGAGACCAAATACAATCACGGTCACGACTTGATAACCGACGTTAATGTTGCCCGAAAACCATCCGTTTAGTTCCGCACGGCCCAGAAAGGCTCCGATCGCGAACGGCACCACGATGCCGGTGATGGTGTAAAAGAATGTTTCAAGCCCGTAATAGTAGTTTCGTGTTTTGTCGGTAGTGGTCCCCAATGCAAGATAATCCCTGTTCGCCCAGAAGAATCCAAAGGAACAACCCATCAATATACCGGCGATCCCTACGCCCGCTACCGACAAATGATCGAGCGTCATCATCACAAGCATGGATAGCCCGCTTAGCAACATTCCAAAGCTGTATAGCGTGGAGATCTTCACACGGCTTAATAAAAAGCCATTGACGAAAAACGTAAAAGGAATGCCCGCATATACTGTCAGCTGGTATAACGCTACAATTTTTGGGTCGTTTGAGTTGCGCATGATATAGGCGCCCACAAAGATCTCGATGACGGGAATGACGAAAGCATAGATGCCGTTGGTGACCAGCAACACACGCATGTCGCGTGGCATGGTCTTAAAGAATTTGAATTCATTAGCGAGTTTTGTGACCGGATTCCATGAATCGGGCTCAGTCGGACGCATCTCTTCACCCAATGGCAGCTTCGGCTGTTTGGTTATGATCTCGATCTCAACATCTCTTACAGCTTTTTCCATTCTGCTCTATTTCAGTGTTTTCAAAATTTCGTTGATCGATAGATCTGCGCCGCAAATCACCTCATCGCTCGCACCGTAATACATGCGAAGACGATCGCCTGACACCAGGTGTCCATTCGTGAATACCACGTTGCCGAAGAAGCCGGTGAGCTCATACGGTTCAGTCGGCTGTACAATAGGTCCTTCGCTTCTCGCGAGTACTTTCGACGGGTCTTTTAAATCCAGCAACAAGGCACCTAAACAATAGTGATTTTCTTCATTTGCACCGTGATAGATCTCGAGCCATCCCTCCTCTGTTTTTATTGGCGCGGCACCTGCCCCGATTCGCGCACTATCCCAATATCCTTTGCGGGATGTAGCAATACATTTATGATTTCCCCAATGGATCATGTCAGGAGATTCGGCCAGCCATATGAAATTTCCTCCCAGTTGTGGGCTACTGGGTCTGTGCAACGCATAGTATTTGCCGTCGATGCGTTCCTCGAAGATTGCGCAGTCTTTGTTGTGCGGAGGTAAGATCATTCCACGACGGCGAAACCTTTTCCAATCCTGGGTTTGAATAAGACCAACACCAACACCATAAGAAGAGACCTCGGTGAAAGTAAGATGAAAGGTATCCCCTACTTTCACTACGCGACAATCTTCGATGCCGTAAGCCTCCAGTTTATTCTGGCCGAAAATAGGTGCGTAGCCTCGCGGTTCCTGAAAATGAACTCCGTCCGAGCTGCACACCAGACGCAGGTGCGACAGCGTGGTTAGATAGTCCTGCCCTTTATAATTGATTACGCGGGGATCCGATAGATCGAGATCCGGGTCCAGCTTGTCAAACGTGAAAATTTTGATCTTCCCTCCCTCCTCGTAAACGGGAAAGCTGATCTTGCCTTCCTGCTGCAGGGGCTTTTCCGCCACCCGGAGTAACAGCCAGATCTTGTCGTTATAAGCGAACACGCCGGGGTTGAGAAGGCATTCGATTTTCATGTCTTCCCGGCTGGGCTTCAGCTGGGAAGGTGTCAAAATCGGATTCTCCGAAAATCGCTTTGCAATGTCCATGGGCGTAAACGATTGCAATATGGATTTTGGGGGCCTTTTGGTCGTCCGCTATTTTCCGTATTTCCGTTCACCAGGGCCGAAAAATGCCGTTTTTGCAACAAGGAGGACAAAGAAGTCACCGGGTGTACAACTTTGGAGGGTTTTGGTTGTCCCGATTTCATAGGTTTGTTGTGCAACCCGATCGAGAGGAGCCCGAATGAACGCTGCAGCACTGATTCTTTTTGCCCTTGCCACGGCCACGTTGCTTCCCACCGTGGGAACACCCCCCTGGCCGTATCAGCACATTAGTAAGGAGTCGGGCCTGTCGAACAGCGCTATTACGGCGGTCTATATGGACCGTCACGACTATGTCTGGTTTGGAAGCTGGGACGGCCTTAACCGGTATGATGGAAGCAGCATAAAGATCTACAAGCCGGATGCCTTTCGAAAAAACTCTATCAGCAATAACGTCATTCGGAATTTCCTGGAAGACAGCGAGGACAACCTTTGGGTGGTAACCCACCAGGGGATCAACAGATACGACAGCGACGAGGATCAGTTTACGCGTTACTTCAACGAACCGGAAAATCTTCCGTTCACCGAATACAACCTCCACGCCGTGCTGGGTCCGGATTCCAATGTATGGATAAGTCTACGCGGTCACGGCGTGAGCCGGTTCGATTATCGCTCCGACAAATTTGAGACGGTACATATTGAAGGTGTCGAAGAGGAATGGCTGAAAAATGTGCTGGACATAGGAAGCCATTCAGGTCTGCTTTATCTCCTGGGCGCCGACGGCAACCTGGTGTGCTCACTAAACGGCAAAGTAATTTTCACCAGGCAATTAGGCACGAAGGCAATCGGCCATCACCAGTTCGCCAGCATAGATAACAAATACTACATAGGTGTCTCATCGGGTTATGGACAGTTGTCACTGTATAATCTTACTGCGATCGAAAGCAGTCCCCTGGAAGTAAAGCTTCCCAATGCGATATCCTGCATTTCCGAAACAAGGAATAAGTCGTCTCTCTGGGTGGGCACAGAATTAGGCGACGTGTACAAATTAACTGTTCAGGAAGGTGCTGCCGATGTGGTGGACATGAATGAATATTTTCCCCAGTTCGCGAAAGCACAAAGAAAAATCCTGACGATGACCGAAACGTCGCAAGATATTCTTTGGATTGGAACAGATGGTGATGGCATTTATAAATTCCTCGCCCGGACGAAGCCATTCAGCGCGATCGTTTCAGGGAACACGCAACGCGGTGATATTTCAAACAATATTGTACGCTCGGTCTATGAAGATGCGGACGGAACATTATATGTAGGCACGCGGGGCGGTGGATTGAATATCGTAGACCCCTCCCGAAAAGAAACCAAGGTCATCAAC
>WUUC01039131.1_pt1 | contig 12170 bp, 1 predicted proteins | sample 6278441 | NCBI WGS metagenome assembly WUUC01 (sample SAMN13675441, study PRJNA597444) | soil metagenome | isolation source: soil | place: USA: Washington | collected 2017-10 | reverse complement strand
TTTCCCGCCGTCCATTTCGATGAACCTAGTCCGCTCATTGATTTCGGGCGTTCGGCTGTGTACGTCAATCGCCAGCTCGCCGAACTCCAAGCGCTCGACGGCGCTCCGCGACGCGTCGGCGTCCACGCTTTCGGAATGAGCGGGGTGAACGCACACGTCGTGATGGAGGAGGGGCCAACGCGAGTGATGGCTCATAACAATTCCCCGCCGCCATCATTGTTCACCCTGTCGTCTCGGACGGGCGACGGGCTGCTGAGCGCTGTCAGGCGCTTGAGAGGTGCTCTCAGGACCCAGCAACTCTGGGGGCCGGACGTCGCCTACACCCTGAACCTGGGCCGCCATCACTTTGGGCGACGGTTGGCCTTCGTGTGCAGCGACATCGCTTCGCTCGATGAGGCTTTAGCTCGAGCCGCAGAGGGTGTCACTGTTGACGACGACGTCACGCCACAGCCGCAAAAACTCATCTTCGCTTGTTCTCCCTGCGCCGAACCGTCTAGCACCTTGATGGCGGAACTCGAGCGCCGGCATCCGCCGTTCTTCCGCGCGGTCTCCTATTGCCGAGAAGTATGGACGGGCCCGGGCGGTTCCTTCCCGATGGCGTGTGTGTTCCAGTATGCCATTCACCAAACGCTCGTTGAATACGGCCTCGCTCCACGTACCATCATCGGCATTGGTCCAGGCCGCAGCCTGACCCGCGCTCTCTCCGGAACTCAAACACTCAAGACGACCCTCCAAGAGTGGGACTCCGGCACGTTCGGCGAACCCGCGCATTGGGAGCGCAAGCTCCGCGAGCTCATGCTGTCTGCCGAGGCCGGCTCCGTATTGGTGGAACTCGGACCGAATGGCTTCGTAGCCAAGTGCCCCAGCTCATCGAGGGCTGGGTTCAACGTCCGCATCGTACCCTTCCCTTGCAGCGGCTCGGACCCGCTGCTCGCGTTGTGCGGTACGCTCTACACCTCAGGGCAGGCCTTAAACTTCGCGGCTCTGCACGTATCCCTTCCGGGAAAGCGCGTCGAGCTGCCCGGCTACCAGTTCGAGAAGCGTCGTTGCTGGCTGAGAAAGACGGCAAAGGTCAACTCCGCAGTGACCGCGTCTTCCGACCACGTCTTCAATCGCAGCGCGGCAGAGCCCGGGCAGACGGAGCTTGAAAAGCTCGTGCGAGCCCATTTCGGAGAGGTCGTCGGGGCCGAAGTCCCGCTCAACGGTAAGTTCTTCGAGAACGGTGGGAGCTCGCTGGCCGCAACCAAGGTTATCAAGCAAATCAACGCGACATTCGGCGTGAGACTCGACTTCGAAGACCTGTTCGATTTCCAGACGCCGCGAGAGTTGGCGGCACATCTTCGGCGCCAGCTCTCCACCGAGAGTATCGTCGCGCTGTTCTGGAAGAGCGCGCTTGGTCTATCTGCAATCGCTCCGGATGACGACTTTTTCAAGCTCGGTGGACACTCACTCCTCAGCACTCAGGTGTTGCACCGTGTCAGGAAAGAGTTCGGTGTTGCGCTGAGCTTTGAGGACTTCTTTGCACACCCGACACTATCCTCACTCGCCAAACGCATTGAGCAGCTTCCCGCAAGCCCGCAAGGCGCGCGGCACAGTGGCATACCGAAGGCTCCAGCCGCGGAAAGCTACGAGCTCACGCCATCCCAAAAGCACCTCTGGGTCCTATGCCAGATGGAAGGGGCCTCGGTCGCCTACAACCTTTCGGTGTACGACCTATTGGAGGGCCCGCTCGACGTTTCCGCGCTCGAGCGTGCCGTTGAGTCCCTCGTCGCAAGGCACGACAGCTTTCGCACGACTTTTGTCGTCGAAAACGAGGAGCCCAGGCAACGTATTGCTCCACCCAGTCAGGGCGTCGGGTGGGTTCGCAGCATAGATGTGTCTGCATCTCCTGCACCTATGGCCGAGGCTGGTCGTGCCATCAGCTGCGGTGCGGAACGCGCATTTGACCTTGTGAACGGTCCACTGTTCCGCGTGCTGTCGCTCAAGCTCGGACGCGAGCGGAACGTCTTGTGTTTCACTCTGCATCATTTGATAGCAGACGCCTGGTCGTTCGACGTGATCTTGAGCGAACTTACCGGGCTCTACGAGGCCTATCGTCAGAGAGTTACGCCAATGCTCGCCACTCCGAAGCTCCAGTACAAGGATTATGCGGTCTGGATGAACCACGCGCGCCAGCGGGAAGCGCGCGGCTCTCATCTCGCCTACTGGAGAGAAAAGCTTGCCGACCCATATCAAGGACTGGAGCTCGCCCCGGATCATCCACGGCCTGCGCTCAAGACGTTCAACGGTGCCGTGGTCCGGGAGCGAATCGAGCCCCGAGTCGTCGCGCTAATTCGCGCGGTCGGCGGCCGCCAGAATGCAACGCTGTTCATGGCTTTGCTGGCCCTTACGAAGGTCTTGCTTTTTCGCTACACGGGGCAGTCTGATCTGATGATCGGGACACCAATGGCTGGTCGGCCTCTTCCCGAGCTCGACGACGCCGTCGGCTTCTTCGTCAACCTGCTACCACTTCGTACTCGCATCGAAGCTCAGCACTCATTCGCCGAAGTACTCGCCGCGGTCAGAGTCACGGTCCTTGAAGCCCAAGAGCATCAAATGTGCCCGTTTGACGTTATTGTGCAGGACCTTAGACCCGCTCGGGACATGAGCCGCTCCGTGTACTTCGACATCCTGATCATCATGCAAAATGCCGGATTTCGCGCGCGCTCGGCGAGCACGCTTGACGGCCTCGCAGTGCGTGAGTTCAAAGCGGAGCATCGGATCAGCCGGTACGATCTGACCTTCGAGTTCTCGGAAATGCCCGACGGATTGTACTTGGAGCTTGAGTACAACGTCGACCTATACTCCGCTCAAAGAGCGGCGTCTTTCGTGCAACACTTCAATGCGCTCGCGGCGGCGTTGGTCGTGGACCCCGCAAGGCCGATCGGTGCCGCTCGGTTCATGCATTCCTCGGATCCGCACCAACAAGTCATCTCCGCCGACGACATCCAGGCACCGGCGGTCCCGAGCATACTTGCGCTCCTGCACGCGCAAACCCAAAGGACCCCTGACGCCATTGCAGTCGTTCATGGGGAGCGGAGCTTGAGCTATCGGCGCCTTGAGCGCGAAACGACGCATCTAGCCCAGGCTCTCAGGGAGCACGCCGTCGGGTACGAGACTCGTGTCGGGATCTGCATGGAACGCGGGCTCGACTTACCTATTGCCATGCTCGGTATCCTGAAGGCTGGTGGTGCATTCGTCCTTATGGATCCATCCTTTCCTAGCGCGCGACTCACTGCAATTGCTCGCGCTAGCCGGTTGACCCTCGTGCTCTCGGATGACGCTCTCGAATGGGCCCCAGAAGTTCCGTGCCGAACGCTGTCTTCGTCCTGTTGGCGGTCGGTGGTACCCTGCTCGACGCTCGACAGGGTGATTCCTGGAAAATCGCTCGCGTACACGATCTTCACATCAGGCTCGACCGGCGCGCCGAAGGGCGTCGACGTAACTCACCACTCGCTCGGGGCGTTCTTGCTCGCGATGTCCGAGCGTCCAGGTCTCGACGCAGGCGAGGTGTTGCTCTCCGTCACGACGCCCACGTTCGACATATTCCTTCTTGAGATGCTCCTGCCGTTAATCCGCGGAGCAACCAGCGTGCTTCTCGACCGCCACGAACTCTTGGACGCTGACGGCCTGCGGAGCGCGATCGCCCGACACCGGCCAACGTGCATGCAGGCAACCCCAGCGCTGTTTACTGTGCTCACGGAAGCCGGCTGGAATGGCGACGGCTGCCCGCGGATGTTCTGTGGCGGTGATGTGCTTCCCCAAGCGCTGGCGACAACCCTACTCGAACGAGGGCGGCTGTGGAACATGTACGGCCCCACGGAGACCACTGTGTGGTCCCTCGTGCATCGGGTTGATGCTGACGACCCGGGTCGCGTCCCGATTGGCTCGCCTATCGTGGGGACGTCCGCCTACATTCTCGATGTCTGCATGGAGCCACAAGCACGGGGCGTGCCATCCTCTCTATACCTAGGCGGGGCCGGATTGGCACGTGGCTACGTCGATGGGCCTGACCTCACGGCAGAGTCGTTCGTCCCCGATCCATTCGCGCGCGAGTACGGGGCGCGGATGTATCGCACCGGCGACACCGCGATGCTGTCATTGAATCAGGGCTCGTTGCAATTTCTCGGAAGGCGGGACAATCAAGTGAAGGTACGTGGCTTCCGCGTCGAGCTCGGTGAAATCGAGCGCGCATTAGCGGCGCACATCGCAGTCGAGAGCACGGCGATGACGGTCACCGGGCCGAAGGACCAGCGCGACCGGATTGTCGCCCACGTCGTGCCGCGTGCGGGCCACCAAGTGTCGTCGGCAGAACTCAAGGCCTTCTTGAGGCTGAGCCTGCCGGAATACATGGTTCCTTCGAGCTTCGTCGTTCACGAGCGCTTGCCCCGCACCGCCAACGGCAAGATAGATAGGAACAACCTCGCGCTTAGGCGCGCAGAGTCGCCCGCGTCGAGCGCGTCCGCGGAGCAGCAGACGGACTTGCAGCAGTCCATAGCCTTCGTGTGGCGGCAGCTCCTCGGTGCGACATCAATCGGTTTGCACGATAATTTTTTTGATCTCGGTGGGCATTCATTGATGGTCATCAAAGCCCACGTGCGCCTTCAGACGAGGCTCGATCGCAGCTTTCCCTTAGTGCTGATGTTCCAGTACCCGACCGTGAGCGTGCTCGCGGCCGCCTTAGAGGGCTCCGCGACGCGTCACAAGGATCTCGTGGAGGGAGCGTTCAATCGTGGGAAGATGCAGCGCGAGGCGCTTCGGAGACAGGTCGCCAAACACCAGAGGAGCAGGACTTCCCAATGATCTGCATTGAGACAGGATTCGCCATAGTCGGCATGTCCGGACGTTTTCCGGGCGCTCGGAACATCGAGCAGTTTTGGTCTAACCTCTGCAAGGGTGTCGAGTCAGTGGAGTTTGCCAGCTCCGACGGGGGCCGTGCCAGGTCTCCGCTCGCGCAACATCCCCGTCACGTCCCGGCCTACGCAGCGGCGCCAGATTTCGACCGATTCGACGCAACTTTTTTCGGCTACTCGAGGAACGACGCCGCCATTATTGACCCGCAGCATCGTGTTTTCCTGGAGTGCGCCTGGGAGGTCTTGGAAGCCGCCGGCTATGATGCCGACACCTACGAGGGACGCGTGGGCGTCTTCGCCTCAGCTTCCCTGAACGTATATCTGCTTCGCAACATCTTGGGGAATCCGACGGTGAACGAGCAGTTCAGCCTGTTTCAAGTCCTCTTCGGCAACGACAAGGACTTTCTCGCGAGCCGCGTCTCCTATAAACTGAACCTCCGTGGCCCTAGCATCACCGTGCAGACCGCGTGCTCTTCATCGCTCGTGGCGGTCGACCTCGCTTGCCAGAGCCTCGGCTTGTACCAGTGCGACATGGCTCTCGCTGGCGGGGTATCGTTCCACGATCCATTACGGGAAGGATACTTACACGAGGAGGAGGGAATCCTGTCGCGCGACGGCCACTGCCGCGCGTTCGACGCACTAGCCACGGGAACGTTGATGGGATCCGGCGCGGGCATCGTCGTCCTGAAGCGCCTCGACGACGCGCTCCGCGACGGCGATCACGTCCATGCCGTGGTCCGTGGCGGCGCTGTGAACAACGATGGGGCTCGCAAGGTGGGATATTCCGCTCCGGGTGTCGAAGGTCAGGCAGAGGTGATCATTGAAGCTCACGCTATCGCTGGTGTGGAGGCCGCGTCCATCGGTTACGTGGAAGCGCATGGCACAGGAACCCACTTGGGCGATCCGATCGAGGTCGCCGCACTCACGCAGGCATTCCGGGCTAAAACTGAGAGAAAAACCTTTTGCGCGCTCGGCTCGGTGAAGAGCAACATAGGGCATCTCGATGCCGCCGCGGGCATCACCGGGCTTATAAAGGCAGCGCTCACGGTACGCGAAGGCAAGATTCCACCGAGCGTCAATTTCGAGACGCCTAACCCCGAGCTCGCTTTGGCGGAGTCTCCGTTCTACGTGAACACGCGCTTGCTTGAGTGGCCAGATACTGGGTCCGTGCGTCGGGCCGCGGTCAGCTCGTTTGGAATCGGTGGCACGAACGCCCATGTGGTCTTGGAGGAACCACCCCGCACCCAAAGTCGTAATGCCACCGATGCCCTCAAGATCCTGCCGCTATCCGCAAACTCGGAAGACGCGCTGGCGGACGCATGCCGAAACCTGCACAACTATTTCGAGTCCAACCCTAAGGTGAACCTGGATGACGTAGCGTACACGCTTCAGGTTGGCCGAAAACACTTCGCTTATCGTCGCACTGTCCTTTGCCGCAGCGTGCATGAAGCCCTTCACAAGCTTCGCGAAGCGCCTGACCAGTCGAACTCGGCACATATCGCAATCGACCGCGGCGCTCGCGTTGCGCTCGTTATCGGGGATGCGTCCGCGTCGCCACCATCGGTGCTGGCCGCGCTCCGAGCCGACCCGCATTGCCAGGTCGAAATCGACCGCTGGATCGGCGCTATCGACTCCCAGGCATCGATGACGGCCGCCGCAGGGTTGTATGCCCTTGCTAAGCTCTGGCTGAAGTGGGGCATTTGTCCCGCCGTCACGACCGGCGTCGGCTTCGGGCAACCGGTCGCCGATCTTCTCGCAGGACGGTGCTCTTGGGAGCAGGCATTGGAATTGCTGCGACAGCGCGACGTTTCCACGTCAAGAGCGACGGAGCTTTCCGGAAGCTTCGACACGGTACTCGTTCTCGGACCCTATGTGCCTGACGAGTTGGCGTTCAGCTCCTCCGGGCCTCGAACAGTGATCGCTTGTTTCGACGAACTCACCGAAAACGCCCCGGGCGCAAGCGCCATCGGGAACGCCGTCACGCGTACTCTCGGCGCACTCTGGCTGCGCGGCGTGCCTATCCGCTGGACGGCAGTGCACGAGGGAGCTGGGTGCCGGCGGCTACCGCTTCCGACGTATCCCTTCCGCCGAGAACGCCATTGGATCGATCCGTACATCACCGCGCCCTTCGAGCGGACCGTGCCGTCAAGTCCGGCCACGGAGAGCTCCGACCTAACGGCGCGCTTTACCTCAATTTTAGGTCACATCGCTCGCGTCGATCCGCTACAGATCGATCTATCGAGGTCGTTCTTCCAGTCTAACCTGGATTCGCTCTCCTTGATGCAGCTCGGCGTTCAGATCGAGACTCAACTCGGCTACGCGATCACGTTTCGTCAAATCGCGGACCTCGACTCGCCGCGGGCGCTGCTCGAACACCTGCGTGCACAGCTCGCACCCCCGCGTGAAGCGAACCAAGGCAACCCCGCGAGCGATTCGCACGCCCCAGAGAACAATTCCGCGATGCAACGGCTCAATGCCCTCACGCGCGAGCTCGATTCGCTGCGGCGTGAGCTCGCCCCAGCGGCTTCGAAACCCATCCTTGACGGCCAGCGCTCAGCGATCACACATCGCCAGTCCGGTGCTGAACACGCCGCCCTGGGACCCGAACAAAAGCGCCACGTCATAGATCTCAGCCGCCGCCACATCCAACGAACCCAGAAGTCGCGTGAGCTTTCGCGCCGTGCTCAATCCTTCCTTGCGGATCCGCGTAACAGTCACCGCTTTCGCATGGCCTGGAAGCAAATGGTCTATCCCATCAGCATTGCACGGGCGCGAGGGGCCCACGTGTGGGACATCGACAAGAACGAGTACGTCGACGTTTCTATGGGATTCGGGACAAACTTGTTCGGCCACTCACCAGACTTCGTTACTTCCGCGCTGACGGATGCCCTTGAATCCCAAAGGATGATGGTCGGCGGCCATCCTGATCTGGTGGCGGAAACGGCCCAGCTCTTGGCCGAGCTCACCGGTATGGAGCGCGTCACATTCTGCAATACTGGTTCAGAGGCGGTCATGACCGCAATCCGCGTGGCGCGGGCCATCACCGGCCGTGATCGGATAGCACTGTTCGCCGGAAGCTATCACGGCAACTTCGAGGGCGTCCTCGTCAAGCGAGACCCAGCAGAGACCGGGGGCGCGCTTCCTGCGACTCTCGGTATGCCCGAATCCCTAGCGCGCGACATCGCTGTGCTCGAATACTGCAACTCGGCGACACTTGAGCTGCTCCGCTCCACTTGCGACCAATACGCCGCCGTCCTCGTAGAGCCCATCCAGAGTCGAAATTTAAGCGTGGACCCGCGGGATTTTTTGCGCGAGCTTCGAGAGATCACCCGCTCGGCGGGGACGCTTCTAATATTCGACGAGGTTATCACTGGCTTTCGCTTGCATCCGGGCGGCGCGCAAGCCTGGTTCGGCATCGAGGCGGACCTCGCGACGTATGGCAAGATTCTGGGCGGCGGCATGCCGATAGGCGCCTTAACGGGCCGCCATGGCCATCTCGACTCGATTGACGGCGGACGCTGGGATTTCGATGACGCGTCCTTCCCGTCCGTCGATCAAGTGTTCGCTGCGGGAACATTCAACAAGCACCCGTTCGCCATGGCGTCGGCCCGCGCGGTCCTTAAGCGGATTCGAGACGATGGAGGCGCACTCCAGCGAAGCCTAAACGCCAGCACTGCGAGGCTCGCCGCGAATGTCAATGCCCATTGCGAGCGCAACGGCTTCGGCATAGGACTCTCGCACTCGGGCTCTACCTTCATGCTGTCCGCCGCGTCCGATGCAAAGTACGCTGACATCATCACTTACCACTTGCTCGAGAAAGGCATTCACGTAGGAAGCGGGCACGTCTCCTTTCTTTGCGAGGCTCACGGCTCTGCAGAACTCGACCATATCGAGCGGTCCATCGTGGAGAGCATCGACGAAGTCGCCGAGAGCGGATTCGTATCAAGGAAACCCGCCGGGCTACCGCTGTCAGGACTGCAGCGCGAAGTTTGGCTCGCACATCGTGTGCTCGGCGACGCTGCCGCGGCGTTGAATCTGTGCACCTTTGTGGATGCCGAAGGACCGCTGAACGTTTCCGCTGCCTCCGACGCCCTGCGCAACGTGGTCCTGCGCCATGACGCGCTCCGAATGTCCTTCGACGAGCGCGGGCGCTCACAGTTCCCCAAACGCTGGGACGCTATCGACTTCTCCGTGGTCGATTTCAGCGGTCTGGAAGACGGCATCGCACAGAAGCGCATCGATCACCTGCTCGAAGAGGAAGAGATTCGGCCGTTCGACATCTCGCGGGGACCCACGTTGCGCGCGCTTCTCGTGCGCTTGTCGAAGGACCGCCACGTGTTCGCGTTCTCGGTCCATCATATTTCCTTCGACGGTTGGTCGTACGGGGTACTCCGCGAGGAGCTAGAGGCTTCGCACGGTGCCTTCGTGGGGGGCGTGCCCTGTAAACTCCCGACTCCCCGTGCTTACGGCGCTTACGTAGCCTCGTGCAACAGACCCGCGCGCGCATCGGGTGATGATGCGCGTAGGGCCGAGGCCTCGTGGCGCGCCTTCTTGGAAACACCCACGATGCCCCGCTTACCTAGCGATGGACAGCGGCCGCCGCTCGCCACGTTTGCTGGTGCCCGGCGCTCGCGGCAACTCGGCGCCGATCTCTCGGAGGGTGTGCGCGAGCTCGCACGAAATTGCGGCGTCTCTCTCCATGCGGTCTGCCTCGCAGCATTTCAGCTGCTCATATCCGGCTTGACCGGTCAGTCTCGTTTCGTCATCGGGATTGCTGCGCTCGCTTCGGATGGCGTCGGGGACAAACCTATGATTGGCCTACGATCGAACCGCGTCCCGGTGCTCGTTCGGATCAATCCCGAGGAGACGCCGCGGTCACTCATGTTAGCGACCTGGAAACAAGTGGTCGAGGCACAGAGCTGCGCGGATTTTCCGCTCGGGGACTTTCTAGCGAACGGAAGGCTGTCGCGGGATCCATCGCGGGTCCCGCCGTTCAGCGCAATGTTCGACCTCACACGGGTTGCACCTGGCGATTCGAAGCTCTTCGGCTTGCCCACGAAGGCGAGGGGCATCGGGAAGGGCAAAGTCTTCCATGAGCTTTATTTAAACTTGGTAGACGGCGCCGCCAGCCTGGCGCTTGAATGTGACTACGCGTCCGATTTGTTCCACCACGATACGATCGGTCACTGGCTGGACGAGTACGTCGCGATCCTGAGTCACCTGCAGTCCAAGCCGGACGAGCCGTTCGTCCACTTGAAAGACGGCCGCACAAGGCAACCGGTACACGTCTTGGTCCAAGAACAGGCGCTCATCAATCCGGATCGCGTTGCCATGGAGTGGCGCGACCAGGTAGTCACCTATCGCGAGCTCGACCGGAGAGCGGACTGCCTCGCCGCCATCCTTCGCGCCCAGGCAATTGGCCCCGATCAGCGCGTCGCGGTGTGCGTCCGGAGATCGCCAAACTTGATCGTCTGCCTGCTCGCCGTATTGAAGGCGGGAGGCACCTACGTGCCATTGGACCCCGATTTGCCGCGCGCCCGCATAGAGCTCATGCTCGCCGGCTCGGACGCAGCCATGTTCCTGTACGATCTGGACCCGGCGGGCGAGCTCGCGGATCGCTTTCCCCAGAATGCGCAACTCGATCTGCGCAAGACAACATGGATCTCCGCACAAGCTTGTCCCGAGCTTACGTTGTTTCACGAAGAGTGCCTTGCGTACCTGCTGTACACGTCCGGTTCAACCGGAAAGCCTAAGGGGATCGGGATCTCGCATCGCGCGCTCTCCAACTTTCTCGCCTCGATGCGTCTCCGGCCAGGACTCGACAGGGAGGAAGTACTCGCGGCAGTGACGACTGTGTCCTTTGATATGGCGGTCCTGGAGGTGTTCTTACCGCTGATTTCGGGGGCAAGAGTGGTTCTTTTGGATAAGGAGCAAGCCTACGATCTCGGACGTGTGGCCGACACACTTCGTGACGTTCAGGCCACCACGTTGCAGGCGACGCCCTCTCTACTCAGGCAGCTAGAGGTCACCGCCTTGCAGGGCCTTCGCGTCATCTCGGGCGGGGAGGCGTTGCCCTGTGGATTGGCGGCGACGTTGCACTCGCACGGCGCAACGCTCTGGAACATGTACGGTCCGACCGAGACTACCGTGTATTGCAGCGGTGGGCACGTGGAGCCCGGCGCCAGCTCGATTTCACTTGGAGAGCCCGTACTCGGCACCACACTCAAGCTACTCGACGCGCACTTCGTACAGACGGGCACAGAGGTAGGCGAGATCGTGGTTGGCGGTGCCGCTCTAGCCCGCGGCTATTGGGAGAGGCCGGATCTGACCGCGGCCGCTTTCGTACCGGACGAGACCGCTGAACAACTGGGTCAACGCATGTATCGAACGGGGGACGCGGCGCGGAGGCTCCCTCATGGCGCGCTCGTGTTTATCGGGCGACTGGATCGACAGGTGAAGGTGAATGGAGTTCGCGTCGAACTCGATGAAGTGGAGGCGGTCATCTCCCGGCATCCGGGTGTTCTCCAGTGCGCGGTCTTGCTCACCCGGAGCGAAAGTCATCGTGACGAGCTCGTCGCGTACGTCGTCCTTGAGCAAGGCTCGGGATTTTCTTCCTGGGATCTGCGCAAGCGCCTACGTTTGACGCTCCCGGAATCGATGATCCCCGTGACCTTCGTGCAGGCACCGGAGCTCCCGCGTGACGCGCACGGCAAGATTGACCGCCGGGCGCTGGCTTCCGGAACTCCATCTCAGCAGCCAAGCACCGGACCTCAAGGCGCGCTTTTCGGACGCGAGCGCACCGTTGCCCAAATCTGGAGCGAGGAATTGAACATCGAGTTCGTCCGTCCAGAAGACCATTTCTTCGACCTGGGCGGCAATTCTTTCCAAGCCGTTCAGGTGATCTGGCGCATGAAGCACGAACTCGACATGACTATCGGCTTTAACGACTTTCTATTCAAGACGCTCGGCCAAATGGTCGCTGATGCCGAAGGCGTTTCATGATCGAACCCTTTTTCTTCAATGCGAATGGGCGAAGGCTATTCGCAGCGTACCACCCCGCCGCATCCGGTTTCCGCGCAGGGATGGGTGTCGTGCTCTGTCAGCCGATCGGACAGGAGGGGATTCGCTCCCATCGCAGCCTCTTTCAACTCTCCGAGCTTCTCGCGCAGAAGGGGATCCATGTTCTTCGCTTTGACTATACCGGCTCGGGGGACTCGCAAGATGACTTCGAAGAAGGAGGACTCGTGCGGTGGACGCTGGACATACATCATGCGATCG
>WUUC01189149.1_pt1 | contig 12171 bp, 14 predicted proteins | sample 6278441 | NCBI WGS metagenome assembly WUUC01 (sample SAMN13675441, study PRJNA597444) | soil metagenome | isolation source: soil | place: USA: Washington | collected 2017-10 | reverse complement strand
ATTTCTGATTTTCAATATTCCAGTATCGAATCTGGTATACGTTATACATTCAATGATTGAAAATAGTGCCCCAGGAAACGGAATTTCATATGCTAGAAAAGCCTACCCTAATTAATCCATAACTTTGCCCCGGCAAATTCCAGGTATTTTAATATAAAATTTATGGTTTCAACATTTGACCTATCCCTTCCTATTGCTATCGGTTCTGATCACGCTGGGTTTGAATATAAAAAAAAGCTCATCCAATGGCTTCAGGAACAAGGCTTTGAAATTCTGGATATGGGAGTTCATCAAAATAACTCCTCCGATTATCCCGATTTTGCACACCCCGTAGCAAGTGCAGTAGAAAAACAGGAATCGGCGTTCGGCATTCTGTTGTGCGGCAGTGCTAATGGAGTATGTATGACCGCAAACAAGCACCAGGGTATCAGGGCTGCCTTATGTTGGGAGACAGAAGTCGCAAAACTAACCCGTCAGCATAATAATGCTAACATTATCTGTATACCTGCAAGGTTTGTAGCTTTTGAATACGCCCGCCAAATGGTTGAACTATTTATGGAAACCCAGTTTGAAGGCGGACGGCATCAAGTGCGTGTTGATAAGATCTCCTGCTAGATTAATCCCATTCGCAGTAGTAGTCTCATAGGGTGAACTTTTTGTTTTCCCATTCCCGGAATTTACGGGCCCGATTAAACCTTCTTTATTCGTCTCGGTCTTTAATCTGTCATTCATTTTTTAACCCCCAATCCCCCACTCATGAAAATCGACCGTTTAATGAAAATCGGCTTTTTAAGTTCGGCATTATTGTTCGCAGTATTCAATTTTGCAAATGCCCAGGACAAAATCGACAAGCTGGAAGACAAATATGACCGAAAGGAAAACCAACGAGATCGTAAAGAAAATCGTAAAGATCGTAAGGAGGATATCAGAGATCGGAAAGAAGACCGAAGGGACAGGCGAGAAGACGTTCGGGACCGTAGAGAGGATGTCCGTGATGCCAGGCATAATGGCGGCGCCCTTGATAAATTAGAAGATAGAAAAGACAAAGCCGAAGATCGCAGGGATAAAAAAGAAGATGTTCGGGATAAAAAGGAAGATCGACGGGATCGCAGAGAAGATGTTCGTGACCGAAGAGAAAATCGCCGTGACCGAAGGGAAAATGTACGTGACAGAAGACATTAATGAAATACCCTTGTACTTTTTGAAAATAAAAAAGCGGCTCCAGAGCCGCTTTTTTTGTGTAGTTAGTGTTACCATCCAAGTATATAGGCAAAGATGAGTGGGGCTACAATAGTAGCGTCACTTTCGATGATGTATTTTGGTGTATGTATATCTAATTTTCCCCATGTTATTTTTTCGTTTGGCACTGCTCCTGAGTACGAGCCAAACGATGTTGTTGAATCAGATATCTGACAGAAGTATGTCCAGAAAGGAACATCATGCCATTCAAGATCCTGGTACATCATAGGCACGACGCAAATTGGAAAATCACCCGCAATGCCACCGCCGATTTGAAAAAAACCAACTCCTTTTCCACTGCTGTTCTTTCTGTACCAGTCGGCAAGCCAAACCATATATTCAATGCCACTCTTCATGGTACTGGCTTTTATTTCCGCTTTTATAACGTATGAGGCAAAAATATTTCCCATCGTACTGTCTTCCCAACCCGGCACTACGATAGGAAGATTTTTTTCAGCAGCGGCTACCATCCAACTATCCTTAGGGTCGATCTCGTAATCCTTTTCCATTACTTTGCTGAGTAAAAGCTTATACATATACTCGTGAGGAAAATATCTTTCACCGTTTGCATCAGCTTGTTTCCATATGTTAACGATGTTATGCTGAATCTTACGAAACGCCTCCTCTTCTGGTATACACGTATCTGTTACCCGGTTTAAGCCCTGCTCCAGAAGCTCCCATTCCTGTTGCGGGGTGAGATCGCGATAATTTGGAATTCTTTTATAATGCGAGTGTGCAACGAGGTTCATTATATCTTCTTCGAGATTAGCACCCGTACAGGAAATGATAGCTACCTTATCCTGCCTAATCATTTCAGCCAAAGAAACCCCCAGCTCAGCAGTACTCATGGCTCCGGCCAGGGTGATAATCATTTTTCCACCTTCAGCCAGATGCGCCTCGTATCCCCGGGCTGCATCTACCAGCGCTGCAGCATTGAAATGTCTGTAATGGTATTGTATAAATTCAGAAACAGGTCCTTTACTCATCTTACCTTTTTTAATGGCGGCAAAGGTAACATAAATGGAAAAAATAGGTATAATTGAAATGCCCCGGAATACCGAGGCATTTTTTTCCAACATAAACCAACTTGAGAAAGGTCTTAATTCACTATTAATTCTTTTTTTCTTTTTTGAACACATCCCAGCCACTAGAACCGGTCGACTTAAGTACGATTTTCTGATCGGCATTCTCGAGCGTTACATAATAAGATGTGCCGTTTTCTGTAGATAATAATTCAAATAGATCGGTGATCCAATAATTTTGGTAATCCTTCTTCATACCAGATAACAGGTGAATTGGTAATTGGTTTGAAAGAATGTTCCTTGTAATAACTAAAAGCTCACCGGTATGATCGTAATAAGCGAACATTACCTGGTCATTTAGCTTAAAAGTTGCCTTAACATAATCTTTGCTGCTAACCCAATTCACGTCCTGGGCATTTGCAAATTCCTTTTTGAAAGAATTGACAGCTCTCTGGTTAATTGTTTCTTCATTGTTTGCAAAAACGGTTGATAAACCCATTGTGAGCATCATGGCCCACATTAAAATGCTCTTTTTCATTTTTTAAATTTTTATTGTTTTAATTATTTTGATTGATTGGTTTCGAGTATATGACGCGTACTTTTTTAAAATGTTACAGCTGTGATTACTTAATTATTGATATCATAACACAAAAGTATATGGGCAGAAATGTATGCACAAGCCAATATTGACTAATGGTAAAGTTTCTGCAACTGTTCAGGAAAATAAAAAATAAACAACATTCACGCTAAAATATAAAATCAATGAAATTCAATACAGGCAAGGGTTACAGACGATTTAATTAAAATCGATGATTGGATAGTTAATCCATAGTTAAAATGCTTAAACGATTTGCATGCTATTAAATATCACATTATATCACTCAAAGAGGGTAACATTACTCACATGAATATGTGATGGACAAGGCCATTTTTGCACCCATCACCGGTGATTTACCGCTCATCCAAAAAAATATTATGATCCTTTATTTAGATACACCGATTGTATCTTAAGCCGGTTACCTGAAAAGCTTATTATTGTATTTAATTTTTACGGCCGGATGAATTACCTCGCTCATGCTTACTTATCTTTCAACCAGGCTGAAACTCTTGTTGGGAATATGATAAGCGATTTTGTAAAAGGCAAAAAGAAATTCAACTACTCTACAGGAATTCAGAAAGGCATTGCCCTTCATCGTGCTATTGACGAGTTTACAGATAATCACGAGGCAACGAAATCGGCGAGAAAATTATTCCAACCTTACTACGGATTGTACAGTGCAGTATTCATGGATGTTGTATATGATCATTTCCTGGCTTTGGATGACGGGGAATTTACGGATAGTTCCCTGTTGGAGTTTTCACAAACTACCTACGAATTATTAGATGGTTATGAAATTGTTTTCCCGGATAAGTTCAGATCCATTTACCCTTATATGAAAGAGTATAACTGGCTATATAATTACAAGAACAAGTTGGGCATTAAACGCAGCTTTGAAGGAATATCCTACAGAGCATTGTATATGACGGAAAGTACAACTGCCTTTAAGGTTTTTAATGAAAATTACGACCTGCTTCAGGGATATTATTCGTCCTTTTTTCCATCAGTCAAAAACTTTGCTTCTTCCAGAATGCAGTCATTAGGCTGAAAATATAAACTGGTTGTAATTTTTTGTAATCAGAAGTTTTAGGAAACCATTATTTCGCAAAACGATCTTATGACCAATGATTCTTTTATTTTTGACAGTAAACTTAACCGTATGAAACAGACTTTAGTGCTTTGTTTATGTGTCATCACCTTATCTGTAACGTCCAGGGCACAGTTGAAAACGCCTCCAGTCGATAAATCGCCGATGGACATGTGCCACTACCCGGCAAATTACCCCGTTCTTAAAATCCAGAATAAGGCAACTGAGCCCCTGATGGCAAGAGTTATTTATAGCCGTCCCCAGAAAAATGGAAGAATGGTGTACGGTGAATTGGTTGAATATGGCAAGTTGTGGAGATTAGGCGCGAACGAAGCAACCGAACTGGAGTTATTTAAAGATGTAAAAATCGGGAATAATAAAGTCAAGAAAGGTCGGTACACGATGTATGCAATTCCTCAGGCCGATAAATGGACGATAATACTGAATAAAGAAACAGACGTTTGGGGTGCCTTCCAATACGACGAAAAGAAGGATATCCTACGCACCGATATTCCTATCATTAAAACAGAGGAGCCTGTGGAAACTTTTTCCATGGAATTTGAAAAGATTAGTGGCGGTGCAAACCTGATAGTCATGTGGGATGATGTAAAAGCAGCTATTCCGTTCATTTTTTAGAAATACTGAACAACGTTTATGCCGAGACTATTGAATATCGCAGTGCTGCTAGTTATTGGTTTTCCATACCTGGGATGCAACCCTAAAGAGGATCCTTCTGGGGGAAAATCAAAGGTGAATACTCCTGTTAATGCCGGTACTGAACCAGCTGTGAATACAGTAAACCTCGATAAATCTCCCCTGGATATGAGTTATTATCCTGTTGAATATCCCAAATTAAAAATGACCGGTACTTCAAAAGAAGATGTGGTAGTACGGGTAATTTACAGCAGACCTAAAAAAGAAGGACGAATTATATTTGGTAACGTTTTGAAATTTGGTGCAAGATGGAGACTGGGTGCTAACGAAGCCACGGAAATAGAATTTTTTAAAGACGTCACTATTCAGAATAAATTGATAAGAAAAAACAGGTACATTATCTATTGCATTCCATATGAAAATAAGTGGACGGTAATTCTGAACAACGATCTTTTTACATGGGGTCTGAAAATCGATTCAGGTAAGGACGTCCACAAATTTGATATTCCCGTTATCAAAACTGCTTATCCCATTGAGTATTTCACGATGTCGTTTGAAAAAGCTGAACCAGGTATAAACCTTGTAATGGCGTGGGATACCATCAGAACTTTACTTCCTATTACATACTAATTTTCTATCGTTATTGCTCCTGGCAGGCAGAGTTTACAGTACTTATTATTCCGATATTTACAGCATGTGTGGCATTGTGGGTATAATATCTCCTGATCCCGGCAAATTCAGCATTAGCCTAATACAAAAAATGACGCAGGCGTTGAGCCATCGGGGGCCCGATGGTGAATCGTCATGGGCGAATCCATCAGGACATGTACTTTTCGGCCATCGCAGGCTTGCAATAATTGATCTCAGTGAAAACGGAAGCCAGGCCATGCATTACGGTAACAGGTACACTATCGTTTATAACGGCGAAATTTACAACTACGTTGAATTAAAAGAAACTCTCCTGAAGAAAGGGTATGTATTTAAGTCCCATTCTGATACGGAAGTGATTCTGGCAGCCTATGATTGCTACAAAGAACGTTGCCTGGAAATGTTCGACGGTATGTTTGCCTTCACTATCTGGGATGAAGAACTTAAAACCATCTTCGCCGCCCGTGATCGCTTTGGCGAAAAGCCGCTCTATTATAGTTACGATGATAGTTCCAATCATCTTTGGTTTGCATCGGAAGTGAAAGCCCTCGTAGCAGGTGGCATACAGGCGCCAATAAATGATGAAAAATTATTAATGTTTTTGGGCCTCGGCCAAACGGAAAACCCACAGGATGCGGAAGGGACATTCTATCAAAACGTGAGGCAGCTCCCGCCGGCACATTTTTTAATTTATAGACCCCTGGAAAAAAAGTTGCTTGTAAAAGAATATTGGAAACTGGATAAGGAGAAGCAAGTGTCGATTAGTAAAGAAAACGCAATCAAACGATTCAGAGAGTTACTTACCACGTCTGTCGCTCGGCGGCTGAGAAGCGATGTGCCATTAGGAACTTCGTTGAGTGGTGGCCTTGATAGCTCAGCTCTCGTTGCAACCATTCACGGGCTTACAAATATGTCAGGCGCACTGAAAACTTTTTCAGCAGTATTTCCAGGCTTCGAGAAAGATGAATCATTTTTCATCCGAAGTGTAACAGAGTCTTTCGCGTTGGAACAACGTTCCGTGACGCCGACTCCCGAAGAGTTTGTTCGTGACTTTCAAAAATTATTATATCATCATGAAGCACCTGTTTCGTCAGCCAGTGTTTACGTTCAATACAGGGTATTTGAGCTTGCTAAAGAAAATAATATAAAGGTTCTGCTTGATGGCCAGGGTGCAGATGAAGTACTGGCAGGTTACACTAAATACATTCATTGGCACCTGCAGGAGCTTTTAAATAGTTACAGATTCTCAGATTTCAATTCAGAAAAAAAAGCTTTTATAGCCAACAAAATACCCTTTCAGTGGAGCTGGAAAAACTATGCATCGGCATTTGCGCCCCATCTTTCAAAAAACACCCTGGAAGAAAAAGAGCTGAATACGATCAGAAGAAATGATGATATGAATAAAGACTTTGTACATCAAAATCTTAATAAAGACTTTGTACAAAAGCCTTATGTATCCAAGCTGAACGATATCCTGTATTTCAATACTTTTAGATCAGGATTAAGTGAACTACTACGCTATGCAGATCGGAACTCTATGGCTCATGGCAGAGAAGTCAGATTGCCTTATCTGAATCATGAGCTTGTAGAGTTTATTTTTTCTTTACCGTCTTCTTTCAAGATCCATAACGGATGGACCAAATGGATATTAAGAAAGTCAGTTGAAGAAATGCTTCCTGCAGAAATAGTGTGGCGAACAGATAAAGTGGGATTTGAACCTCCACAGAAATCCTGGATGAAGAATGACAGAATTCAAGACTATATATATGAATCAAAAAAAAATCTTGTAACCAGGAGAATTTTAAATTCCTCTGTTTTAAGCAAAAAAAATCAGCCGCATGATGCATATGCGGCTGATAATTTAGATTGGCGTTACCTCGTTGCAGGGCAGTTGGTAAAATAAACCCTTAATTCATTTAAGGTTATCGCTTTTTATACTTTTCGTACAGAAAACTGTTTCCACTGTTATCCAACCTCATAGTGTACCAATGGTTTGCATCTTGCATTTTTACAAAATAAGTTACATCATTCCCGGCTGTAACCTCTGTAACACCATACAATTCCTTTTTTGAATGTTCTCGTTTAAGCCTGTTGTAAATATTCAAAGGAAGCGTTTGAGGTGCGTAGTACCTGATAGAACCAATCATGAATCCGTTCCTATCGTAGTTTACTTTAGATCGGATCCCGGTGTGTACAAAACTTACGGTATAATGAGTCTTGTACTCTTCCCACTTTACGTCTTCCGCAGCGGCAAAGGTTTCTTTAAAGGACTTCAAAACTTTTTCATTTACTTCATAGGCATATGCGCCTGCGACAAGCAACATAGAACAAACGATGGCTAATACTTTTTTCATGGCTGTACTTTTAATTTGGTGATTATTTCAGCTCAAAAATATGTTCCTGGTATGTTTGTATCAACCAAATTGGTACTGGTGGCAGAGACAAGAAAAGATCTACGAATTATTTCGGACGTATACAGCAAGTCTGAACCTCATGAACCGGCTGAAATACACGTCAGCACTACATTCCAGCCAATGTTGCACCTTATTTTATTATGTCGGTTAACCTTATGTTAAAGTGAATTTGGTAGTATGAATGGTAACTATGCAATTGATTAAACCGGGTTGTGACAGCTTCTATTTTAATTGTGCATCTTTGCACTCCATAATTACACTTAATCGGACATATAATGAAACTCGCAACTAAGCTTATACATGGCGGAATTCAACCAGATCCCTCAACAGGAGCAATTATGACACCTATATACCAAACATCAACATATGTTCAATCGGCGCCGGGAAAAAATCAGGGATATGAATACGCCCGGTCACAAAATCCAACCAGAAAGGCACTTGAAGATGCATTAGCCGTAATTGAAAACGGCAGGTATGGTCTTGCATTTAGCAGCGGTGTGGCTGCAACTGATGCGGTAATAAAATTGTTGCAACCGGGAGACGAGGTTATCGCTGCAAATGATATGTATGGGGGCACTTACAGGCTATTCACGAAAGTTTTCGAAAAATTCGGGTTGAAATTCCATTACGTAAACATGCAAAAGGCTGAAAATATTCAACCTTATATCAATACTAATACCAAGCTGATCTGGCTGGAAACCCCCACGAATCCATTAATTAATATTGTTGATATTGAAGCCATATCCGCCATCGCCAAACGCCACAACATTTTAGTAGCGGTGGACAACACTTTCGCATCTCCTTATCTACAGACACCCTTAGACCTGGGTGCAGACATAGTCATGCATTCTAGTACAAAGTATCTTGGTGGCCATAGTGATGTAATACAGGGAGCACTTGTAATGAACGATGCAGCATTAAGGGAACAATTATACTTTATTCAAAAAAGTTGCGGGGCAGTTCCCGGACCAATGGATTGTTTCTTAGTTCTACGTGGACTTAAAACACTTCACCTGCGCATGGACCGGCACAATTCTAATGGAGAAGCAGTTGCCCGTTTTTTGCGTACGCATCCGAGCGTAGGTGAAGTGTACTGGTGCGGCTTTGAAGATCATCCTGGTTATGCAGTAGCGAAAAAACAAATGCGCGGATTTGGGGGAATGTTAAGCTTTACCTTAAAAGATCCAAGTACAATGGCAGCGAATAAAGTATTATCGGGCACAAAACTTTTTGCATTAGCTGAAAGCCTTGGAGGTGTTGAATCGTTGATCAATCACCCGGCAACTATGACCCACGCCTCAATACCTCGGGAAGAACGCATTAAAAATGGGCTTTCAGATTCTCTTATTCGGCTAAGTGTAGGGCTTGAAGATGTGAATGACCTTATAGAAGACCTGAAGCAGGCATTAGAGTTATGAATCAAAAAATAAAAGCTTTTCTAAATAAGAAGGTTGATGAATATAATCAACCTTTTTTCATAGAAACAGATCCCATCTGTATCCCACACATGTTTTCAAAAAAACAGGATATTGAAATAGCCGCTTTGTTTGCTGCAGTATTTGCATGGGGTAACAGGACTACCATTATCAATAAGTCTAAAGAGCTCTTGGAGCTGATGGATTTCATGCCGCACGAATTCTGTTTACATCATACCAGCAGTTCTTTAAAAAAACTAATTGGATTCAAGCACAGAACATTTAATGATACCGACCTATTGTACTTTATTGAATTTTTCCGTTTCCATTATTCACAGCATGACTCACTGGAGCCTGCATTTTCAAAATGGGTCAGTAAGAGCGACCTGACAATTGAGAAAGGACTCATCGGGTTTCGGGAATATTTTTTCTCTTTGCAACATGTGCCATCCCGTACCATGAAACATATTTCATCACCTTTACGGAACTCAACATGCAAGCGCTTAAATATGTTCCTCCGATGGATGGTTCGCAAGGATAAGCAAGGAGTTGATTTCGGAATCTGGAACAAAATCTCTTCAGCACAGCTTGTGTGCCCGATTGATCTTCATGTAGCAAGAGTCGCTAAACGACTGAAGTTGTTGCAGCGAAAACCAATTGACTGGATCGCCGCATTAGAACTAACTGAACATTTGCGATCGCTTGATAAGGAGGATCCTGTTAAGTACGATTTTGCACTGTTTGGCTTAGGAGTGATGGAAAAATTTTAATAAAATCAGCGACATGCCAGATATGTACAACATAATGGTGCAAAAGAAACTATCTGAAGATTTTAATATCGAGCCGGAGGGAATTAATACGCCGTTCAGAGACCAGCTTGCATCAAAGATCAATGATCTTGTTCAAAGAGACTTTAATACCCTAATATTATTATTATACAGAATTGATGTGAGTGAATCAAAGCTCAAAGAAACTTTGGAAAAGAATCCCGGTCACAATGCTGGTAGCCTTATCGCGGATTTAATAATAGAACGACAGCTGCAAAAAATAAAAGCAAGAGAAAACGCTGGAATGAATCCGCCGGCTGGTGACAATGAGGCCTGGTAAAAGCAACATGAAAAGGATGACATCGCGAAGACATCATCCTTATTGGTGGGATTTCTATTTGAACATTAATTCCTTTACCTTCTCTTTATCCTCTTTTTCTTTCTGAAGATCGAACATAGTTCCGAAAACACGGTCCCAAAGGGTTGTACTAACGCCGTAACCCTTTCCCTCATTTTTATAGTGATGAAGATGGTGATTTCTCCAAAGCGGTTTCATCCATTTGAATGGAGGATTCCAGGCATGTATGGCATAATGCATTGTGCCGTACATCAGGTATCCCCAAAGAAAACCGGGAAAGAACACAAAAACATATTTTCCGATCAGTAGATAAAAAATGCCAAAGAGAACTGCTGCGATTATGAAACTGGGAACCGGTGGCATGAACAATCTTTCTTTATCTCGTGGAAAATGATGATGGTTACCATGCATTACGTAGATTATCCGTTGGGCACGCTCGCTATCACCCACCATATGAAACAGAAAACGATGAAGAACGTATTCTACAAGAGTCCAGCAAAACATTCCCACAATAAAAAAAATTGCAATTTGCCAAAAAGGTGCGCTAAGCTTAAAGAGAGAATAATATTGCAATCCAACTATTAAAGGGATGTACATCCCCCAGATAACCAGTGGATGAGTTTTTGTAAGCATTTCAAGGTAACTGTTATGAAACAGCTGTGCCTGTCCTTTGTTATGAATTTTTTCAAATTTCATGGCTCGAAATTACGAAGTGATATTTAAAAAAAAACTACTGTTATTCTGATATGACGTAAATAAGCGTGGACTGATAAGCTAGCTACTTAAAATTCTTTGATGTTGTGACAAGCTGAGCAATGATAATGTAAAAATATTTTATTTTAATAAACCAATGAGTTAAAATATCAATGTTACTTCTTTTAGTGCATCTATACGTCAGCTTTATATGCGCTGGCGCTTCCCAGTTTACCTGAACCTGCCAGTCATAATGTTGCCCGTAAACTGATTATTCCCTTTATTTTTGCGCACACCTGGTTCAACAGTAAAAACTATACACATGAAACTTGTTTCTTATCTTAAAGAAGGTCATGAACAACTCGCAGCACTTATCGATGGCCATTTATATGATATGGAACTCTTGCATCCGGATCTTCCGAACAGCATGGGCATATTTCTAAACTATTGGGAAGATGCTTTTCCTATGGCAAAAGGAGGTGAGATAATGATCCGGGAAGGAAAGATTCAGACAAATAAAGGCATTCCCTATGATCATGAAACAATATTAGCGCCTGTACCTTTTCCTGCCTCTTGTCGCGACGGCTATGCTTTTCGCCAGCATGTTGAAGCTGCTCGAAAAAGCCGCAAAGCAGAGATGATTCCGGAGTTCGACCAGTATCCAATTTTTTATTATACGAATCACCATAGCGTCCAGGGACCTGGGGAAGTACTCTGCATGCCAGATCACTTTAACAAATTAGATTTTGAGCTCGAGTGTGCCATAGTGATTTGTAAACACGGTCGTAATATCCGGGCCAAACATGCCGACCAATATATCGGTGGTTTGATGATCATGAACGATTTTAGTGCAAGGCAACTGCAGATGGAAGAGATGTTATTGAATCTTGGTCCTGCAAAAGGCAAAGATTTTTCTACAGCCCTGGGACCCTGGCTAGTTACACTTGATGAATTAGAAGATAAAGAAATACCTGCCAAAACAGGACATGTTGGGAGATGTTGGAATCTTAGGATGCAATGTTGGGTAAATAAGATCCAGGTGAGTGATGGTAATGTGGGGGATATGGACTGGACCTTTGCTGAAATTATTGAAAGGGCTTCATATGGAACAGATCTGCATCCTGGTGATGTTATAGGAAGTGGAACTGTAGGTACCGGCTGCTTCCTGGAATTAAATGGAACCGGGAAACTGAATGATCCTTCTTATAAAGAACAATGGTTGCAGGAAGGCGACTTGGTTGAAATGGCGATTGATCATTTAGGTTGGTTATCCAAT
>WUUC01005692.1_pt1 | contig 12171 bp, 17 predicted proteins | sample 6278441 | NCBI WGS metagenome assembly WUUC01 (sample SAMN13675441, study PRJNA597444) | soil metagenome | isolation source: soil | place: USA: Washington | collected 2017-10 | reverse complement strand
TCGCCTCATGGGAGATACGCATGGACTCATCATCCGGGAAATCGGCCTTGAGCCGGTTCGAGATCTGCTCCGGACTCCACGCCGTCACCCACTCGCGGTCGCCCCGGTGCGGCTTGTTCCTGCCCTTCCACTCCGGCACACCAGGGCCGGCGACGATACGACCGTCAGGAGCCCGGACGACACCGGCGAGCTTGTCCTGCACGTACTGGTGCAGCCGTTCATTCGTTACAAGCTTGGCGGTCTTCGGCCGCTGGGCGAACCGTTCTGCTTTCCATTGCGCGACCGACGCACGGTAGTCGAGCTTCCCTGCGCGAGTAGCTGCGTTCCGGCGCAGCTCTCTGGAAATCGTTGACGGGCTCCGTTTCAGCTCCTGGGCAATTTGCCTCACACCGGTGCCCTGCGCGTTCAACAGCGCGATCTCCTCACGTTCTTCGAACGAAAGATACCGGCCTGTGAGCGGGGCAAGCATGAACGTCGGCATGCCGCCACGATCCCGGAACCAGCGCGCTCCGGCCGCTTGCGACACGCCAGCCAATGTCGCCGCCACCTCGCTCGTGCATCCCGTCGCGATCTCACGCCAGAACGCCCGCTCGGTGTCCCGCCGCAATGACGGCTTCCCAGGCGATTTCATCACAGGCCTGCCCGTCGCCACTTTCATCCAGCCTGCCGGCCTGCCCATCGCTACCTCCAGAATCGAGGTGTTGCGACGACCGGTTGAATCCGTCTAGTGATCGTCATCGTCGGCGGCGCCATCGTCGCGACGCGGACGAAGCGGACGAAAGCAGCCGCTCAGGACTTGGGGATTCGCCTCGACGGTGTTCGGGCATTCAAATCCTTCAGAGTGGGTGTGCCATCTAATCTGCTTGTCGACCGGGTTCGCGAAGTGGTGCAAAATCACCCAAGGTTCTCCAGGTTTGAAACCGTCTCCAATGGAGTACATGTATACGTCCGAGGAAACATTTGGACCTGGGGGGAGATAATTGAACTTCAGTTCGCTGAAGACTCCCAGGGCACAGAGATCAGCGCGAGCTGCCGCCCGCGGTTGAGAACAACTTTGGTGGACTACGGGCAGAACGGAAAGGACCTAGCCTTATTCATTGACCTTCTCCTGCAACAGACAGGCACTGGCGTTGAGCGTTAGCGTCAGTGCAGGCCAGGGGACGGGCACGGACGGTGGGTGTCCCATTTCCTTAGGTATGGGACGTTCCAGTATTCGGTACAGCAGGAACACGGTGGATGACGCTTTGCGCGAGGAAGTCAGTAGCTTTGGGGAAGCTTGACTGGGGGTGTACTTGAGGGTTGTACATTGTATTCGGGCATCCGGCCCACTGTGTCCCGTCTTCTTGGAAGCGGATCAACACGCCGCCGGATATATTCAGCTAACCGTGTCATCCGCCTGGAGACGCTTAAACAACGCCTTTACAGCCCGGAGCGAAGCGCAGGGCCTTCGCCAGGGTTTACACAGTGTGGACAGCCTTGAGCTGTGCGGAGGGCTCCGCCTGCCCGACAATGTGCAAACCCCGGCCCAAAAGCCCAGGTTTCCGCTGTGCGGGCACGCCGACCGGCGGCCCGACTTTACGGATCAGGCGGTCCGCAGGTTTACCTACGGCGAGGAACCGCAGGTGATCGCCCAGATCCCCCTTGTCAACGGCGAAACCATCGAAATCCACGGGTACGCCACACACTGGACCCAGGGACGAGGTCGACGTCGCTTGGACCGACGACCGCGGCAGCCAATACACCTGCTGGGTACCAGCCAACCAGGTCCACAGGCCCACGGCCGACGAATGGCATGGCAACTACCTCCCCCGCTGAGCAGGAGGGATATTCGGCTGTTAATGCCGGCGACTTTACGTGCTGTCTTCCTTCGATTCGAGATTCTTCGGCTTGGAAAAAGCAAACATGAAGCGTACAGAACGAAATTTAGGAGACGTTCCGGCATAGATTTGCCTTTATGAAATCGTCCAAAGGGCAAAGCCCGACAGCTACACCAACCCCGCAGGTGCCCCGGACGCTTCCGAAAAAAGCCTTGGAGCGCATCCACCTTGGCCAATCATTCGCCGAGTACGACACTTCCCTGGATAGCCCCACCGTTTTTGTTCACACCCCTGCCCTGCAAGCGGCGTCCGATCCTACGAATCCGCATTGCTTCTTTGTCGGCCGCCGAGGCACAGGCAAAACCGCCACGACAAAGTTCCTGGAACAAAACAGCGACCGCGTGACGATCATCCGCCCGGAAATCTTCTCACCGAGCAGCCTCAATATCCCGATGGCAGAATTCGAAAATGCCAACCAGAAGCCCTTCCGTTCCCTGCTGGCAGCCTTCAAGCGCAGCCTTCAGGACGAAGTTCTCTTTCAGGTGGAACCTAAGGCGAACCGCCTTGATAGGAGTACCCAGGTCCTCCTCCAGCGGGAGCGGGACATCTACGGCAACATGGATTTCGACCTCAGAGTCCTCTATTTCATCAAAGCCCTAACCAAGCCCCTGGCCGAGTCGGATGACATCAAATGGCATGAGGAACTGAAGATCACAAGCTCGCTTTCCAAGGCCATGGGTGCCTTGGTCCTGGAACCCAGGGCACCCTATATCGTCCTTCTCGACGCAATTGATGACTTTTGGGACGGATCACAACAGGCAGTGCTTTACCTGACTGCCCTCATGCACGCGGCCGTGGAGGTCAACAGCAGAGTCCCAGGCGTTCGCGTGCTCATTTTCCTACGGGAGAACATCTTTGAGCGTGTTCGCCTCATCGATTCCGAGTTTTCACGTCTGGAAACTTGTGTGGTCGGCCTTGATTGGACACAGGAACAACTCATCGAGATGATCGAGCGGCGAACAAATGCTCCCCTTCCCGCGAAACTGCAGCTTGGCGGTCAAACATGGGATGCGCTATTCGAAGACGGCACTGAGGCCCGGCGAATGGTCTTGGAGTTCTGCCAGCACAGACCCCGTGATGTCCTGACCTATTGCAGCCTGGCCCTCGACACGGCCCAAGCGCATAAGCATGATCAAATCCTTCTGGAAGATCTCCAGGATGCCAGGAGGCGCTTCTCCGACAGCCGACTGAAGGATCTGAGCGACGAATATCAAGAAAACTATCCCCAATTGGGTGTGGCGCTGGCGAGTTTCTACGGTCTTGGTCAGCGGTTCACCACTGCCGGCATGCAGGACTTCCTGGACCGCTTAGTGACAGACGCTCAAGCTGTGACGCACTGTGGAACCTGGCTATTCGAGTACTCGACTGTCGAAAAGTTTGTGCGACTTCTTTACGACATTGGCTTTGTCGGGATAAAGGAATCGAGAAAAGGCAACTTGAATTCCAGGGCTCGGTTCCGCTCTCTCGGTCCCAGAGATACCACTCCTCCCCCGATTTCCGAGAGCACCGAGATTCTGCTTCATCCCTCGTACCATCCCGCGTTGGACCTACAGGACGTTCTGGTTCGAAGTCTCGGTCGGGACCAGGCGATCCGACGCCCGGGAATGATCCTGGACCTTCCCCATGCATTTTCATTCGACGAGTATCAGGAGTACGTCGGGGGCCTGAATGAACAGATAAAAACCGTGGAAAAGGGCAGCGCCCATGCTGCTGCTTTCGAGACCATTGTGGGTGAAACAATAGAGCTCTGTCTGTTTCGCAGCCTGACCAACGTTAAGGCGCAGGAGCGGGATTTCGATGGGACGATTCGCCGAGACTGGATCGGCTCGAATCGCGCACAATTTGGCTTCTGGGAGATGATGCGCCAGCGGCATGGGGCGACTCAGGTAATTTTCGAATGCAAGAACTATGAAGAACTCAAGGCATCCGACTTTCACCAAGCCTCCTACTACATGTCTGGAGCAGGCGGAAAGCTCGTGTTCATTGTGTTTAGAGGTGACCCTCATAAGAAGCATTACTACGATCATGTAAAACGGATTTTTGCTGACAAACAAGGCATAGTAATGCTGCTCAACGATAAGGACCTGGCCGTGTTCGCCCGCCAAGCCCATAAGGGCCAAGTCAAAGATGACCATTTACAGGACCGATACGACATGACGGTACGTCTCATCTCCTAGTCCGTCCCATTCCCTTGTAGGTACCAATTACCGGAGGAGCCCGGCGCACGTTGATGCCCCGCCAAGGCTGCGCCACGGCCAATGGCAGGATTATCTGATGGCGACTAAGCGATGGGATCCGGCTCCGGAAGCCGGAGTGGGTCCTGATGTACCGGAGGGGCCTGAGCCGCGGGAGAATCACGGAACTGACCGGCGCCCCGCTGCGGACCGTTGGTTATCACCTGATCGTGGCCAGGAAGCTTCAGCCCGGGCTGATGGCCGAGCGCCGAAGGGAAGCCCGGGACGGTCGAGCGGGGCTCCAGGACGCGTTTGCGACATGCCAGATCCGGTGACGTACTTGTGGTCCATACGCTGGACCGGCTGGGACGGATAGTGCGGACACCCTGAACCTGGTCCACGAACTGAAAGAACGAGGCGTCGGTGTCCGGACGCTGGCTGATCCCCTGCCTATCGACACTTCCAACCCGGACAGTTCTTATCGCGCAGCTGGCGGTTGTCATACTGGCACGTGGAACGGACCTACGCGGCCGAACGGCCTCACACGCCCGGGCGGTGGCATCCGCCAACGGGCGACGCACAGGACGGCCTTCCGTGATCGATTCCGAAAAGCTCGAACACGCTGCCCTGCTACGGGACAAAGGGTTCTCCATGAAGGAGATCACCGCCAAGACCGGGCTAAAACGCACCACCCTATACGGGCACCTGCCACCCCACTCTCCCGCCGCTGACTCGGTAGCTTGACGTTACCCGTTTCAATCCGTAGTTCCCACGGCAAGGATCCCGGCCGGGGTGCGTGGACCGGCGGACCGGCTCCGCTTGGCATGACGAAAAGCCATTCCAGGTCTTTCCAGTCGCCCACCGATGCTCGGCCGTCGGCGTGAAGTTCAAGGCAGTCGGCAACAGACCAGCCGTCGCGCGGAGTATGTAAGGCTCGGATCATTGCCCTCGGGCCCATGCTGCGCCCACCCAATGTCTCATCTCGGACCTCCCGACACCAATCCAGAAGACGTTGCTTGGGTCGTGGCCGCCAATACTGGGAAGTTCTGATGGTGGGAGGGCGTTGTTATTCTTCGGTCGCTTTCACCAAAACTTGGGTTTCAGGGTTGATATCAGTACGTGCGAGAACATCGTGTTTCCATCCTTCGTTCAACCCCATGAAGTCAACGGCAGCCTTGCCTTGCTTTACAGCTGCTGAAACTGACTGTCCTGAAGCCACGGCAGCATAAAACCTGGCAGCGAAGGTGGCCGCAGCAAGATCGCCGATGGAGTCGGCCGTAGCAATGATCGTTCCGGTGACATCTAGAAGTACTTCAGCTCCTTCCAACGTGTCGCAACCGTTGAGAATAAGAAGGGCGGGTGGAGTGTCCGTGGAGGAAAGCGCGAGGGCCAGCAAATCGTAGGGAATGTCTCTGCCCTCCGGCATAGCGACGTCGCCGTTGTCGAAAAGCAGCGCAGCATCGCCGGCGTGGCCAGAGAAATGCACAACATGCGGACGGAGGTCGTTCAGCCCGTCAAGCATGTCTTCGGGTGTTGCGGAGGGCCTGTAGGTAATTTCGATCAGATCTCGATGCAGGGATCCGCGAACGGCCTGCTGCACGCCTCTGACCTCCGCATCGGTCCGCAGATTCATTTCGGAGTTGGCTGTCATATAGAGCACGCGCAGGGGCTCAGGCTTGGGGTCAGGGATGACGCGAACCTCGTGGACGTATCTCACCTCCGGACGGGCCAATCGAGCGATATCTCGTGCGTGAGCCTTCTCCACTTGTCGCTCTCGTGTGGCCGTCTGGGATGCTTGTTTGCGCTGGGCTTCCGCTTTTCTGGCCGTGGCTTTTTCCTCCCGCTCCAGGTTCGTTCGGGCAGCAGTCGAGTCCTTGGCAAGCTGGGCTAGCTTCATGGACGCTTTAGCTGCCTTCGCGTCCTCAGCGGCAGCCTGCTTCTCCGCGGTCTCGGCGGCCCGCCGGTAGGAACGAGACATAGTGTCACTTGTTGTTCGGGCTATTTTGTTCAGCGCTGCAGACGCATTCGATCGGTGCTTCGCGGCTGCGGCGCGCGCTTTTGCCAGGTTGGTCTGCTCTACACTCTCTTGGCGGGCTAACTGAACCAGCTTGTCCCGGTACTGCTTTTCAGACACGGACTCTCCTCAGTCGTTCCCTTGATGTTGGCGTGCGGAGCTCATCACCGACTGGATGGTCATCGATGAATCGCGGGCTTTTAGCGTTCGAGTCCGCCGCGTTCTAGAGTTCTGCCCTTGCCACCCTGCTTGGCCATTTTCGAGGTTGTGGCAAGCGAGGGCTTTTCCGCCACAGCGGCCGTTGCCGGCGAGCCTTGGTGCTTGTCGGCCAGAAGGCGGGAGTTGACAGCTTCCCGATCACCCTTGCCTTCGAGGCTGTCGGCCAGTTGCTGACGCCGTTCAGAAGAGTCGTAGGCCGGTTCACCCTGTGCCTTTCGTGCGGCGCTGTCCTGCCTGTTGGCCCCAGCCACCGTAGCCCCGGCGACGATCTCATCGCTACGCGCTGCAGAGGCTTTGGTCCGTTCGGTTTCGGCTTCGGAACGTGCTTGCTGTGCCCGGGTGAGGGCTGCGGAAACGGACGCCTCGTCCGCTCCTGTGTTGTTCAGGTCGATGCCGTAACGGGCCTGCACCTGGTCGCGTATGTGTTCTGATGCCTGGGCGGCTTCAGGGTCAAAAGCCTTCCATGCCGTGGCTGTCTCGTGGGCGCGTTCGATCATTTCGGGGGTGACTTTGTCCCACCAGTCGTCCCGGGCGGTCGGTGCGAGCTGTGCCCGGGCTGCTGCACGCTGGGCGTCGAAGCGTTCCTGCAGCTGGCGCGCGCGTTGTTCTTCGGCAGCGGCTATGTTGCGCTGCTCTTCTTCCCGCATTCGTGCAAGCTGCTCGCCGATGCGGCTGGCGACCATCAGCCCTGTACGCATCGCGCTGTCTACCGCTTCGTCCATTCCGTCTGCTTCGCTCATGCTCTTCCCCTATCGCTCGATGCCTGGATTCGGATTGTGGTCCCTGTGTGGTTCCTGAGGACTGATCGCCCCAGCCTGCTGCAGCGTCTTCTCTGCCCTGGTGAGTGTTGTCGGGAGGGGCGAGCCTCCGCGGGATCGTTCGGCGATGAGTCGTGCCCGTAGGGATTCTTCGCTGGCTCCCGGGTGATGTTCCCGCAGTGTCTCCATCGTGACGGGCTGCACCTTGACCGTTTGGGCTGTAGCACTGGCTTCGACGACTTTGCTGGCCGCGATGACGGCTGCGGAGAGGCCACGAACGCGCCGTAGATCGTCGGTAGCTCTGTGCATGTCGTGGATAGCCCGGGCGGTCTGGGCGAGCTGCCGGAACATCAAGGCGTAGGCTGCCCGTTCACTCTTGGAGGTGGCCGCCAGCAGGATCATGGTGGCACCGCGTGCGGACGGCAGGGCAACCGCAGGACGGGTCGGGTAACGCCGGAGCTGGGCTGACTTGGACAGCTCCCTCGCTGCATCTGCTAGCGGCCCTGGCGTGGGTTCGATGCGCTTGGACCAGGCACCGAAAGCGGCAGCTGTTTCGCGTGCCGCCTGCGCCCAGGCAAGGTGGTCACTGTATGGGGTGGTGGCAAGCTTCTCTCGCAAAGCACTGACGTCGTTCGCGTACATGCTCCACAGTTCCGCGGAGGGCTGCAGCGTCTCCTTGCCAGGGTTGACCGGCCGGCGGTTCCGGGCTGCCGCATTCCATTCCGCGACGGCAGCGGATGCCGATTCTGGGGTACTTTCCCATTCGCTGCGGAGCTTGGGCAAGGCAAGATCGCGCCCGAGGGAGTTGCCCCCAAACCACACGGCCCGCTCCCCTTTGCGTGGCCGTTCAGCGACAGAGTAGCCGGTGACGATGTCGGTTCGGCCCGCTGCATAGCGGGGGCGGACGAGCAGGCCTTCCGTCCGTGCCCGCCGGACGAACTCGGCTTCGTCTGTTGATGCTGCAGCACACGTGCGAACCTTACGGGCGAGGCTATGCCGTTCCAGCTCGGGCAACCCCTGGCGGGCAGCCTTGCCCTGTTCCGCGGGAGTGAAGCCGCGTTCCGCGCGGACGGCTTCGAGCTCGTTGAGGCCGTACTTCTTCTCCAGCACACGGGCGACCTGCTGAGACTTGTACTTGCTCTTCCAGCTGTTCCATTTGGTGCCGTCGTCCCGGACCATGCTGGCCACGATGTGGATGTGGTCGTTGCCGTTCTTGCTGAAGCCGTGACGGACGGCAACCCACCGGGCCGGGGCCTTTCCGCCGTCCTCGGTGAAGTCCATCTCCTTCATGAAGTCGTAGGCAATGACGCCCCACTGCTCGTCGGTGAGTTGTCCTTCTTCGGCCGACAGGCTCAGTGAGCAGTGGAAGACATGGCCGCCGTCGACCTCGGTTTTGTAGAACTGCTTGGCACGGTCCAAGGCGTTGGCGATGTCAAGGGCCGCGTCGCGGTTCAGCTCGTTGTCGTCATGCCATGCCATGAGCGCAGAGTCGCCGGCAACGAGGTGCGGTTCCTCGTGTTCGTTGGCCCGTCCCGGGCCTGCAAGGTACATCATCAGGCCCGCCATGCGGTCGCCCTGGGTGATGTTCGGAATCACGTCTAAATCACCTGCCGGCCATGTCGGCGAGCTGACGGTCGATGCGGATGATGACGCTCTTGGCGTGCGCAATAGCGGGCGCCGCGTCAGGTGGTACTTCCCCTGTCGAGTTGGCGTGCCGGGCAATCTGGTTGATGTTGTTCGCAACGGACCCGATCAGGCGCTGCAGGTTCGAAAGCTGCATGAACTGGTCGCGCCGTTCCGACGGGTTCTCGCTGTCCTCGTTCAGCGCCGCTTCGATCAGAAGCCGCGGGATCGTAACGCGGTGCTTCTCCGCCAGGGCAAGCAGCTGCGCCTCTTCCTCGGGGCTGACCTTGACCTCATGACGGTGCATCCGGCCACCGCTAACGTTCGCCCGGCGACGTCGGGACTTCCAACCGGCGAAGCCGTTGCCTTCACTCACCTTTTCCCGCCCTCCCCTACCTTGCCAGCGCAGCGACCCGGAACCACCGGGACCAGACACCAGTCTGCCGCGACCGGAACGCAGTTCCCGGGAGCGACACGAACTTAGCCCGGCTAAGTTCCCAGCTTGCTCCGCCGAAGTCGGCTCCAGCCCCTCTTCCTGCCTCTGGCGAAGCCCGGACCGCGAATCGGCACGCCGCTGCGCGTCGCTGCCCGGAAACCCACTACGCCTGTGGTTACGGTGGATGCATGCCAACCATTGATATCGAACAGACACGCAACCAGGCACGCGCCCTCCTGGACTCACGCATCGAATCCGTCACCAACCTGGTCAAAACCCGACAGCGGATCACCGAGCTGCGCGAGCAGCTCGCCGACGCCGAGCGCGAAGATAAGCGCGCCTACGTCCGCGCCACCAAGGACGGATGGAGCCCCGAGGAACTGAAGAAGCTTGGGCTTGAATCCGGCGCCGCAGCGCGCCGCCGGAAACCGGCAACCGCCCGCACTCCGGACGAGGGATCCCCGTCCTCCCCTGATGGGGTCACCGGGGCCGAGTAAGCCTGCCCCTCGCCCACAGGTGCACGGCAAAAGCAATAATCCTTCGGGCTTTTCCCGCACCCAGGTGGACGACGGGACCCACTTGACCGGCTGCACACAACCGCCAGGGAACCAGCTGTTTGACCGTCACCATGACTGACCGGCGGCCGTGCACAGCCTCCACCAGCAGCCACTCACCATGCGGCAGAGTCCCCACGGTCCGAGACCGCCGTTGCCGGCCCCACCCGGCGCTGTGGTGGGGTTTCTTTTCCAGCAGGGACGACACACACCTGGTGCGCGGGGCGGGCGTGCGTGGTCACAGGAACCACAGCAAAAGCCTGGCTTCTAAGGCGCTCGGGGGGCTTCCAGCGGGCATACGGGCGGTGACAACCACAAGCTGCAGGGCGGCGACAATCACCACCAGGATTCCGTAAGCCCGCGTGACGCCATGCATGGCGGGGGAAACCATTAACAGCACACTGAACGACGCCATCGACGGACAGGCTGTTCGGCAGCGATCCTAGCTTTCGAGCGGCGTAGCGGACTGGCTGTCAGAACCTGCCCACCGCACGGACAGGGAATGGCTTTTGCTGTGTCATTCGCCGGCTGATTGCCCGCATATGACCTACCTCAGTTCGTCATTCGCGCCAGGGCCCGCGTGACGCTCATCCGGCCCACACCCAGCACGGCGGCGATCTCAGTGATCGGCATGTCTTCGGCCTTCATCCTCACCGCCTGGGCGACTTGGGCGGCCGTCATCGTAGGGGGCCGGCCGCCGACGCGGCCGCGCTCCCGCGCAGCGGCCAGACCGGCCCCCGGGTACGTTCCAGCATGCGACTGCGCTCATGCTCCGCCATGGCCGTGAAGATATGGAAGATGAGCCGCCCGTCCGACGTCGTCGTATCGATGAAACTCTCCGTCAGTGACTTGAACTGGATCCCGCGGTCTCCCAGCTCGGCAACAATCCTGGCCAGGTCCGCCGTAGAGCGTCCGATGCGGTCCAGCTTCCAGACCACCAGCACATTTCCAGGCTGCAAGTACTCCAGGCACTGCTGCCAGGCAGGCCGGGCTTGCGTCGACCCTGACGCATGGTCAGTGAAGATCCGAATAGCACCGGCACGACGCAACGCATCCTCCTGCAGATCCGGATTCTGATCCGCCGTACTGACCCGCGCATAGCCAATAAGATTGCTGCTCACGGTGATAATCCCTGGCCTTTCTCCCGTTCCGGATTGCGCTCCGATGCCTGCCCGGACTGACCGGGTGCCCGACGCACCGCCTCCTGCGCACTCACCGGATAAGACAGCCGCACGAGCTTCATCACCTGGGCCAATTCGGGACTCACCGACTCAGCCCGGGAACGATCCACACTGTGGCCGGCAGCAGGTTCCCGGCCCTCTACAAGAATCTCCCCCGACCAACCGGTGAGCCGCTCTTTAATGCGCTCAAAGTCGGCTCCGGTGACGCCATACTCCGCCACACGCCGGCTGCCCAGCCTGCTGATCTGATCAAGCTGCCCGGCGAACATCGACCGATCGAATCCCGGATCCCTGTCCATAGCGAGCGTGAGAAGTTCAGCGTCCGTGAAGCGTTCCGATTCCCGGATGGCATCCAGGTCAAGGAAGTCCCTGACCTCGGCCCGGCCATATACGGCAGAGACCTTGCTGGCCTGAATGTTGAGGCGGCCGCCGTCACTCCGTCAGGTGCACTGCGTTAAGGATTGGTCAAGAGCGCATAGATCACGGTGGCCGCGCCAAGCAAGACAAAGAGGACTCCGACCATTCCGACTGCTCGGGGACTCACACGGACTAGCGGCGCGAACTTTGGGCTTGTGCGCTTATCCCACTCGTGGCTGAACCTACTAAGCTGGCGTCGCAGCAAAAGGAAGATCAGGCCAACAACGACGGCGAAAAGCCCAGACCAGGCAATATCACTCATCCCTCAGTACTCATTTCCCGAAAGGTGGCACAGGTATCACTTCTTCTTCCGGAAGAACCGGAAGTAGGCGATGACGAGAATGAGAATAGCGAAAATTCCGGTCATGACATTGACCCACGTCGTGTCTCCCGCCCACTGCATGATCTCCGCCCCTCCTGTTCTGCACTAGCCTAACCTCGTCGTACCCATGAACCCATAGCCACAGGGCATTCCCACCGTTGCCGACAAGCCGACGGATGCCGTAGGCGGCGCACTCCTAAAGATGACTGGTCCAACTGCGCAGGTCAGACCAAGGCTCGCCCCGCTCTCAGTTATGTTCGTGTTTGAGACATACGCGGACGCGTTGAAGCCCGCGAGACCAACTCCGAATCCTGTGTTGAGCGCGTATACCCCGTTGTCGTCCTGCGACAGTCCGACATTTATGCAGAGGAAGAGGCAGACTCCCAGAAGCGTGGTTCCGGTTAGTAGTCCGGAGGGGTCTGTGAAGGTGGTTGGGTTGGCTCCGGCGTATAGGTAGCGGTTTGCTTCCTGTCCGGAGGGGTCTGCTTGGGTGAATCGGCCGTGGCCGGGGCCGTAGTAGCGGGCTCCGAATTTGGTGTATCCGGTGGCGTCGTCTTTGTAGCCGCCGGCGTAGCGCCAGGGGTTGGCTGCGGCCT
>WUUC01114517.1_pt1 | contig 12172 bp, 10 predicted proteins | sample 6278441 | NCBI WGS metagenome assembly WUUC01 (sample SAMN13675441, study PRJNA597444) | soil metagenome | isolation source: soil | place: USA: Washington | collected 2017-10 | reverse complement strand
TGTGGAATATTTTCGCCCTGGGATTGACGAGCGCTGCCAACAGCATGTTGAATAATTCATTGATCATTAAGAAGATCTATTTTCCTCGCATTGTCATTCCAATTTCATCCGTATTGGTTTCGCTGTTCGACTACCTTATGGCGTTTGTTTTGTTCGTCCCGATACTTATTTATTATCACCAACCGGTTTCCTGGACGTTTGTGTGGGCATGGCCACTTGCTACGTTGATCGCGGCGATGGCCACACTGGGACCCGGGTCATGGCTTGCAGCACTTAACATCAAGTACAGGGACTTCAAATATGTGATCCCCTTCGTCATCCAGATCCTCTTTTTTGCATCGCCGGTAATTTATCCCTTAACAATCGTAAGTCATCCCGTGCTTCAGTACATTATCGCTGCTTCGCCGATGTATGCAGCCATTGAATTGTTTCGCGTGCCGCTCACGGGTTGTTATTCCGACCCCGCTTTTCTCGCCATCAGTCTTACAACATGTGTTTTACTGTTGTTCGGTGGCATCGGTTATTTTGCGCGAACCGAGCGATTCTTTGCCGATTTCGCGTGACGAATTCAATACTTCAGCTTCAACGTTTTTAGTCCTGGAAATGTGACATATCCGTTAATGTCCAACGTCCCGTTTGTAGTACCTTTGGGATTGAAACTGCAACAGGAACGGTCGGATGCGCCCCATTCTAGAGGTTAAAAATATTTCAAAGAAATACCGGATAGGGCAGTCCCAAAGTGCTCACCTGAACTTCCGTGAACGGATGGGAAGTTTTCTTAAACCGCGAGCGGAGGAGGAGGACTTTTGGGCACTGTTGGATGTAACTTTCGACGTACCACAGGGGCAGTCGCTCGGTATTATCGGCAAGAACGGCGCAGGAAAATCCACGTTACTCAAGATCCTTTCGAAAATTACACCTCCAACATCCGGAAAGATCTTATCGCGGGGGCGGGTTGCAAGTCTGCTGGAAGTTGGTACAGGTTTTCATTCCGAATTAACGGGCCGTGAGAATGTGTTTTTCAATGGGTCGTTGCTTGGTATGAAACGGCATGAGATAGAATCCAAATTCGATGAGATCATTGATTTTAGTGGTACAGAGAAATTCCTTGAAACACCTTTAAAACATTATAGCAGTGGCATGCAACTGCGCCTGGCGTTTGCCGTGGCCGCATTTCTCGAACCGGAGATCCTCATCATCGACGAAGTGTTGGCAGTTGGCGACGCAGAGTTTCAGAGGAAATGCGTCGGTAAGATGGAAGATGTGAGCCGGAGTGGAAGAACTATTCTTTTTGTAAGTCACAACATGACAGCTGTTAATCATCTTTGCTCACATTGTCTTTTTATGGAGCAGGGAAGAATTGTGGCCATGGATCTTACCGATCGTGTGATCAATTCTTATTTGTCTTCATCGAAGGCAGCAGATGGTATGGAAGCGATGCTGGAAAAACCGTCATCGGCAAATGCATGGATCCAAAGTATCCGGATTTGCGGATCGCGTCACCCAATTGAATATGGAGATCGACTGATGATCGAAGCTAAGTTCCGGGCAAACGACCCAATCGTGCCTCATATCGGGCTTGTGATCTCGTCGACACGCGGTGTTCAGATACTCAATGCCAATAACAGGTATCAGAAATATGCGAACACTGAAGAAAAATTCAGCGAGGGAACAATTGTGTGTGACCTCGGTGCTGTGCCGTTGATGAAAGGAACCTATGTACTTTCGTTTTTTTTTGGCGACCAGGCGGGCGACGAACATGTCGTAGATAACGCACTCTCGTTCACAGTCGATGAGAAAGATGTTTGGGGAAAAGGAAAACTGCCTCCTCTTAATGTATCTGAAATGTGGTGGCCAACTGAATTCAAAGTTTCTGTATGAGCCTGGAGAGACTTGTTCCGGGTACAGCGGGTTGGGACCGCTATAGTGCCGATCACGTGCAGCGATATGAATTCTTTGCGCGCATATGCGCAGGCAAAAAGGTTCTCGATATGGCTTGTGGAACCGGGTATGGCTCGCACTTGATCGCGAACAGCGGTGCAAGTTCAGTTACCGGCGTCGACATTTCGGAGGAAGCAGTGGCGTTTGCGCTTAAGAATTACAACTTACCGAATCTTGCATTCCGGAAGATGGATTATCGGGATGTCCCCGCGCTTAACCAACAATTCGAAATTGTAATAAGCTTTGAAACAATCGAACACGTACAAAATCCCGCACATTTTATTAGCGTAGCTGCAGAAGTACTTGCACCTGATGGCCAACTCGTGGTGAGTACACCGAGCAAACAGAAATACGCAGGTGCGGGTAAGGTCAACCCTTTTCACCTGTCGGAACTCTACTATGAAGAATTCAGGGAAATCTTCCAGAAGCATGTTAAGCTCGATCGTGCATACCATCAAACTGAAACTGCAGCATACCTCCGTATGCGCGCTTTGCAGGAAGAGATTGAAACTCTTAAATATAAATATGACACTCTGCCTTTTGGCCGGTTAAAGCGATTCGTAAAAACTTTGATTGGCCGGAAGGAACCAGAATCAACTTCAGGCAACGTGCATTATCCACGTGCCGAAGACTTCGCTCTCGAACCGATGCCTGTGTTCAAAGAACATTATTCTGTTATCATCCTTGAGGGAACAAAACGTTGATGTATGCCAGAGGCAATGGTATCGATCATAGTGCCTTGCTACAACTACGGACATTACCTGGCCGAAACTTTACGTTGTATCCAAAACCAATCTTACAGGAATTTCGAATGTATTGTTGTTGACGATGGTTCGACCGATAACAGTGCCGCGGTGACAGATACGTTTGTGAAAGCCGACGCCCGGTACCATTACATCAGGCAGCACAACCAAGGTCTTTCCGCTGCGCGAAATACTGGTCTGGCAAATGCGCAAGGCGAGTGGATTCAATTTCTCGATGCAGATGACCTGATACACTATCAAAAGATCGAGTTACAATTGGCGGCTGTCAACAAGTTTCCGTCGGCGTCAGTCTTTTTCTCCGACTACACCTATTTTTATGGCGATGCTGGCGATGTCCAGGAATCAGTAATTAAAAAAATCAATCCGTCCTCCGGTATTTTCCATGAGGTTTCACCGGATCAGGCATTAGACGTTATGAGGCGCGAGAACCTCATGGTGGTAAATGCGCCCATAGTTTCAGTAAAGACTGTTCGTGAATTGCAGATATTCTTCGATACGAGCTACCAGTCTTTGGAGGATTGGCACTTCTGGTTTCGTCTTGCTGCGAGCAACGTCACCTTTATAAAAGGAAGATATGAGTGTCCCCTGGCGTTGGTACGCAAGCATGCAACCAGCATGAGTATGTATCCGCAACGAATGCTTAATGCTCACCTGCGGCTGATGGATACGGTGAACGAGCATTTCCGCCGCACTTCAAAACCGGAAGATTATGCCGGGCTGGCCCGATCATATAAAAATAGCGCCCGTTATTTCCGGAGCAGTATTGTATTCGATGAAATTCAGCGAGGCAGATTGATGAATGGGATCCGGCTTGCCATAGCCGAAACATGGCGATCGCCGGCAGATCTCCTGTGGTATGCGAAAAATATTCTTTATTCAGTAAAAGTGCGCTTGCAAAGTGAGTGATCTCCTCCAACGGATTTTCGACCAATCGTCCGTAACCGACGAAAAGGGAAATGTAATTCAACTTCATTCTCATACCCCGGAAGCGCAATGCAAATTTCTGGATGAGATCATCCGGCTGGTAAAACCATCTGCAAGTATCGAAGTAGGCCTCGCCTACGGTATATCCACACTGCAGATCATTCACTCGATGGCTTCCCTCCAAAAAGGATTTACGCACGTTGTGATGGATCCCTTTCAGCACGAATGGAATAATATTGGAATGCTGAACATCAGTCGTTCGGGATATGCCCCTCATGTACGATTTTTCAGCGAGCGTTCTTCAGTGATACTTCCCAGGTTGCTCGGGGAAGGTCTTCGTGTGCAGTTTGCTTACATTGACTCCACCAAAGTATTCGACCAACTGGTAGTCGATGTGCACTACATTACCACTATGCTTGACAACGGCGGAGTGATTGTCCTCGATGATTGCGACTTCCCGGGCATCCGACTGTTGGCGCGAATGCTGGCACGGCATCCATCATTTGTGGTCTTAAAAGGATTTTCGCCTGATCCTGTAACACTAAAAAGCCGCGTGGCTGGCAAGATCATTAGTTGGTGGATCGCCATGATGCCTTTACGAAAGCGAAAACTGGCGCGCCTTGACCCTGCAACTGACGAAGACTTGGGTGTCAATTATAAATGCATCGCATTCCGGAAAAAGGAAGAAGACAAACGGCCTTGGAATTGGCACAAACCATTTTAGCATCGTGAGAGGAGTATCGGTGATATTGTGTTTTTACAATTGCAATAGTCGCGTGATACCTGCGCTAGATCACCTGAAGGCGCAGCGTTGTAATTTTTCCTGGGAGCTGGTGGCTGTAAATAATAACAGCACCGACGACAGTGCGGCCATAGTTGCCAATGCGTGGCACGAGATGAAAAATGACGTGCCATTGCAGGCGGTGAATGTTGTCACACCTGGACTTAAGTTTGCCCGTGAATCCGGCATTGAGGCGTCAACCTATGGGTATATTGTATTTTGTGATGATGATAACTTGCTCTCACCAGACTATTTGCAGACCGTTTACGATCAGTTCGAAGGAGATCCTGATATTGGTTTAATAGGCGGGCTGGGTGTCGCGTCGTCAGACATTCCTCTTCCCGATTGGTTTTCTGCTTTTCACAATCTTTACGCGGTAGGAAAACCGGTTGAATATGCAGGCGTTCTTAAAAATGGTGTTGGATATGTTTATGGTGCTGGCATGGCATTACGAAAAGCGGCCTGGAAGAAGTTGCTGAACTTTGGATTTAGAAGTGTCGCGGTTGATAGAAGAGGAAATCAACTTACCTCCGGACACGATGTGGAAATGAGTCATGCACTCAGGCTTATTGGCTACAAGGTCGTGTTTAGCGATGTGATGATATTCAGTCACGTGATTGCAAAACGCAGGCTTGAAGAAGAATATCTTGTTTCATTGATGCGCGGTTCGTCGGCAAGCTTTGTGTCATTCGTTTATTTTATAATGTTCGAGCGCCGGATTTCGGGCTTCGTGGATTTTGCTTTTATATATTGTAAACGAATGGTCGCAGAGGCGTCGCGTGCACTGAGAATCATATTTCGTTCGCGCTCGCTCGAGAATAAGGTGATCCTCGCAATGTCGGTTTCCTCGTTTTGGTTTCTCGTGGGAAATTTCCGAAACGCATGGAGCTATTTTCGTCACGTGACAGATATCCGCAATGAGGTAACGCGGCAACAGTAATGGTTCCGGTTCTTTCAGTTATCATCATCACCTGCAATCGCTGCGAAAAGCTGCTGAATTGTATCTCTTGCCTGGAGCAACAGACATTGAAAGAATTTGAGGTGATTGTTGTTGTAGATGGGTCGACGGATCAAACCGCTGCAAAACTTGGCGCATATGCGGGGCCGCTTCGTTTAAGGTTTGTCGACAAGGCCAACGAAGGACGGTCAGTGAGCCGCAATCTCGGTGCTGGCAAGGCCCAATCGGACACTTTGGTTTTTTTCGACGACGATATGCGCCCGTTTCCGGAGTGCCTGCAGGCGCACTACCAGGTTGTGAATTCCGGTCGGCGAACAATCAGCGTGGGTACCCAGGAAGAGGACCAGTCAGCGATGAAAACAGATTTTGATTTTTTCCGGCTTTCGATCACACAATCCTGGGAACGCGGCCTGGTAACCGCCACTCATCGCGACGTATATTTAACTGCTGCAAACCTTTGTATCGACCGTGGTTTGTTTTTTGAGTTACATGGTTTTGATCAACGCGCAGAAGTGATTGAGGATTTTGACCTTGGTCTTCGCGCGACAGAGTTTGGCGTCTCCGTTCGCCACAATCGCCAGGCCCGCGCGTGGCACGACAATCCGCTCGACTGCCAAACCTACATCCGGAAACAGATTGAGTACTACAGATCGTACATCTATGTATTGCACCTAAGAAAAGACGTGTTCCAGCGACACGCTACATTTACCTTGTATACACCGCCGCCATTAAAGCGGGTGGTCTATTATTTGATTTCAAGAAGCTGGCTTGTGCGATGGGTCGATGCTGGTGTTTTTAGATACTTATTACCACGCGGTGCGAGATTTCGCTTTTATGATGTATTGATCACCGGCCTTTCAAAAGTATATCCACAACGCTTTAATCTTCAGGCCGTACGGTATCATGCCAGCTAAGATCGTTCTGCAATTTTCTCAACTGATCAATCGCTACGATTTTATGGATGTGATTGTTCGCCATGCCGATCCGTTAAAATTCAGCATGATGGCTTGTACATTCACTAAAAAAAGCAATATCCAGGATCCTGAGTATGAACGCGACGGATTCCAGCACATTTCATTTGATCTGCCATTCAACAAAGGCGGATTCTTTCGCGCGGTCTTCAGGCTAGCGTCTTTATTAAAGGAAAAGAAGGTGGATCTTATTCATGCCCACCATTATTATGAAGCGTTTATCGCCCGGCTCGCGTTGCTGATGGTACCCCGGTGTAAGCTTATCATCACGCGACATTATCACAACGAGCTATTGCTAACAACGACAGGTTTTAAACTGCGCCTCTATCTTTTTATCGAACGATTGGTTAACAATGCCGCTGCCGTCGTTATTTCACCGTCATCGCAAATCACAAGTTTGTTGAAGGAGTACGGGGTGGATCCCCGTAAAATCAGGAATATTCCATATGGTTTTGACTTCAGGGCGCCGAAGTATATTGTTCCGCCCGCCACCGCCATTGCCCGAACCAAGGCCAACCTTGGGATGTCAGATGATCAGTTTCTGATTGGCAACTTTGCGCGACATCATACTATCAAAGGTCAGGATATGATGTTGCAGTCCTTCGCTGCAATTGTGAGCCAAATTCCCGACGCGAGATTAATTCTCATCGGCGATGGTCCTTTTCATAATGAACTTGTAAAACTTGCGGCGACATTGAACATCGCCGACAAGGTAAAATTCCTCGGCTGGCAACACGATGTGAGTCAGTTTCTTGCTGCGGTAGACGTCGTGTGGCATCCCACCCGGCAGGAAGCATTTCCCCAGATCATGATCGAAGCAATGGCATTGGAAAAACCTTTGTTCATAACCCCTGTTTCGGGCGCAACCGATATTGTGGAAGACAATCACAATGGATTCATCATCCCTTTCAACACACCAGATGAGTGGACGAGGCGAATTGTTTCCCTGGAGAATAAACGGGATAAACTCAGGGAAATAGCCGTCAATGCCGGAATGTCGGTAAGAAAGCTGGATGTTCGTAACATTGTAAAAGACATGGAGTCCGTTTACTCGGAAGTGTTATGAGCGGGATATTGTTCTCAATTGTTATACCGACGTACAATCGGGCGTCATTTATCATTCGCACGATTGAGTCAGTTTTGTCGCAGTCGTACCGGAACTTCGAAATTATCGTAATTGATGATGGCAGTACCGACGACACCGCTGCGGTGATGGCGACGGTTTCAGACAAACGTGTACACTATGTTCAAAGGAAGAATGCCGAGCGTGGCGCGGCAAGAAATGCAGGGGCTTCTTTGGCAAAGGGGGAGTTCGTCAACTTTGTTGATTCGGACGACTTGCTTTATGACAACCACCTGGCAACAGCGCATGCAGCGATTCAGGGAACACCAACAATCGATGTCTTTCACATTGGTTATGATGTGAAAGACACGGATGGGAATCACCTTCGGGATTCGTCCAATGTTTCAGACATTAACAAACAGGTCATCAGCGGGAACCTGCTGAGTTGTAATGGTGTATTTATCAGGAGGACGGTAGCGCTGGAAAATCCATTTTGTGAAGACCGGGCCCTTGCTTCAATAGAGGATTGGGAATTGTGGATAAGGCTCGCATCGAAGTACAATTTTATTCATATTCCGACCATCACTTCTACGGTAATTAATCACGAAGGAAGAAGTGTGATGTCTGTTAATACAGCGAAGATCAAAGCGAAGACAAACTTGTTTATCAACCTGGTATCGGAAAACAAAATTGTCGCTTCGCATTATGGTAACACCGTAAAACAAGCAATTGCCAGCGCGCTCACCTACACCGCACTTCATCTCGCGATCGCGAAGAGTAACCGCAGTGAAATAGTGCGCTATACGATTGATGGGCTGAAAGCAAATCCTGGGGAGATATTCAGAAAAAGGTTTTTGGTCATTCTGAAATTGCTTGTGCTTCGATAGCATGGAGAAGAATCGCATTCTATATCTCGGTTATTGGGGCATCAACGATGTTCTTACAGCATCATCGGTTTTACCGAGTTTGCGGTACCTGGCGTCGATGGAGCAGATTGAAACAATTTTGTTTTGCTCAATAGAGAGGTCTCGGCACAGTAAGTCGAAAGCATCTCTCCCGGAAAAAGTACAGCACGTGCCACTGCAGTCGCCAGGATCCGGCACGCTGCTCAGCAAAGTTTATGACTTTACGATATTTCCTCAAATTGTCAGGAAAGTCGTTCAGAAACACCGCATCAACACGATCATTTGCCGGTCATCTTTGGCGGGTGGAATTGTTCTTCGCGTTGCAGAGCGTTTGGGCATTCCAGTAATCGTAGAATCTTTTGAGCCACACGCCGATTACATGGTCGATTCCGGAATCTGGGGAAGAAATGATGTCCGCACTTTTTTGAGTCGCAGGATGGAGAATCGATTGAAACGAAAGGCGACTTTTTTGTTACCGGTGTCGCAGAATTACAAATCGCAATTACTGAAAGAAGGAGTGGACCCGGAACGCATTCGTGTGTTGCCTTGTGTTATAGATGAGGTTGCATTTGACTTCAGTGCGGAAGCCCGCAGTAAGCAAAGATCGGAATGGGGCTGGGACGATCCTATCATAGGTATTTACGTTGGCAAGTTTGGAGGTATATATCACGATAAGGAGGCTTTTGCGCAATTCTCCGAAGCTTTTCAGTTCTTTGGGAAACGTTTTGCACTCATCATCCTTTCGCAACAACCTGGAGTGAATGAACTTATGAAAACTTGCATAGGGCCTGGTGTTGACCTGGACCGGATCCGCATACTTTCGGTACCTCATGAAATGGTACCATCGCTATTAAGCGCAGCAGACTTCGCTTTTTCATCAATCAAGCCGGGGCCTTCACGTCGTTTTTGCTCGGCGATAAAACATGGTGAGTATTGGGCCAACGGGCTTCCTGTAATTATGGAAGAAGGCATAGGCGATGATTCCGAGATCATCAAGGTATCAGGCAGTGGTGTTGTGCTTCCTGCTTCAGGAACTGACCGGTACAAACAGGCATTCCGAAAGATCAGCAAGATGCTTGAGCAAGGCCGCATGGCATTGTACCCCGGAATACGATCTTTGGCAACCCGGTACCGTAGCGAGGCCATGATTAAAACTATCTACGACGAGGTCTTTGTTCTTCACGCTTAAGCTATTTTTAGGGCTATAATGAAAAATATTTTAATTACCGGCGGAGCGGGATTTATCGGGAGCTCACTTGCGGAAAGGTTGGCCGATGGAACGAATAGAATTGTCCTCGTCGACAATCTCCTGACCGGTTCGATGGAGAATGTGCCTAAACATCCCGACATCCATTTCATAAAATGTGATGCCAACCTGCATCATGAGATGTCGTCAATCATGTGCAGCAACAAGTTCGACTACGTATTTCATTATGCAGCAGTCGTGGGCGTAAAGCGAACCCTTGAAAGTCCCATCATGGTTCTCGACGACTTGCAGGGCATCAGGAATGTGCTCATGCTTTCCAAGAATACTGGAGTAAAGCGGGTATTTTTTTCATCGTCATCTGAAGTGTATGGTGAACCAGTGGAGCTGCCACAGCACGAGGAAACAACGCCATTGAATTCCAGGTTGCCCTACGCCATTGTGAAGAATGTCGGCGAGGCGTTTTGTCGCTCATTCGAAAAGGAATATAAATTACCCTATACCATATTAAGGTTTTTCAATACCTACGGACCGCGACAAAGTGAAGATTTCGTGATCACAAAATTTATCCGCAACGCACTTCAAGGCGAGCCATTGACGGTGAATGGCGACGGAAAGCAGACCCGTACATTTTGTTATATAGACGACAACGTCGATTGTACAAAACAGATCGTAGAGAAAGATATGTTCATTAATGATGTGATCAATATCGGCAGTGAAGTGACCACCACAGTTTTAGAACTTGCGCAAACAATCATCAGGTTAACCGGCTCTTCGTCGAAAATTGAATTTCTTCCTCCCTTAAAGGAGGGTGATATGAGCAGGCGGCTTCCCGACATAACCAGGATGAGGAGTGTACTTCGTCGTGACGTTACTCCGCTGGAAACGGGCATCAGGTTGGTGCTGAATTCGAAGGAGTGGAAAAAATGATTAATCGATTTTGTTCGATGCGGTTATTGTTTTGTTCATTGTTGTTGATCTTGCTGGCGGCAAGCCATTGCTATGCCCAGTTCGATGTTGACTTTTCCGTCGCTCCAACAGCGTGCCGAAACGAGATCATTCATTTGGAAAATAACAGCGATCTGCCTGGCGATGTCGCCTGGGATTTTTGCGCATCGGCCCTTGATGGCACCTATAGCTCCACACCATATGGTAACGTCGTTCCATTTCTCACGGCAATCGAGATTGTGGAGGACAATGGCACCTGGTATGGTTTTGCCACCAGTCGGAGCAATGAGCTGGTGAGATTGAACTTCGGATCCAATCCCCAGAACTCTGCATACACCATGACATCGCTGGGAAACGTTGGTGGTCTATTGAATTCACCGGACGGTATTAGTTTAATGAAGGAAAACAATATTTGGTATGGTCTTGTCGTAAACCTGTCATCCGAGATCATTCGGTTAAAGTGGACCGACCTTAACAGCGTTCCCGAAGCCGCCTCGCTAGGTCTCAACGCAACCGGAAAGATCAACCAACCGACACAGATCGAGATTGAAAACGAGAATGGAGAGTACGTTGCCGTGGTCATCAATACCGGAACCAACTCTATGACTATGATCAACTTTCACGGAACACTGGCGAATGATCCTGTGAGCGGTGACATGATACAATCAGATGTTTTTCCCGGAGGAGTTGATATGACCGGTGTGACGGTAACCCGCCAATGTACAGGTTGGGAGATCTATGCCGTGGGGACCGACAAGATTTACAGAATGTCGGTGAACACGTTGCTGACCCCGATCACTGCAGCGCAAATGGATGAGTTCAGTAATGAGTTTCCCTTTTCGATCGGTGCGTTTAACCGCATCAAAGCAATTAAGTACTTCGATCGTACTTATTTTTACTTTACAAGTTTTACAGGGGGTTATATCAGGGCGGCGAGCTGGCAGGTTGGCGCTGCGTCGCCGGCTATGGTCGACATGGGAACCGCAGCTGCTCCGTCGCTGCCATTCTCCATTGCCCTCTTTCAATTTGCGGAAAGCTATGGCCTGTATGTTGGTGGATTCAATAGTGGCGCCGTTAATGCTGTAAAACTTGTTTCCGTTTGCGGATCAGATCACAAAAGCGGAACCGATCTTAATCCCCGAGATGTCTCTTATCCCGCAGCAGGCACCTATCGCATAGGCCTTAATGTTTTTTATGGTAATGATGTTACATGCTCCAAATCACAGGACCTCGTTATACTTCCCGCCGACGCACCCAACTTTGATGTGGACTTCGATAACATTTGCCTGGGATCTACTACTTCATTCATGGTCTCCAGTTCGGAGACATTAACGTCTATGTACCATTATGGCGATGGAAATGCGGACGCCAGCGGCACACACGTTTATGCATCTGGTGGCGATTTTGAATCTTATGTTGTTGTAACCGCCCCCAATTCCTGCGAAAACCGCAAGTATAAAGACATCACGATTTACGAAGCCCCGGTTGCCGCTTTTCAGTCACCTACAGGTTTGATCTGTACGAACAACGAATTTATTTTTGTCAATAACACTCCCGACGTGTTCGATGGTCTATTGAGTTATGAATGGCAGGTGGACAATGTCGCCGCCGGTACAGAACGGAATCTCGCATTCTTATTCCCGTCAGCAGGCAACAAAACAGTTGAACTCACCGTGTCGATCCCGGGTTGTTCGGATCAGGTGTCAGAAGTAT
>WUUC01168584.1_pt1 | contig 12174 bp, 6 predicted proteins | sample 6278441 | NCBI WGS metagenome assembly WUUC01 (sample SAMN13675441, study PRJNA597444) | soil metagenome | isolation source: soil | place: USA: Washington | collected 2017-10 | reverse complement strand
GGGGCAGCCACCGTGTGTTGAGTACAGTGAAGGCGGGGCGGGTGTCGCGTCGACCTTGTGTCACTATGGTCAGGGGCTTTCCCCTATGCAGATGGAAGCCATCGGGGCAGACAGGAGATAGAAGGAGGCGAGGAACACCTCGCTTGGGAGAACTCCGTCTCGGCTGAGAGCTTGCTTTTTGGAGGTAGTACGTTGTCGGCCGTCACCGTCTCGACGCGGCCGGCGCCCCGGATGAGCCGGCTCAGCCCGGCTAACAGTGTGGTCTTCCTTGAGAGCCCCCGCCCGCGCCACGGAGTGGGACATCTGATCCCGGATAGGAGCGTGGAGCTACGCCGAGCAGTCTCCGCTTCGCCTCGACCTCCTTTTTGACCTGAAGGAGGGACACGGCCGTGAGACACATGAGCGCCTGTAGATTACCGCGCGCCTTAAGGCCATCAAGGTTTACGCCGGCCAAAACCTTTTTCCCGCCGCGTGACATCAGTTATTATTTGTAAAGTCTCCGGGCGACGTGCACACGGAAATGTACCGGATTATGTCGAGAGATTACTGCGAACCCGCAGAGCCATCCACGACCGATGCGCCGGCACGAACACAATCGATCAACGCGGTGTTGTCATCTTTTCTGCGGGCCGGGGACAGGGCGGAGGCGGACGCGCATCTGGAAATTCTGATCTGCGAACACGCGCGCCCCCTCATCAGGGAGATCATCCGGGGCGTGTTGCACGGCAGTCTCCGCGGCTCGACCAGCGGCGGGGCGGACGCGGAAGACATCGCCAGCGGGGTCGTGCTCAAGCTCCTGGGTCGTCTGGAAGGCCTCAAAGCCTGCCCGCACGATGAGAAGGGCATCGCGAGCTTTCGCGATTACGTGGCGGTCGCGGCCTACAACGCCTCGCACGAATACCTGCGGCAGAAGTACCCCGAGCGGTCTCGCTTAAAAAACAAGCTGCGATATATCCTGACGCGCCGGGAAGGTCTCGCGCTGTGGGAAGACAAGCATAAGACTTGGCTGTGCGGCCTCGCGGTCTGGCGCGATGAGAAGAGGACGGGCATTCCGTCGAACCGGCTCCGGCATCTGCGCGGAGCCGGTTCGACGCAGACACCTTCCGCCAAACATCAACTTGATCGGTGTCAGAATATCGTCGAACTGGTGGAGGCCATCTTCCAACTCTCGGGCGGCCCGCTCGCGCTGGATGAGTTGGTCGGTCTGGTGGCGGAGGTGTGGGGCATCACAGACACCCCGCCGCGGACGGACGACGACCGCAAGGGCGCGGGCAGTCGCCTTGAGCGCGTGGCCTCCGCCGAAGTCGATCCTGCGTCCAGAATCGAGCAGAGGGTGCAGTTGGCAAGACTCTGGGAAGAGATTTGCGCGCTCCCGCTGCCGCAGCGCAGGGCGCTCCTGCTCGGCCTGAAGGACGACGGCGGGCGCTGCCTCACAGTCCTGTTCGCCGACATACGCATCGCCAGTCTGCCGCAGATCGCCGAGGCGCTGGCGATGCCGGGAGAACGGCTCGCGGAGTTGTGGAGCAAAATCCCGCTGGACGATCTGAGCATCGCCGCCTGCCTCGGCGTCACGCGGGAACAGGTCATCCACCAGCGCCAGTCCGCGCGCCGCCGACTGGCGCGGCGGATGAAGGAGTCCGTTTGAGGCGAAGCGCAACCATGCGGAAGCATCTGACAGATTCGGAACTGGAGCGTTACCGCGAGCGCACGTTGCCGCCGCAAGCTTTGCTGGCCGCCAACGCACACCTCTACGACTGCGAAGCCTGTCACGGGCGGTACGGCGAGGACGCCAACCTCGAAGCCGCCTTCGCCTTCCTGCGGAGCATCGGCGAGCCTGTCGAGGGAGAGTCGCATCTGCCGTTCGAGCAATTGGCGGCGTACGTGGACGACGCGCTCGAAGGTGAAGAACGGCACGCGGCCGCGACCCACTTGGAACAGTGCGCGGTCTGCGCGGCGGAGGTGCGCGAGTTGAGACCTCTCAGGGACTTGATAACTCCCGCCCCGGAGCTTGCGCCACCGGAGATCGCAGCCCTGGCGCACGGCAACGGGGCGACTCTCTTTGAGAAGCTACGGGCCGCGTGGCGAGCGCCCGCCTACCGCATCCCGATGCTGATTGCCGGCGCGGTTTTGCTCGTCGTCTTGTCAGGATGGTTTCTGATTCGCTCGCCCCGCACGGACGGAGCCGGCCCGCGGGCTCAAGTGCCACAGCCTCCGCAAGAGGATACTCATAGTAAGCAGATGGCGGAGGATGTTTCGCCCGGTGGGAATGCTTCGGCAGATAAGAGTGACTTACCTGTCGAGGAGGCTGCAAACGATAAGAACGCCGCACCGCCTTTGCCGGTACCAACGCCGTCCGGCGAGGCCGCTCCCGTCTTGCTGTCGGTCAGGGATGCTGACGCCCGTGTGACGGTACACGCGGGGGGCCGCGTCGTGGGACTCGATGCTCTCGCCCCCGCGCATCGACAGTTGGTCGGAAGGATGTTGACGACCGCGCGGGTCGAGACGCCGCGGGTGTCTTGGGGGAGTAGACCCGGCCGTGACGTGTTGATGGGAGGCGCAGACGGCGGCGTCTCGTTCTCCCTCCTCAGCCCGGTCAGTCAAATCGTGCGGGACATTCACCCGACCTTGCGCTGGACACCGTTGGAGGGGGCCGAGAGTTACGTCGTGACGGTCAGAGATTCACACGCCGGGACGGTTGCGATGAGCGGGCCGCTCTCCGCGGCGGAGTGGAGCGTGCCGCAACCCCTCCGCCGCGGAGTCGTGTATTCGTGGAAGGTGCTCGCCGTAAAGGACGGCGAAGAGATTGTGTCGCCGCCGCCCACGGCGGCTGACGCGCGCTTCAAGGTTCTGGAAGAGACGCGTGCGGAGGAGTTGATTAGCGCCGAACGACTCCGGCCGCGCTCCCGCCTCCTCTTAGGCGCGCTCTACGCACGGGCCGGACTGCTGGACAAAGCCGAGCGGGAATTTCAGAAGCTGGTAGAGGAGAACCCCCGATCCCGCGTGGCGCGCGAACTCCTGCGCGACGTGAAGTCGCGGCGGCACTAAACTCGCGGCCGTTCACCTCGCGTCTCCGACCAGAGCGAAACCGGCCCAGTAAAACGGGTCTCTGTAGTTCTCGCTGTGCAGGAGTTTGAGCGCGGCCCTGCGCAAGGATTCCGCCTTGTTCATGGGGCGCGGGTCGCGCGTGGCGGCGCGCGGACTGTCGTCGTCTATCTCCCTCAGGTTCCTGTGAAACTCGACCATCAATTCGGTCGTGCCGGCGGAGGCGACCTTCCAATGGCTCACAACCACCGCCGGAGAGCCGGCGACGAACAGCGCCCAACTGAGACCGATGACCCCTTCGCCCGCGCCGATTCTTCCCCTCCCCGTCTCGCACGCCGACAAGATCACTAACTCGGCTTTCAAATCAAGCCTCATGATCTCCCATGCTTCGAGCAGACCGTCGTCGGCCTCCCCGCGTTCAACCTGCGAGAGGACGATTTGCGAGTACATCGGGTTGGCGTCGTTGAGGAGTGCGTGTGTGGCGAGGTGGATGATGCGATAGCTCCCCGCCTCGGCCTTGATCCGCCCCTCGCTGGCCCCGTCGCCTGTGTAGACCTTGCTCCGCCTGAGTCCGTACAGGCGACCCAGCGCTTTAACCTGCCTCTCGGCCTCGGGCAGCGGCGCGAGTTCTTCATCCCGCCAGACCGACTTGACGGGCTTGCCGGGCGGCCCGCCGAGCGCGGGGTTGCCGAAAGCCAGAAGGGTCGGCGCGTCGCCGGAGCGCGCGGCGCGCCCGTCCCTGTTCTTCGACATCTCTCGCAGGATGGTCAGAGAGGGCGCGTAGGAGACGGCGTGATCCTCTATCACGTAGCGGTCGGGCGAGGAGAGCAGAGCTTGGAAGGGGAGCCCCCACAGCGGGCCGTCGGGCACGATGACGAGATGGGTCTCCTTCCGCAGTTGAGCAGCCGCCGGTCGCAGGAGCAGGTTGTATAAATCCGCCGAGGGCGCTTGCAGACTCCAATCACGAAGCGACAGCCGGCGGCGGTAACGGCCGACCAGATCGCTTAATTTTTTTTGACCGATCTCTATCTTGTAGACGCTCAGCGCGGGAGGTTGTTTCGCCACGCCGTCGCGCGTGAGCACGAAGAGGTAAGTACGATCCTCCGTCACGACGTATTCGAGCAGGGCGGCCCCCCGCGCGCCCATCAATTCGCCGGCGTCCGTGAGGTTGAGCGCCCCCAACTGCCCGCGGCGGACTTTCAGCTCGGGATGGAGCGCGTACAGGTTAGCCTGGAACGACTCGTAATCGAGCCGTGCCCTTTGCAGCCGCGAGTCAAGCGCGGCCGCGCGCGACGGCTCCGGCTGAGGTTGCAGCCGCTCGCGGTAGAGCTGCGTGTTGAGTGACACGAGTTCGTTCTGGAGCTTGCGCTCGCGCGCCTGCTCGGCGTCGGTCATCGCCTTCGTGATGTTGATTCTCCCCGCGCCGAACAGGTCGAGGAGGACGCGGCCTTTGGCCCGTTCGGCGTAGCCGAGTGCGCCCGCGTAATCGCCGCCGTCGATGAGCAGGCCGACCAGCTCGTAGAAGGGCTCGACCCTCTTCTCGAAGAAGCGTTGCCGCTCCTGCTCTCCGCCCGCCACCTGTTGGCGCAGACGCTCCACGACGGCGACGGCCTCGTCCAGAGACGCCCGCGCCGGCTGCGGCCTGCCGAGCGCGCGGTAGGCTTTCCCCGAAACGGTGCGCGCTCCCCGTAGACAATCGTCGAGGCCGATCTGCCGGGCCAGTTCGGCGGCGGCGTTCGCCATCTCCAACGCCTTCCGGTGAGCCGCCAGCGAGTAGTGAGCCTTCGCCGCCCCGTAGGAAGCGAGCGCGACCTTCTCCCTGTTACCGAGTTCGGCGGCGAGTCGCAGGCACTCCTCGTAATAGCGCAACGCCTCCGCGGGCCGCCCCTCGGCGTGATGCATGTCGCCGAGGTTGTAGAGCGTGCCGACGACCTCGCTCCTGTATCCGTACTCCCTCGACAGACGGAGGCTGTCTTCGTAAGCCTCACGCGCCCGCGCGTAGTCGCCCTGAGAGCTGTACGCTTCGCCGAGGTCGTCCAGCGTCCCGGCGACCAGTCGCCTGTTCTCCATCCCCCACGCGAGCGCGAGGCTACTCCGGTAAAACCCGAGCGCGAGGGCGTGGTGCCCCTGCCAGAGGTGCAGCTCGCCGATGTTGATGAGCGCGACGGCGACGCCGTCCTTGTCTTCCATCTCCTCGGCGAGCTTTAGACTCTCTTGCAGGGTCTCAAGCGCGAGCCGGTACTCGCCCCGCGCGCGGTAGAGGACGCCCATGCTGTTGAGTGTGCCGCTGACCTGTTTCTTATAGTTCAGCTCCCGCGCGAGACTCAGGCTCTGCCGAAAATAATCGAGGGACTTTTCGTACTCGCCGCGGAGACGATGCACGACGCCGAGGCCGTAGAGGACGCCCGACACGAGCGGCTTCAGTTTCAACTCCCGCGCGCGCTCAAGCGCCTCGGCGAAATATTTCAAAGCCTGAGCGTAGTCGCCCCGCACCCTGTGGGCGTCGCCGATGCGCGTCAGCGTCGCCGCGACCTGTTCGTCGATGCGTAGCTCGCGGAATGCTTCGAGGCAGCCCAGGAACAGGGCCAGGGCTTCGGCGGTCTCTCCCCTCAGGAGATGCACGCGCGCGACGCTCGCCTGCGCCGAGGCGATGCGTAGTTTGTTGCCTGATTCCTCCGCGAGCTTCAGGCTCCGCCGGAAATGCTCCGCCGCCAACGCGTAATCGCCCCTCGCGGCGTGGACGTTCCCGAGGCTGATGAGGCTGGCGGCCGTCTCCCCATTGTCGCCCGAGGACTCGGCCACCGCGAGGCTCTCGCCGGTATGGCTGAGGGCCTCGGCCGTGTTGCCTTGCGCTTGATACAGGCTCCCGATGGCGCGCAGTGTTGCGGCCTGCACTTTCTTGCCGCCCAGCCGTGAGGCCAGGTCGAGGGCGAAGCGGTAGACGGCCAGCGCTTCCGCGTAGCTGTAGTTGTCTTGCAGGCGGCGCGCCTGTGTGTTCAAAGCCTGCGCCAACTCAACTGTCGTCAGCTCTTCCTCGGAACGCAGCAACGCGCGGCGCTGCTCGTCGCCCGCCGCCGCGGCCAGAGCGCGCGCCAAATCCTCCTCGCTCGGCGCGTAATGCCAAACCTTCCACGCGCCGTCTTCCCTGACCAGCCGCAGGGTGAGCTGCTTCTTCCCCATCCCGGATGCGGGCCGGCCCGTCTTCGCGTCCGCCGCGCTCATCTCGAACGCGACGCGCACGAGGAACTGTTCCCCGGCGGCGGCGGCCTTCCGGATTTCGAGACCCGTCACTTCAATCTTCTCGTAAGCGTCGAACGTCCGCCGCAAGCTCTGCCTGCTTGCGGCGAGGTCTGGCGACTTCTCGCTCCAGAGCGACGTGAGGACTTCGAGGTCTTCCTTCCGGTAGGCGTCGAAGAATCTTTCGACGAGTATGCGGGCGGCGGCCTCGTCGGCGGACTGCGGGGGCGACGACGACAGGGGGCTGCCCGAGACGCGGGTCGAGAGGATAAGGCACAGCCAGCAAATCCCTAGCGCGACTAAAGCGCGCCGAGCCGTTGATGACATTGAGACACCTCCCTGATTGCTTGGGCGCGCCCGGCCCTTAAATTTAACAACAAAAAATGTCGAGCCGATGCCTATATCGGCGGGGGTTTCACGTTGCTCCTTTGTAGAGGGGAGAGTCTCGCAAAGGCTCAGGTCGTTTGAAGGGGCCGATTGCCTCACGCGCGGGCGCGTGAATATATCACGCACTGCGACCCTCTGAAATTTTTTCTCCCCACGCAGTCTACAACGTACCCGACTGGCGAAGTCTGACCCGGACAGAGAAAGGAAAAGAGATGTCGGAAAGGAATCCGTCCACGCACAAGGTGTCTCCCACACACCCGTCGAAGCCCTCAGGCGAGTGCAAAATTCTTCTGTTGGTAATAGTTTTAGCCTTAGCTGCGGCCGTCTCAGGAGGCGCCTCGGCGCGGGGGGATGACGGCCGGCCGTGGCCGCCGCAATGCGACCCGGGGCAGCCCCTCAACCGCTGCTACACGCCCGGCGACTACGACGGCGACCGGAAGGCCGATCTCGCCATCTTCCGCCCCGCGGAGGGCTTCTGGTACGTGAAGCGCAGCTCGAACAATGAGCCGTACGCGATGCATTGGGGTCTAAGCGGCGACAAGCTGGTGCCCGCCGACTACGACGGCGACGGAAAAGACGACTTCGCGGTCTACCGCAAGCCCGCGACGAACGCGTCCAGGCCGACCTGGCACATCCGCAACAGCACCGACGGTCAGTGGCGCTCTGAGATATTCGGCAGCCGTGACGCCGACCCCGCGCCGGCCGACTACGACGGTGACGGTAGAGCCGACTTAGCCGTCGCGCTGCTCGGCTCTTACGAAATCCTTTACAGCTCGAACAATTCCGTTGACTCCTTCCAGTTGCCCATAGTCAATCGGGAGGACGCTCCGGTAAGCAACCACAACGACATCGTCGTCCCCGTCGATTACGACGGCGACGGCATGGCCGACCCCGCCATCTATGACGAGCGCCCCGAGGGGCCGACCAGCCACGGCGGCCCGCGCGTGTGGGTCATCCGTCGTAGCAGCGACGGGGTGGTCTTCTCGGTTCCGTTTGGTGGGGGCGGCGACGTTCCCGTTCCCGGCGACTACAACGGTGACGGGAAGATCGACATTGCCGTGTGGCATCCGGATGAATGCCTGTGGTCGATCATCGAAAATCTGAATGTGAGCCCCATGGGGTATCCGGTGAACGAAATCATCTTGGGGGAGCCGGGTGACCTGGTGGTTCCCGCCGACTACGACGGCGACGGGAAGACCGACCCGGCGGTCTGGCGTCCCGGCGAAGGCATCTGGGAAATTCTCTACAGCAACTCGAACGAGTCCAGCACACAACACTGGGGACTCAGCAGCGACATCCCCGTCCCGATGTTTTTGAAGAGGTTGCCTGAACCGCACGAGTAGGCCGCCGGCCACCGCCGGTCGCATGCGAGCGAACTTCACGAAAGCCCCGCCACCCACGGCGGGGCTTTTCGGTTGCGCGCCACTCGCCTCTCTCCACTCGATCAATTCACGCGCCGTAAAAAAATAAAATCGTCGCCGTGCCTACATGGGTGAGTCTTCCGCATTGTTCTCTAGTGAAGACATCAGACCGCGAAACCGTCACGCGCACATCCGATGCCCCGCGAGCGGGCGGCGACTCAAGCCCGCGCCTCGTCCTTTAACCAGGGAGTTGTTATGAAGCTCAATCAGGCGATCTTGTTCATGGTGGTGTTTTGCGCCTCCGTCTCCGTGGCCCGGGCCACACCCGTAGACGTAACTCAACCCCCCTTCGGGGCGGCGGGAGACGGCGTCACCGACTCTCGCACCCAGATTCAGGCGGCCATCGATGCGGTCGGGCTCACGGGGGGGACGGTCTATTTCCCCGCCGGACTGTATAAGGTCTCCGGCACCCTCTTCGTACCGTCGAATGTCCGGCTGCAAGGGATGGGCTCCCTCAGCAACTGCCAGCTTCGCCTGACCGTCACGGGCGTCCCCCTCTTCGAAGTAGAAGACGGCGCGGCCAACGTAACCTTTAAGGATTTGACCCTATTCTCGTTTAACGGGGCGGGGTGGCCGCGCAGCTCTCCCGCTGAAGTGGCGCTCATCCGCGCGGAAGGAACCACAGGCATCTCCCTCAAGTCGGGGGGATTGGGGATTAACGACATCGTGATCGAGAACGTGCGGATTAGTCAGTTCACTCACGGAGTCTCGGCTACGTCCGCACTCACCCGTTACGAGGCGCCCATCACAAACGTAAGAATTCGCAACTACGCGTCCGACGGGAATGAATATTCCCTCTACACCAGGAGCCGGGGCGCTGACTATTGGGACGTGCAGAACATGAACGTCTTCCCGATGCACCAAGACCAGAACGGAATCTTCCTCGAACGCAGCGGCCGGATGTCGTTCCTCCAGCTTTCGTGCGCCGGCCACGACGCCGGCGTCTGCGCCAAGTTGTGGGACAACGGCAACACTTATTTCCGCAACATGCACGTCGAAGGCCCGCGGCTCGGCTTCTGCGTGGGCTCCAATTGCGACGGGTCGCCCGGAAACACGGGGGCGAATAATGCGGTGCTGACGATTGAGAACAGCGCGACCGCAGGCCAATTCCACCGAGCCACCAACCTCGTCTCCATCAACAACCGTTTTTGGCTCGACTGGGCGGGGACGCCCCGTTTCGAGTTCATCGGGGCCGGGGCTAATTCCTCCGTCATGTCTTGTGGCGATGTCTGGGTGAGCGCCCTTAACCATTTGTCCCAGACCACGGTGACCGCGCCCTCAGGTGCCTATCCGGGGCTGGGCACCGCGGTCAACGGCTGCGTGGACAACTACCTTTCGTCGGCTCCTACTTTTGCGCAGGGTTACACGGCCGACAACGAACGGTTGAGCGGTGAAGTGGACGTGACCAGCCACGGCGCCAACCCCGCCGCCGGCAACGACGACACGCAGGCTTTCGTCGCCGCGCTGGCGGCCGCGCACGCGAGCGGCCCCCCTACCTCGGGCTACGTTCCTCGTTTGCGCGTCTTCGTCCCCGCCGGTTCGTATGACGTTAGCTCTACGCTACAGCTCTATGGTGGTGAGACCTTCGTGGGCGAGCCGGGAAGCGTTATTCGCTACACCGGCGGCGGTTCCCTGTTCAAGGTGGTGGCCACCGTCGGCGTCGTGAAGGGTATCACCTGGAGAAATCTGGCTCTGACCGCCAGCTCCTCGACGGGCACCGTGGGAATCGACATGGAAAGTTACTCGGCTACCGTAGACGGCGGGGCCACCGACTTCCAGATTCAGGGTGTGGATTTCAACGGTTTTGATGTGGGGGTCTCGGTTCATCCGGTGGGCGGAATCTGGACGAACAAACATCCCATGTTTGATTCCATCTCGCTGAAGGATGCCGACTTCAGCGGCAACAAGACCGCCATCCTCATCAGAAGCACAAACGCCTCGAACTGGAACCTGGAAAATATCAGCGTGACCATTCCCCACGGCTATGAAGGTGTCCGAATCGACGGCGCGGGCGTCACGAGCATCCGGGGCCTGTCGTGCACCAGTTCCGGTACCGGTTCTTCTTGTGTGTCAGTCCAGAGGCAAAGCGGCTTGATGATCGAAGGGCTGAGCGCCACCAACGTCACGAACGCCCTGGTGGCCCGCTGGGAAAACGGCTGGACCCAGTTCCCGCTTACGTTGCGTAACAGCGACCTGACCGCGGGAGTTTACTTTCAGGGACGGGTCTACCTGAACAGCGTCAACAACTCCTACCCGGCCAACGTCCATAATCCATCCCTCAAGGTCGTGAGGTTCGGCGCCTACCAGGAGGGTGACGCCAATAACATCGCCTATGGCGGCCAGAGTGACATCTTCTCTTGCCACGACACTTTCACGTCTCTCCTGCAAACTCAAAGCACCTGGGTCTATACCGGGACTCTGTCCAAGCCCGTGACATATTGCTATTGAGATGACCCGTGGGGGCGGGCGTCACAGCCCGCCCCCACGGGGATAAGGCCGGCGCGTTACTGTCGGATGTGTACATCTTTCTCTCCTTCAGGTGGGCCAAGGTTTAGCTCGGTAGGGAGCTTGCGTTTAGGAAGCGAACGCTTCGGGAGAGGATGTTCGCGGGACGGGGGAAGCGGACCGGATGCAATACTTTCACCGCCGGGCTGTCAACGGGTGCGGGAGAGCCCGTCTCCGCCACGGCCGCGGGGTCGCGGAGACACGCGGGTGCGTTGCAAAGATTGATTAGAGCCGCACACTTTTCGACGGCCGTGGTGTGATGAGGCAGGCGCCGCCGGCTCGAACGTTCGAGCCGGCGGCGCCTGCCTCATCACACCACGGCCACCCTGACGACGAGGTCAGGCGAAGTTCGTCGCGAGCCTGTTCGGGATCGCCGCCTAGCAAGAGGTACGCTATGCACTTCTTCGCTTAATAATAATCTTTGCAACGCATCCCGAAGAGGGTGCCAGCGCCTCGTAGAAAGAGGCGTTGACTATAGAGAGGTTGTAAGGCGCTTGGGCAGCGGGCACCTTAGGGCATCAGAAACTATTGAAAAACTTCGCCGCGTCCGATAACGACCCGTTGATTGACTCTCTCAATCTCGGCGCAGGGCGATAAGATACTCACAATTCCCGTGCTTGCCAAGCATCATTAGTGCGTCCGCCGGAGTGCACGCTGAGAGGTTACGAGCGCTTCGGCCGGCGGGGCAACACGGTGTCGGATCAGCTGGTCGAAGGTGCGGAGCAGGTTCCTGATGACGGGGTCGTTCGCGCCGGCGGCGAGCGCCTCGTAGGCGAGACCCTTTCGTACCAGGTCGGAGATGACTGCCGAGGGCGTGCCGCCGCGCTCCGTGACGACCTGGTCGTCGTCGAGCAGGGGATGGGCGTAGCAGTTAGGGCCGCGCTTCTGGTCGTCTCCGGAGACGACCCTCTTCAGGTTATTGTCCACGCCGGATTGTGCGCGGGAGGTGCGAAGGCGCGTGGGTCGGGCGCCGTGCGAGCGTCTGACAGGAGATGACCGGAAGACCAACGCTAAGTGACGTCGGACGAGACATATAAACCCAAAATCAAAGGCGTTGGCGACTCTGACAAAATCGCGCGACCGCCGGTTCCACGAGACGACGCGCGTATGCGCCTGTGAAGGCAAGCATTTAGTATCGATTGACGAGGTGAAAAATCGTCTGACAAGGGTGTCTGACAAATAGGTCGAATTTGTCAGACGGTTTTGCCGCTATAAATCAGGGGTTTGGTGCTTAAAGATAGGTGTTTCTGACAGTGTCAGACGCGTCGTTCCTTACCGCGCGACTGTAAGTAGATGGCGGCTGAGGGACTTAGAGACGTAGAAGTGTTAAGACGTGAAGTCATATCTTGCTACGACGGTGGCGTCAGCATCTGACAAATGTGATGTACGCGGCTTAGTGTTGTAATCGGGTCGTGCGTGGGCGGGCGTGCCGGAGGGTATGGCGCGGGTGTTATGTGGGCTGGGTCGGGTGAGAGGCGTGGGTCCGTGCGGGTGGTGGCCGGGGATGGGTCGAGGCGGTCGCGGATGAGGTGACGGCGTGGATGCGGCGTCGTCCGCGACCGCGCCGCTCCGGTCAGTAGGA
>WUUC01220940.1_pt1 | contig 12175 bp, 5 predicted proteins | sample 6278441 | NCBI WGS metagenome assembly WUUC01 (sample SAMN13675441, study PRJNA597444) | soil metagenome | isolation source: soil | place: USA: Washington | collected 2017-10 | reverse complement strand
GAGGCGGAGGTGCTGGTGTTGTGGGGAGAGGAGGACGCCTACCTCGGTCGTGCCATGGCACGGCCCAGCCGACGTTGGGTGCCGCGAGCGCGGGTGGAGTACTTCCCGGGTGTCGGGCACTTCATCCAACACGAGGCGCCCGAGCAGGTCAATGCGCGGCTGATCCGGTTTCTGAACGGCTCGCGCGCGTCGAGCATCGCGCCGGCGCTGAGCTGAGCCGAGGGAGACGCCGCCTGTCCCGATTCGAGCTCGCCCAGCGCCGTGCAGGCTCTGGTCTGTAAGCCGCGCTCGATTTTCTCGACTCTGACGGAACTCGGCGCACGGCGGACGCTGGTGCCCTGGAACACAGGGGACCAGCTGACTTGCTGAAATGGTGGGCTCCCGGGCGCGGAGGTCGCCTGCGTTATTGCCGTATGCTAAGCCAGACAGCGTCTTGCGAGGTTTCATGCACTCTGGCAGCACCACCCTCCTTCTGCTCGCCCTGGTCGCCGCCTGTGGCGGCGCTGATACGACCGCTTCGGCCGGAACGCCACCCAACGGGGAGGCGCCCGCCCCGGGAGGGTCGGAAGCCGACGGCCCCCAGCGGGACGCGGCCTTCGCGCTGGCGATCGACGGCCGGGCCACGTCCTTGCGAAGCCAGGCGAGCCTGACGGTGTTGGAAGGCGAGCCGCTCGTCACCCTGACGCTGACCGGCGGGGACGAGCAGGACAACTTCATCACCATCACCGCCCCGCTGGAGGGTCCCGAGAACATCCGGCGGCTGCACGCCCTGCCGTTTGGTCCAGCGGAGGACGTAGGGGCTTACGCTTCCGCCAGCCTGGAGGGGCAAGCGTATAGCTCGCAAGCTGGCGCGTTCGAAGTGAGCTTCGCCCCCACGGGAGGGCTCCAGGGCACCTACGAGATCACCTTCTCCCCGTTCGAGGGTCTGCCTGCCGGTGTCGCGGCGGGTGAAGCGGCTGATCCAGGGCCAGCCGCCGAGAGCATCACGCTGTCCGGGGAGTTCAGCGGCGGCTTCAACGTCGTTTGCTCCTCACCCGTGCGTGGCTTCACGGGTAGCCACGCCGTCAGCGACAGCCCGTACTGCCAACGCCTCGAGCTCTGAGGCGGAGACGCAGCGCACCTGGCAGGTAGCCCTCGCCCGCTCCGTTCGCCTGCTGCCCGCTCACTTGCCACCGATCAAGAACTTTAAGGCCGTGCTCTCGCTGCGCGTGGCGAGCGCATTCCGGCGCTCGTCCCGCTCGATGCGGGTGACCTGAAGCTCGCCCAGGTTACTGTCGAGCAGGATGGCCGTGCGCTTGAAGTGCGCGGTCAACACCAGCCGCAGCTTGGCCATGGCGTTCTCGAACTCCGCGTCGTTGCGGATCGGCGCCTGGCGCATGTCCACGAGCAGCCCGTGCTCTTGCTGGCGCGGCGCGAGGCCGCTCAGGATGGCCTCGTTCTCGTGCTTCAATTGCGCGAGCGAGGTCCAGGGCACCGGAGTACGCTGCAAGGTGGCGATGCACTGCTCCGGGTCTTCCTCGAAGATCCAGTGCTCGCTGGCATACAGCCGAGAGATCGGCGTGGGCGGCGGCTGCGTCTGCGCCTCGGCGTTAGAGGCTGACGCATTCGACTGCAGGTTGATGCGCATGTCGGCGGCCAGGCGTAGCGCCGATTGTTCGAAGGCCTGGAGCGCAGCCCGGCAGGCCTCCCGGATTTCCCCGGCACCACACAGGCGGGTTCGCTTCTGGTGACGTTCAAAGGCGCGCACGCCAGCCAGGAGCGCGCGCTTCAGCTCGCGGAGGAGCCGAAGGTCGGCCTCCTGAAACGTGATGAGCATGCGCTTCAGGCTGGTCGGATCTTTGGCGTGGGTCGCGAAGTCCTGGAAGATGGACAGCGCCAGTGCCTCCATGTCGCGCACGTCCCCCTGCTGCCGCAAGGTCGAGAGCGCGGTGCTCATCCAGTCCGCGCTGGCCTCGGGCGCAAATAGCCCCTGAGAGATGCGCCAGAGGTTGGGCAACGTCTCGTTCTCGATCACCTTCTGGTAGTGCTCCAGGAAACGGTAGTGGGTCTCCGCCACCCGTGACAGCTTGTAAGCCCCACGAGCGTCGGCGGGCTCCCCCTCCGTGGTCACTCCCTCCTGCAGCGAGTAATCCGCCGAGAGCGCGTTTTGCATTTCCACGACCAGGTGCAACGCCTGGAGCCAGGCAGCATGAGCCGTCCGGCAGCCGATGCGATAGGGCCCCGTGGGCCCGCTGATCTCCGCGGTGTAGTCGTCGAACTCGAGCGCCCGGAGCAGGCCGAGTCGGTACATCTCCCGCATCGCGTCCACTTCCGGACGCTGGAAGTGAGCCCGGGCATACCCGTGGGTCGCGTCCAGCCCGGCGTAGGCCTGCACGATGCGACGGCCCCCCGGGTGCAGATCCACGAACTCCGATAGGTCGTAGACGACGCGGTCGATCACCATCCAGTAACCCGCCGCCTCGCTGTTATGCTCGGCGACCTCGGTGCTGTCGATCCAGCGTGGCTCCGCTATCTCCGGTTGCGCGTCGGTGTGTATTTCGAGCAGCAAACGGTTGTTGGCGATCAGGTGGTGAAGCAAGCCGTTTGCGCGTCGCTCCCGCTCCGCCTCGAGCGCGGCCTCGTCCTCCGCAGCGATCTCCGCCGCGGGCGCGGGCTCTGCTCCGGGCAGAGCTTCGAGCGCGAACTGACTGAATACGCGCTTCAAGGCATCGAGCACCGAGCGCGCAAAACCCGTGCGACCACATACGTAGGCCGAGGCCCCCTGCCCGCCCGCGCTCGTGGGCGCGAGCAACCGCCAGATCTCACGCGCCCGATCGGGATCGATAATCAGATCATCGATCCGACGGGAGACCCCCTGCCCCAGCGACAGGCCCCATGCCGAATCGTACTCGACCCTGGCGCTCTCTCGACTGAAGCAAACATCCAGCCGGAGCACGCCCGAGCGCAGCGCGGGCAGGAGTTCTTCCTGACAGGAGAAATCATGGCCTTGCCGCAGCGACCAGAACAGCCAGCACAACCCGGACGAGGCGGTCCTGGTCCGCTCCTGCAGAAAGCCACGAAAGGGAGAGATGCCCGTGCCACCCGCGAAGAACAGGATGGGAGTGCGAGGGTCCTCCGGCAGCTGGAAACGCGCCGGGCGTTCGATAAAGAACGGGACCGGCGTCTGCTGGCGCCCCGCGCGGGCCAGGAATGAGGACGCCGTGCCCTGGCGCAGCTGACTATGGGCGAGCTGCTCCGGGTTCGACATCGGGCAACCCGAGCTCTCGGGCGCGAGCTCCTCCAGCGCGGCCGGCGCGGCGTAGCGAAGCTGGCCGACGGTCAGCTCCAGCGTCTCCGCGGGTTTGCCGAGCGGCGAGGGCGTCGCAGAGGCGATGGAGTAGATGCGAAAACGTTCCGGAGGGATCAGCCGACACAGCCGTTCGCTGACGTCCACGCCCGGTTCCTGCCACAGTCCGATGGGGTCCAGGCCATCGCCACGCAGGCGCTCGATCAGCTCCCACAGCTCCCAGCGCTCGGTGCAATGGCGTTGCAGCTGCTCCAGCAGCACGCCGCTCTGAGAGCGCGCGTGCAGGGCCTCGGCGATGCGCGGGGTGACCGGGCGAATGCAACCGAAGCGCAGCACGTCCCGCAGCATGAGCTCGGCCTTGCCCGCGAGCTCACGGCGCACGTTCGCCGCCGCCTTCCACTCGTCCGTCAACGCGACGAGCTCATCACCGCGCGCGCCGAGAGCCCGTAAGGTACGCTCGATCAACTCCTGGCTATTTTCCGGAAAAATAGCGCAGCGATCTCCAACCCGGTAGCGGATGCCGGCCTGCGAGACATCCAGGGTCAGGTGCCGCATGCCGCCGCGCTCGGCGTCGTCGCGCAAGCCTGCGCTCTGGACCTGGGCTTCACGGCAGGCCAGCGGAAAGCCTTGCAAGCGCTCGCCCTGCGCGGCCTCCAGCTCATTGTCGACCTGATCCCAGGTGCGATCCTTGAAGACGCCTCCAAAGCCGCCGATGGTCACCGAACGGCCCACCTTGAACGCGAGCTCGAGGTAACCGTACACCTTCATGCGATGGCGCCCCAAAAAGCCATTGGGGCCCGCGTACAGCTCGAACGCCTCCCGCCAGCTGCCACGCAAGGTCTTGCTTCCAGTCCGCTCGATGTAGTCCGCCACCGAGACCTGGGAGATGGCTTCCAGGAAGGCTTGCCAGGCTGGCGGGTACGCTGCTCTGAGCTGGCGGATCTCCCGGCCCAGAAACGAGCCATAGTGCTTGCGTCCGAAGAACAGGTCGAGCGCATTGAAAATGGGCGACGAGGTGCCGCTCGGCCCCTGATCACCCGCATGCATCGGGACCGCGAACGGCGCCACCGTCTTGGCCCACACCACTGGATCCACGTGCGTGATGCCAAACGGGTTGGGATTGATCTTGGGCAGCGACACGCGCACGATCTTGGTCAGAAAGGCGATGATGCCGAGCAGCGCCTCCTCCAGCGCTTCCTGGTCTTCCTGCTGCACGGCGTCTTGCGCCAGCGTGGCCAGCCGCACCATCGGGCTGGCCCGCGCCAGGATCTCCACCTGCGTCAGATAGAACACCTGCTCTTCCCGATTGCCCACGGTCGGCAAGAGCAGCCGCATGTTCTCGACCCGCATCGGGTCGGGCAACGCGGGGTTGATGACGCGCCAGTTGTACACGATGAGATCGATATAGGAGAGCACCGCCTGCGGCCGCCCCAGCCTGCGGCGCAGCTCGGACCACGGCTTATCGATCACGTCGGGCAGGCGCTCCGGCGGCGCGAGCTCCACGTACCAGTACGCTTGCGCGAGGATGGCCAGCAGGGCGCAGGCGCGCAGCACTCGCTGGTCGTCCAGGCTGGCTGCCGACGCATCCAGGAGCGGCAGCGCCTCGACGCGGCGCCGCAATTCCAGGCTGCGGTACAGCTCCGGCAACTCGGCGGCCAGCTGATCCCAGGCAGCAAAATCAGGCCCGAGGTCGGCAAGCGGCGGCGCCTTGGGGATGAAGCCACTCGACCAGGACAGGAACCCGGCGTTCTCGTGCCCGAGTTGTGCAGCGCGCCGCTCCGCTTCCCGGAGCACCGCACGACAGGGCGACGTCACGTCGCCGCGTCTGGAGCGGCTCCGCGCAGGTACACGACGGAACGAACCCTGAGCGCCCTCTCGTGAGGCGCTCGACGCTCCCTCGACCCTGCTATGTTTCCTCGCTGTCGCCTGCTCTTTACTGTTCGACATACGCCGCTCGGCTCTCGTAAGAACGAGCTCCCCCCGGGTGGGACACCATGCAACTACGCTGGGACTATGCCAGACTGGTACGTCACATACGTAGCTCTGCTTCAGAGCATAGTTTTTCTTTCAATTGCGCATTCTCGTCTCCTTCCTGACGTTGACGTGACTCGATGCGGCCGAGGAGAGCGCTCGCCTCCGTAAGTACTCCCGCCTCAATGGCAGTGCGGCTCGAGGCGAGGTCGGTCAGAGCTCGGGTCAACGCTCAGGAAAGCGAGTTGGCCGGCTGCGCCGAATGACGCCCGGTCTGAGCTAACCATTGGTTGAGAGCGTCGTGTCGGATGGGCTTCTCGAAGAACACCACCCCCGGTTCCGTGAGGAAGCGCTCACAGCGCTGCGTCGTCGGACCTCCACTACAAAACACAATACGATCGAGCAGATGGGGCTGGTGGCGCCGCAGCCGTTCGTAGACGCCCACGCCGTCGAGGCCCGGCATCATCAGGTCGCAGAGGATCAGGTCGAACTTGTCGTCGGTGGCCAGGACTTGCAGCGCCTCCTCGCCGCCATACGCGACGACGACGTCGTGACGCCGGCCGAGGAAACGGCGATAGGCACGCACCAACGTGACCTCGTCGTCCACGATCAATATGCGCCGCCCCTGGGTCTCGGCTTGGCGAGCCGGCCGCACATCTGCAACCCTGAGACCGGTCTGGAGGGGCAAATAGATTTCGAAACAGGCCCCACCCCCACGCGCCTGGACCAGCCGCAGCGTCCCCTGGTGTTGGTGAATGATGTCCGCGCAGAGCGATAGGCCCAATCCCGTGCCTCGTTCTGCCGACTTGGTCGTGAAGAAGGGCTCGAAGATGCGATCCGCAAGCGCCGCCGGCACGCCCGGGCCATCGTCCTCCACCTCCAGCACCACTCCGTTTTCCGTGCTGCGCGTGGTCAGGCGAATGGATCCGCCGCCGCCCTCCTCGATCGCCTGGCTGGCATTGAGCAGCAGGTTGACCACGACCTGGACGAGTTTGCCGCATTCCCCCGGGAACGGGTGCGTAGCCCGCAGGTCGGAGTGCACCGTCGCGTTGTGACGGACCTGATGGCGTACCAGGCTGCACGCCGCGGTCACCACGTCATTGATGTCGATTTCAGCCACGTCCTCCTCGTCGATTCGGGCGAAACCACGCAGCCCCCGGACCATGGCCACGATGCGTGAAATACCTTCGAGGGAGTCCCCCACGCTTTGCTTCGCGTCCCCAAAACAACGCTTCAGCCGCAGGTCCCCCGGAGCACGCGGCACGTCGCCAGACATGACCAGGCTGGTGAGCTCCGCCAGGTCTTCACGCAGCAGCTCCAGATTGATCAGAACACTGGCCGCCGGGTTGCTGACCTCGTGCCCGATACCGGCGGCGAGCTGACCGATGGCCGCCAGGCGCGAGGAACGGATGAGCTGCGACTCCTTCTCCTTGAGGATCCGGTACGCCTCGGCCAGCTCCTCCTCGCGCGACATGCGAGCCGATATGTCCCGCACGAACGTGACGTACAGTTTTCTGTCGTGTATTCGATACGTGCTGCTGCGGAGCTCCCCCCAGAACACGCTAGCGTCCTGGCGTTGCAGCCGAACTGCAGGTCGGTCCACGAACCCCTTCTGAATCAGCTCCCGGCTGATGTCGTCCACCGCCGCCGAGTCTTCGGGCGAGTGCAGCTGACGACCCGTCATGCCGCACAGCTCCTCGCGCGAATAACCGAATAACTCCGTCGCCTTCGTATTCACTTCGACGAAACGAGCCGAGTCGAAATCGGTGATGAAAATGGCGTCCGACGAGCACTCCACCAACGCCCGAAACCTATGCTCGGTATCCCGGTCGTCTGCCGTGCGCTGCGGCCGCGCGAGTGTGGACACGGCGTCAAGTTTACCCATTGAGGAAGCCAAAACCCACTTCAATGTGAGCATACATTGGCCCACTGCCCGACGCCGCGCCGGCGCGCGTGCCGGCCCCCAGGCTCTTACGCCAGTATGCCTTGAACACCTTGAATCCGCGTCTGGTCCGAGCTGGCCGGTAGCGGCGCGGGAACCGAAAGGCCACGTTGCACGGCGGGTCTCTCTTCGATGACGCGCAACCAGCGCTGCAGGTGCACCAGGCCCTCCACGCTCACCCCGGACCAGGCATGCGAGCGAGCCCAGGGGAAGCTCGCAATGTCCGCGATCGAATAAGCGCCGGCCAAGTATTCGTGTTTCTCCAGGCGTTGATCGAGAACCTCGAGCAAGCGCCTGACTTCGCGTTGATAGCGACCGATCGCGTACTCAATTTTCTCGGGCGCGTAGCGGTAAAACACGTTCGCCTGCCCCATCATCGGCCCGAGCCCGCCCATCTGGAACATCACCCACTGGATGACCGTGGAGCGCCCCTTCACGTCCGTCGGCAGGAGCTCACCCGTCTTTTCAGCCAGGTAAATCAGGATGGCACCCGACTCGAAGACCGCAAAATCGTCATTCGCGGTGTCGACGATCACGGGGATGCGGCCTGCCGGGTTCAGACGCAAAAACCAGTCCTGTTTCTGCTGCCTGGCGCCCAGGTCAATCGGCTCGGCCTCATAGCTCAAGCCGAGCTCCTCCAGCAGAATGGATACCTTGTGGCCGTTGGGAGTAGCTGCGGTAAGTAGGCGTATCATGCGCGGGACTCGCGCCGACTATACACGGGGCAGCACTTAGACCGAAAACGCGAACCCAGAAATCGCGGACAGAGCCGGCAGTCCGGCGGGGATTCCCCGGGCAGTCGTCACCACTTTCGCAAATCCGGCCCGAATGAGTCGCCAGTGTGACGATCTGCGCTCTCGCGTCAGCCGTGAACTGAGGATATCCCGGACACACTGACTCGTGAAACCCGCAGCATCTAACGTTGACTGCTGTGGTGCGGTTGCTCCCGATCCGGGGCCGGCGGCTCGACCCCGGGTCGCGAGTAGGGCAGCTCTGCGATGAAGGTCGCACCCTGGCCAGGCAGCGAATGCACCTCGACGCGCCCCCCCATGGCCTCCAGGATACTGCGCACGATCCACAGGCCCAGGCCCAATCCACCATAGTGCTGCTCAGGCACGGCCCGTTCGAACCTCTCGAACACCCTGGAGTGATCCGCCTCGGCAATGCCGATCCCATGATCGGTCAGCGTGAGCCGGGCAAACGAGCCGCGGCTCTCGAGCGCGATCTGGACGGGCTTGCCGCGTCCGAACTTGAGCGCATTCTCGAGCAAGTTCGTGAGCAATTGATCGACCCGGAGCCGGTCCCAATGACCCGAGATGCCCGGCTCGGCGCGAAGCTCGACCTCGCAGCCCGAGCGGGCTAGCTCTCCAGTTTCTTCAAACCGGGCGAGCACCTCACGCGTGACCTGCTCCAGCTGAATCCACTCGGGGCGCAGCGAGAGCTGCGCGGCGCTGATGCGTGTCACGTCCAGCAATTCGGTGACGAGACGGTCGAGCCGTTCGCTCTGCCGGCGCAGGACCGCGAACTTACGGCGGAGCCACTCCGCGGCCTGTTCGTCCCTGGCAACCTCGGCGACTTTGCCCTGCAGCGTGTGGATCTGCAGCTGGAGCGGCGTGAGCGGCGTCCGCAGCTCGTGCGAGGCTATCGACAGGAACTGATCGCGGGCGACAATGGCGCGTTGAGCTTCCTTGTACAGGCCGGCGTTGTCGACCGCCAGGGCGCAGCGACGCGCCAGGTCCTCCGCCACGGTCAGATCGGCCTTGCCATAACGCCGCTCCGAGTCACTGACGCCCAGGCTGATGCTGCCGAGGATGCGGCCTCGCGCGCGCAGTGGCACCGACATGAAAGAATGCACGCCGATCCGGCGCATCAGGGCCAGGTGCTGTTCATTGTGGCTCATCGTGCGCATGCGCTCGTCGCTGACGTCCTCCACCAATATCGAGCGCCCCTCCAGCAGCGCCTGTGTCGGCGGGTTCTGGCGGTTATCGCTCGCCGCGGCGGGGAAAGCCTTGATAGCCAGCCCGAGCTCGGCGTGCCTGGCGTCCGCGTGCGCCACCTCGACCCGGGCGATGGCGCCGTTGTCCTCGACCAGGTCAATGAAACACCAATCGGCCAGGATGGGTACGGCGAGACGTGCGACCTGCGCCAGGGTGGTGGGATAGTCGAGTGACTCGGCGAGCGTGGCGCTCGCGTCCGCCAGAAAGCGCAGCATCGACTGACCCCGGGCGCGCTCCTCCGCCTCCGCCAGCGCCCGGCGCAAGCGAGCGGTGGTGAGCTCCGAGCGCACCCGCGTCAGCAGCTCGCGCGCGGAGAACGGTTTGATCAGGTAGTCATCGGCCCCCGTCTCCAGACCCTCGATCAGGGCTTCCTCCCCCGCGCGGGCGGACAGCAAGATCACGGGCACGGCACGCGTCTGGGGATCGGCTCTGAGCTCGCGCAGCAGGCCATAGCCATCGAGCCGCGGCATCATCACGTCACTGATCACGAGATCGGGCCGATGTTCCCGCGCTCGAGCCAATGCGGCGACGCCATCTCCGGCCGACTCGACCTCCCAGTGCTCCCCGAGCAGGCGCACGAGGTACTCCCGCATGTCGGCGTTGTCATCGGCGACCAGCACGCGACCCGCCTCTTTGACGGGGACACGTGCTCGCGCTGGCGCCGCCTCGTGCGAGCCGCGCGGCGATCGCCCGTCCGGCTTATCGAGCCACTGTTCGGCGGAGAGCACGTACGCCGACTCCGCGCGTGGCGCCAGGGGCCGCTCCTGTTCGAGCGCCTCGCTGGACTGCTCCGGCGAGCCCCAGGGGATCGACACGCTAAAGCGGCTACCTCGGCCCTCGACACTGGCCACGCTCACCTCCCCCCCATGATGTCTCACGAGCTCAGCCACCAGAGATAGGCCGATGCCCGTGCCCTCGAAGCTACGCCCGTCCGCGCCCTGCACGCGGTGAAAGCGCTCGAAGATCCGCGGCAGCTCCCCGGGCGCGATGCCCGTTCCCGTGTCCCTGACCACCAGCTCGACCCGCGCTCCCCGGGCGGCGAGCGAGACCTCGATTTGACCCTCGAGGGTGAATTTGAACGCGTTCGAGAGCAGGTTCAGGACGATCTTTTCCCAGTGCTCCCGATCGACGTACACCTGCGCAGGCAGAGGTTTGCAGTCGACCACGAGCTTCAAGCCAGCGCGCTCGATCAGCGAGCGAAAGGAGCTCGCCAGGTCCAGCGTGAGCGTGGCGAGATCCGTCGCCTCGAAGCGGGTCTGCAGACCGCCCGCCTCCACGCGTGAAAAGTCCAGCAGGTCGTTGACGAGCCGGAGCAGACGCAGGGCGCTGCGTTGCACGGCTTCGAGGTCGGCACCGCCCAGTGACTTGGAGCCCTGCGCGAGCGCGTGCTCCACGGGCCCGAGGATCAGTGTCAACGGGGTCCTGAGCTCGTGGCTGATGTTGCTGAAGAAGGCCGTCTTGGCCCGGTCCAGCTCGGCCAGGGCTTCGGTGCGCCGGCGCTCGTCCTGGTGCGCCCGCCCATTTTTGATCGCGCTCGACACCTGTCCCGCGAGCAGCTCATAAAACGAGCGATAACCCTCGTCGAACGCGCGGTTCGGGCTCTTGCCGGCCAGGATCACGCCGAACATGCTGGCCTGCCCGGACCCACCGAGCGGCAGCGCCAGTGCCTCAGTCACGGGCGTGAGCCAGGGGCCACCGACGGGAGCACCGTCCAGGGCGACGAGCGCCACGCTCCCCCCCTCCAGCGCCGAGCGCAGCGCACGGAGCAGGTCGCTGCGCGACCGAGACGGCGCATCCGTTGGCTGGGGCTGCGTGTGCCGTGCTGGCCTGTCCCCCACGGTTTGCGAGGCGCCGCCCTGCGTCGCCGAGCCCTCTGGCGGCAGGTCTCGATGCAAGTCGATGCGGTCCGGGCAGAGCGACGCCCGCGCAGCCGCGGACAGCCCGGCGCTCCGCACCAACGCCAGCGATCGGCCGTCCGCTTCGGTCAGGTACAGGGCTGCGAATGGCACGTCCAGAGGGTGCTCGGCGATGACGCTCGAGATGTGCTGGCAGCTCTCCTCCACGCTGTGCGTTTCGGAAGCCTTGACCGCCAGGTCTCGCAGCAGCCTGAGCCGGCGTTCCCCGAGGACTTGCTCGGTCACTTCACTGCAGACACACAGCATGCCCGTGATCCGCCCCGCGTCATCCTCGACGGCGCTGTAGGACAGGCTGAAGTAGGACTCCTCCCGGTAACCGGAGCGCTCCAGCGGCAAACGTTGCGCCGGAACCCAGTTGGGCACGCCGCTGGACATGACCTCGTGGATCATCGGACCGATGATGTCCCAGGATTCCGCCTGGGTCTCCCGGATCGAGCGCCCGAGCGCGCTCGGATGTTTGTCACCGATCAGCCGAATGTAGGCTTCATTATAGATCTGGACCAGCTCCGGACCCCAGAGCAGGATCATCGGATAACGCGAGCCGAGCAGCGTCTTGATCGTCGCGCGCAAGCTTTGCGGCCAGGTCGCACGCGCGCCCACGGGCGTCGAGGCCCAGTCAAACTCGCTGACGCGAGCGTGCATTTCGCTTTGCCCACGGAGAGCTGGGACGGACGCCACGTGTGGATGACTCGAAGCTGGCCTGAGCAGGTGGAGCTAGACGCGGACTATGAAGCGGCGGCCGCTTCACATGCCAAGCGTATCATGCGAAGCAGCTGCGGCACGTCGAGCGGTTTTTTGACGCAGCCCAGCACGCCCAGCTGCAGCGCCGCCTGTTCGCCGCCTCCCCCGGCGCTGACCAACACCACCGGTATGTCGCTCAGCGCGGGGTCACCGAGTTGCTCACGCCGAAACTGGAAGCCGTCCATCACCGGCATCATCAAGTCGAGCAGAATGACGGACGAGCGCTGCCTCCGGAGCAGGTCCAGGGCTTCAGCGCCATTGGCGGCCCCAACAGCTAGGTAACCCTCGCCTTGCAGCAGCTCCACCAGGCTCTCGCGGATGT
>WUUC01076332.1_pt1 | contig 12175 bp, 9 predicted proteins | sample 6278441 | NCBI WGS metagenome assembly WUUC01 (sample SAMN13675441, study PRJNA597444) | soil metagenome | isolation source: soil | place: USA: Washington | collected 2017-10 | reverse complement strand
GCGACGCCGCTCCAGCCCGGAAAGCTGAAGTTCTTCAGCGAGCTCATCACCAGCTTGCGCTGGTTGCCGGCCAGCGCGGCCGGCAGCGCCGAGCCCTGGGTGACCGCACGGAAGGTGGTGCCGGGGCCCAGCTGCTGCAGGGCCCGGTCCAGCCAGCCGGTGGTCGCGGTGTCCGAGCCGCGCTCCAGGCACTGCTGAGCCTGAAAATGGCTGCGGGTGATGCCGGCAGCGGACACGGCCGGCACGAAGGCCAGCTCGCCGGTGCCCCAGTACGGCAGCAGCGGGTTGAGCGCGGCGTTCAGCGCCCAGCCGGGAGTGCCCGACAGCGGTGACATGCTCGCCGCGGCCGGCACCAGGTTGGCGCGCACCGTTCGCAGGTAGTCCACCCCGAGCTCGGCCGAGGCCGGAACCAGGATCCGCAGCCCGTCGGCGGCGCCGCGCAGGAAGATGGTGATCAGGGTGTTTCCGTTGCTGAGCCCGGACGCGGCGTAGGCCGCCTTGGTGGTCACCAGCTGGCTGCCCAGGGCTGCGACGCCGACCATGCCGGCCCCGGCCAGGAAGGTGCGCCGGGTGAAGCCGCGTTGCCAGCCGGCGTCCTGGGCGGCCAGGTCGGCGCTGACCTGCTCGGCCTTGCGCACCAGCAGCCCCTCGGCGGCAGCTTGCTCGGGCTGGGTCATGACGTCCTCTCGGGGGCTGAAGGTCGGGCCCGCGGCGGGGCGGGCGTTCTCGGTCGCGCTCATCGCAGCGCGTGCTGGGGAGCGTCGAGGATCAGCGGAACCAGGTGCGGCAGGTGCCACCGCAGCCGGGAATCCGCGATCGGGGTGCTGGCCGGCTCCTCCAGGAAGGTCTGCAGCGCCTGCACATGGGCGGCCGGAAACCGGCTGCCGGTGAGCCGGCCGCACAGCTGGGTGATCGCCTCGCCGCTGGTCCTGGGCTTGACCGAGCCGTACAGCGAGGCCGGGTCGAACGCGGCGAAGCCGCCGTACCAGTTCTGGCTCAGCCCCCGGTGGTAGGACCACAGGTTCAGCAGCGAGCCCGACGAGCGCCAGGAGCTGGCCACGTCCGGGTAGCCGTTGGGCGCGGCCCAGTCCAGCGGCACCTGGCCGACCGAGGAGCTCATCCAGTGCAGGCTCTGCAGCGACTTGCTCAGGTCTCCGGGGCCGACGCCCAGGGCCCGGACGGTCGCGATCAGGTTCTCGGCGGGCCGGCGCACCTTCGCGCCCCGGCTGGCCCAGAACTCGGTGGAGCGCAGGATCGCCGCCAGCATCGGCGCGATCTGAGTGCCGGTGCGCAGGTAGATCCGGGCCAGCTCGGCGACCAGGGTCGGTGACGGGTTGTCCGAGACGTAGTGCACGCACAGCTTGTGGGCCAGCCGCTGGGCGGTCTTGGGGTGGTAGGCCAGGTAGCGCAAGTACGCCTCGCCGGCCGCCTCGCCGCCGGCCGCCGAGTCGTTGGGGTGGCTGAAGCCGAGCACCTTGATCGGCCCGACCCAGTGCCGCTCGGGCTTGTAGACGTAGTTGTAGTCGTTGTCCACCGACCGGCCGGTCAGGATCCGGGCCGAGTTCTGCACGTCGGCCTCGGTGTAGCCGGCGTCGATGCCCACCGTGTGCAGCTCCAGCAGTTCTCGGCCGTAGTTCTCGTTGACCGCGCTCTTGGTGGAGGAGGCCAGGCTCAGGTACTTCAGCATCGCCGGGTTGCGGGCCGAGGCGAGCAGCATGCTGGCGTAGCTGCCCAGCGCATGCCGGCGGATCACGTCGCGGTCCATGGTGTGCCGGCTGCTCCAGACGCCGTCACTGTGATTGGCCACGTTGAGGTGATTGGCGAAGAAGTCGACCGAGGTCTCATAGACCTGGCCGCGACTCCACGCCTGCAGGCCGAGGGTCACCCGGGTCAGCTGGTCCATCGCCTCCCAGCCGTACTCGTTGCCGTTGGCCTTGAGCCAGGCCCGGACCTCGGCGGGGTTCTTCGACAGCAGCGGCCCCTGCGCGGCGACCCCGGCATGCCCGGCGTAGCCAGCGCCTGCCCCCCGGCTGAAGGCCACCTGGTTCTGCCACCAGCCGTCCAGGCCGTACCGGACCAGGTCGGCGCGGGTCTTGCTCTCGATGCCGAAGCCGAAGCGAGACATCAGCAAGGACGCCGGGTCCCAGACCAGCGGCGCGCGGCTGGTGCGCGGGGTGTTGCGCAACGCAGCCGCGATGTTCGGCCAGAACGTGGTAGCCACCGGGTCGTCTCACTCTCCGTAACAACAATCTTACAGAGAGTGAATCATGTGAAGCGGAGGTTAGAGAACCGAATGAGAAAACATGTCAAAAGGCTGTTCGACGGTGAATCGCCTGCAACAAACCGAGCGCCAGGCACTGGGCCAGCATGGAGGAGCCGCCGTAAGAGACGAACGGCAGCGGCAGCCCGGTCACCGGGGTGAGCCCCAGATTCATGCCCATGTTCTGAAACGCCTGAAAGCCCAGCCAGCAGACGATGCCGGCGGCGATCAGCCGGGAGGTGCCAGTCGCCGCCCTGGCGATCCGCAGCCCGCGCCAGAGCAGCACGGCGAACAGCCCGATGATCAGCGCCGAGCCGGCGAAGCCGAGCTCCTCCCCCGCCACCGAGTAGATGAAGTCGGTCTGCTGCTCGGGCACGAACGCGCCGCGGGTCTGCGCGCCCTGGAACAGCCCCTGGCCGAACAGCCCGCCGTGGGCGATCGCGATGTGCGCCTGGTTGATGTTGTAGGCCACCCCCTGCGGGTCCCGGCCCGGGTGGGTGAAGGCCGCGAACCTGGCCAGTTGGTAGTCGGCCAGCGCGCCGGTCTGGATGGCCAGCACCGCCATCAGCACTCCGGCGGCCACCAGCGCGATCAGCCAGCGGAGCCGGACGCCCGCCGCGATCAGCACCCCGAACCCGGCCGCGACCAACACCAGGGCCGAGCCGAGGTCCGGCTGCAGCATGATCAGCGCCAGCGGCAGGGCCAGCAGCGCCAGTCCCAGCGCCAGCTCGCGCAGGGCCGGTGGAACGCCGGGCGGGCGCCGGGCGGCGTGCTGGCCGAACAGCACCGCCAATGCCGCGATCACACCCAGCTTGGCGAACTCAGCCGGCTGGATCTCGAAGCCGGCGCCGATCTCGATCCAGGCATGGGCGCCGTTGATGGTGGAGCCGACCACGAACACCGCGAGCAGGCCGATGATGCTCGCGGCATAGAGCAACGGGCCGATCAGCCGCAGCACCCGCGAGTCCACCCGCGCCGCGCAGAACAGCAGCACTGTGCCCAGGGCGGTGTTGAGCAGGTGCTTGGCCAGGTAGGTCTGCGGATTGGCGCCCGCCTGCTGCAACCCGGTCCGGGTGGCCGACCAGACCAGCAGCGCGCCGATCAGGCACAGCAGCAGGGCGGTGGCCAGCAGCACGAAGTCATAGGAGCGCAGCCGGCGCGAATCGGCCATGGCCCGCAACGGCCACCTGGCCGGCACCAACAGGCCGGTCACCGGCTGTCCGTCCGACGGGCCGAGGTGGTGCTCGAGGCACTCGGCGTGGGCAGCACGCCAGGCACCGCCGAGGTGCTCGGCGTGCCGGCCGGCCGGGCCGGTGAGCTGGCAGCCGGCGAGCTGTTGGCCGGCGAGCTGGCAGTCGGCAAGCTAGCAGTCGATGTCGCGGTGGCGGAGCCGGGAACCGTGGGCAGGCCCGGGACCGAGCGGGCCACCGGCGTCCGGACGGTCACCTTGGGCAGCTTGCTGGCCGGCACCGCGCCGGGCAGGATCGGCGGCTCGTAGGCGCCGAGCAGGCCCTCATAGACCTGCCGCACCATCGGCGCGGCCGCGGACGAGCCGGTGCCGGCTTGCTCGACCATGCCGATCACCACGAACCTGGCGTCGCTGGACGAGGCGCCGGGCTGCACCGGGCCCCAGGACGCCAGCCACGAGGTGTCCTGCTTGCCGTACACCTCGGCGGTGCCGGTCTTGGCTCCGATCAGGGTCTTGATCGGCGAGCCGTCGAAGGCCAGCGCGCCCGACACCGAGTGGCTGTCCTCGAAGTGCAGCGAGTCGGCGATGAAGCCCAGCACCTGCTTGTCGACCGGCACCTTGCGGATCACCTTGGGCGCGATCGTGCGGACGGTCCGGCCGGCGGTGTCGACCACGCCCCAGCCCAGCGTCGGGGCGAACAGCGTGCCGCCGTTGATCATCGCCGAGTACGCGGCCGCCAGCTGCAGCGGTGACATGGTGGTGTCACCCTGCCCGATCGAGAGGTCGGCGTTGTTGCCGGCGAAGTACCGCCAGCCGTCGGTGCAGTTCTCCGACGCCAGTCGGGTCAGGTAGGCCCGGTCGGCGGCGTTTGCCACGTCCGGATAACCCTTTTCGGCCGCCGCGCAGTAGTCGGCCTTGTTCGCCTTCCAGCTGGCCATCCGGCTAGCCCGGCTGCCGATCGAACCGCTGGCCTGCTCGTCGGCGGGCAGGTCGATGCCCGGCGCGCGCGCCACCCCGAACGCGCGGGACATCGCCTGCAGCGGCTCCAGCGGCTTCTCACCCCGCTCGACCCGGGCCTGGTCGGACTGCCACTCAGCGACGGCCGGGGCGTAGAAGAAGGTGTCGCAGGAGACCTGCAGCGCAAACCTCAGGTCGATCGAGCCGTAGGCGCGGGACTCGAAGTTGGTCTTGGTGCGCCCGTCGACCTCCATCGAGCCGGGGCACGGGTACTGGTCGTCCAGCGTGGTCGCACCGGTGCTCACGTTGTCGGCCGCGCTGATCAGCTTGAACGTGGACCCGGGCGCGTAGGCCCCGGCGATGGCCCGGCCGACCAGCGGGTCACCGGCCGTCGGGGCGGTCAGCTTGGCATAGTCGGTGACCGAGATTCCGCCGACGAAGGCGGCCGGATCGTAGGTCGGGTAGCTGGCGGCGGCGACCACCCGGCCGCTGTGCGGATCCATCACCACCAGCGCGCCCGAGGACGCCGGCTTGCCCTTGGCGCGCGACGCCGCGATCTGGGCCGCCAGTGACTTCTCGGCCAGCGCCTGCACGTCGGCGTCCAGGCTGGTCACCAGGCTGTTGCCGGGCCGGGCCGCGATCATGGCGTCCTGGGCGACCGCCTCGCCGCGGGGATCAAGCTGCACCCGCTGCTCGCCGTTGACGCCGCGCAACACGGAGTCATAGGACTCCTCCAGGCCGCTGCGCCCGATCGTGTCGGCGTCGACCAGCGCCTTGTTCGCCTTCTGGTCCGAGGGCCCGACCGCGCCGGTGTAGCCGAGCAGGTGCGCGGCCAAGCTGCCGCCGGGATAGTGCAGGACGGTCTGGGTGCTGACCTTGACCCCGGGGAACTGCTCGGCGTGCTCGGACACCGCCAGCACCACCGAGGCATCCACCCCGGTCGCCACCGGAACCGGCTGGTAGGGCTGGCCGGTCCAGCACGGCGCCGGAACCCGCACGCCGCACGGGGTGATCGCGCGGCGCAGGTTCGCGGCGGTGGTCGAGAGCACCGGAGCCAGCCGGGCCAGCACCCCCGCGCCTTGATCGTCCTGCTGCTCCAGCGCCGAGCGGTCCACCGTCAGCACGTGGGTGTTGCGGTTGCCGACCAGCACCCGGCCCCGGGAGTCGAGGATCTCACCGCGTGGCGCGGGCACCACGATCGCGCCGAGGTGTGTGAGGGCGGCCGACTGCAGCGGCTTGTTCTGGTCCAGCAGTTGGACGAAGGCCAGCCGGGCCAGCAGGGTCAGCAGCAGCGAGGCGATCAACAGCTGCAGCACCGACAGCCGGGTGCGGTGCGAGCCGAGCCGCGGGTCAGCCGAGCGCATCGGCGCTGCCGATCAACTGGGCCGTCGGGCGGGGTGAGCGAATCCCCTGTGCCCGCAGCAGATTGCGCACCAGCGGCACCACCAGCAGGCCCAGCAACGCGTCGGTCAGGCCGACCGGGATGAGGTAGGTCAGCGCCAGCACCGCGGTCGCAGCGTGCGAGCCGAGGATGGCCAGCACCAGCCCCAGCACGCCGGAGGTGGCAGCGCCCAGCAAGGCGGCCAGCGCGGCGACCCCGCGGGTTCCGTATCCGCGCTGGGTGGCCAGGCCGCCCAGCATCCCGGCCGCCAGCCCGGCTGCCAGCCAGCACAGCGCTTGGACGCCGGCCGGGTGGTCTGAGCCCAGGTCGGCCAGCAGGCCGGTGGCGAACCCGAGCGCCATGCCGATGCCGGGGCCGGCGTAGATGCCGACCACGATCACCAGCAGGGCAGGCAGCGACACCGGCACCGGAAAGGTCAACGGCCCGAGCAGGGTGGCCTGCAGCAGCAGCGCGGTGATCACGCCGGCGATCGCCGAGGCGATCCGCGACCCGGTCACCGGTCGCTGCCCGGTTCCAGCGCCTGGCGCGCAGTGCCCCGCGGCTCCTGCAGGATGATGCCGACCAGGTCCAGGCCGGACTGGCCGGCGGCCGGGCGCACCCGGGCCGACACCGCGCCGTCGGCGCTGGTGGTCACCGAGGTCACCACGCCGACCTCGACCCCGGCGGCATAGGTGGTCTTGCCGGCCGGCCCGGTCACCAGCCGGTCTCCGACCCGGACGTCCACCCGGTCCTCCAGCGCGCGGGCGCTCAGCGGGCCGCTGCCGGTTCCGGTGGCCAGCAGCAGCGCGCCCGAGCGGACGTCACGCACTCCGACCCCGGACGTCGGGTCCGCGGCCAGCAGCACCACCGAGGTGGTGCTGTGCACTGCCACCACCCGGCCGACCAGGCCCCGGCCGTCGGTCACCGTCTGGCCGGCCTGCACCCGCTCGCGGCTGCCGACGTCGAGCGTGACGCTCCACTGGAAGCCGGCGCCCGGCCCGGTGGCGATCACCCGAGCCGGCATCAGCCGCCAGTCGGCGGTGTCGGCCTGCAACTGCAGCGCCCGCAGCTGCCGGGCGGTGGCCGCGTCGGCCGCCGAGGCGGCGAGCTGCCGTTGCAGCTCGGCGTTGCGCTGCTTGAGCTGCGCGATCTCACGCCGGTTGCCGCCGACGTTGGGCACGCCCTGCACGAAGCGCCTGGCCGGGCCCAGCACCGCGTCGGTGCCCCGGTAGAGCGAGCCGAGGGCTCCGGTGGCGCCGCCCCGGGCGCCGCTCAGCGAGCCGCCGGCAAAGTCGAAGGTGATGAAGAGCAGGGCGAGCACCGCGAGCACCACGGCAGACAGTTGCTGGCGTCGGGTGAGCCTGCGCATGACCTATCGCCCTATCCCTGCCGGCTCAGCCGCTTAACGGCGGTGCTCATGGAAACGCTGCTCACGGAAACGGTGCTCATGAAAGCGGTGCTCATGAAAGCGGAAGCTGATCAAGCCGGCCCCGCTCAACGGCGGTGCCCGTCTACGACGACCTTGTGCAGTGACTCGAATTGCTCGACGACGGTGGCAGTGCCCAGCACCACCGAGTCCAGCGGCCGGTCGGCGACCAGCACCGGAATGCCGATCTCGTGCTGCAACCGGGCGTCCAGGCCACGCAGCAGCGCGCCGCCGCCGGTCAGCACGATGCCTCGGGTCACCAGGTCGCCGGCCAGCTCCGGCGGGCAGCGGTCCAGGGTCGCCCGGACGGCCGCCACGATCCGGTTGATCGGCGCGCTCATGGCGTGGCGCAACTCCTCGGCCGACACCGCGATGTTGCGCGGCAGGCCGGTCCCCACGTCCCTGCCGCGGATCTCGGCCCGGACTGGGCCGGCTATCGGAAAGGCGGAGCCGATCGAGATCTTGAGCTCCTCGGCGGTGCGCTCGCCGATCAGCATCGAGAACTCCGACCGGATGTGGTCGACGATCGCCCGGTCAAGGGCGTCACCGGCGACCCGAAGGCTGGTGCTGGACACGATGCCGGCTAGCGCGATGATCGCGACCTCGGTGGTGCCGCCGCCGATGTCGATCACCATCGAGCCGGACGCCTGGCTGACCGGCAGGCCGGCGCCGATCGCGGCGGCCATCGGCTCGGAGATGATGTGCACCCGGCGCGCGCCGGCCGCGTAGGCGGACTCGCTGACCGCCCGCTGCTCTACCGAGGTGATCCCGCTCGGAACGCACACCACGACCCGGGGGCCGGCGAAGGCCCGCCGGCCGATCACCTTGCGGACGAAGTAGCGCAGCATCTCGGCGGTGGCGTCATAGTCGGCGATCACGCCGTCCTGCAGTGGCCGGACCGCCCGGATGTGGCCCGGCGTCCGGCCGATCATCCGCTTGGCCTCGGTTCCGACGGCGACCACCGCCTTGGTGGTGGTGTCGATCGCCACCACCGACGGCTCGTTGAGCATGATGCCGCGACCCCGTGCGTAGACAAGGGTGTTCGCGGTTCCCAGGTCGACTGCCAGGTCACCGCCGAGCAGGTCGCCGCCCAGCAGCGACATCGGGGTGAATGCCATGGGAACCCTCGTTTGTGGTGCGCCGCCGGATGAAACCGGTGTTACTGATGTGAATGAACGTCCCGATCGTAGGGGCGCGGCTCAGCGATTAGCCGCTGCGACTCGCCCGAGCAGACGACCGAAAGCGGCCACAGCGCAGATCGCCGGGGAGACACCTCATCCGGCACAGCTGATTACGCGCCGGGCCGCCGGAGCGGCGGCGCGGCGGAGGCAGAACAGCCCGAGAAACTAAGCGCTTGCTCAGCCGAGGCTGTCGCCGAACCAGAGCGCGACCTCGCGTGCGGCCGAAGCGGGCGAGTCCGAGCCGTGGACGAGATTCTGCTGCACCTGCAAGCCCCAGTCCCGGCCGAGGTCGCCGCGGATGGTGCCCGGCAGGGCCACGCTCGGATCGGTGGCGCCGGCCAGCGCCCGAAAACCCTCGATGACCCGTTGGCCCTCGGCCACCACAGCCACCACCGGGCCGGAGGACATGAACTCGACCAGCGGTTGGTAGAACGGCTTGCCGACGTGCTCGGCGTAGTGCTGGGCCAGCAGCGCGGCGTCGGCCGAGCGTTGCTGCAATGCCACGATCCGGTAGCCCTTGGCCTCGATCCGGGCCAGGATCACGCCGGTCAGATTGCGGGCCACCCCGTCGGGCTTGACCAGGATCAGGGTTCGCTCCACAGCTGCGTCAGTCACCGCGCCACCCTATCTCGCTTCAGCAGCGCCGTTCGGACTCAGGTGATCAGCATCCGCCAGCCGCGTGGCGTGCCCAGCCAGATCCGCCTGGTGCGCAACAGGTAGAGCCACAGCAACAGGAAGATCGCCACCACCACAGCCAGCGCCGGGACGAGCATTATGGTGGCGGCCAGGACCAGTTGCAGCACCGAGCCGAAGGCGATACCCCACGGCCGGGTCAGCGAGAACGCGCAGCCGACCAGCACCACTGCCAGGCCCACCAGCAGCAGCGTCTTGGTCGTCGACACCCCTTCCGGGGTGTGGGCGATGCCGCGCGGCACCAGCAGCACCCAGAAGGCCTCCAGGCACAGCAGCGCGGCCAGCCCGCCGCGGGTGGCCCGGTCGGCTTTGCGCAACCGCTGGGCTTCGCGTTCCTCGGTCGTCAGTGTCGGAGGCTGCACCTTCGTCAGCTCCGGCGGCTCCGCCGAGCCGGCCTCGGTCGTCAGCGTCGAAGGCTGCGCCTTCGTCAGCTTCACCGGCTGCGCCGAACCAACTTGCGCCGAACCAGCCTGCGTCGAACCAGCCTGGGCCGGGTCGCCGGGCCGATCGGCGGCCTGCCCCTCGGGTCGGCTCATCCCCGGGCCTCGCCAAGCAACATGCGAGCCTCGCCCGCGGTCACCACCGAACCGGTCACCAGTACCCCCGCTCCTGCCAGCACTCCATCAGCATTGTCCTCGGCCAACCGCACCGCGGTCTCGATCGCATCGTCCATGCGCGGTTCGACGGTAACCCGGTCGGCGCCGAATACGTCGACGGCGATGGCCGCCAGCGCGTCGGCGGGCACCGCACGGGTCGAGGAGTTCTGGGCGATCACCACCTCGTCGAGCACCGGCTCCAGGATTTCTAGCGCGCTGCGGACGTCCTTGCCGGCCAGCATCGCCACCACCCCGATCAGCTGCCGAAAGTCAAAGCTCTCCTCCAGCGCCTGCACCGTGGCCCGCATCCCAGCCGGATTGTGGCTGGAATCGACCAGGACGGTCGGCGCTGAGCGCAGCGCCTCCAACCGTCCGGGCGAGCGGACCGCCGCGAACGCGGCGCGCACGATGTCGGCGTCAAGTGGCCCGGACTGCGCGCCGGCGCCGAAGAACGCCTCCACCGCGGCCAGCGCGCAGGCGGCGTTCTGGGCCTGGTAGGCGCCGTGCAGCGGAAGGAAGACCTCGTCATAGACACCGCCCAGGCCCTGCATTCGCAGCACCTGGCCACCGACTGCCAGCCTGCGGTCCAACACCCCGAACTCCAGACCTTCGCGGGCCACCGCGGCGCCGACCTCGGTGGCCCGGCGGATCAACTCGGCAGCCGCCTCGATCGGCTGCGCGGCCAGGATCGCCGAGGCTCCGGCGGTGATGATGCCGGCCTTCTCGGCCGCGATCTCGGCCACCGTCTCACCCAGCAGCTCGGTGTGGTCCAGCCCGATCGGAGTGATCACCGCGACCCCGGCATCCAGGACGTTGGTGGCGTCCCAGGCTCCGCCGAGGCCCACCTCGACCACCGCGACGTCGACCGGGGCGTCGGCGAAGATCGCCAGCGCGAGCCCCGTGAACGCCTCGAAGAAGGTCATCTTGATGTCCGAGGCGTCGTCCACCATCTCCAGGTACGGCTCGATCTCGAAGTAGGCGTCGGCGAGCACCCGGTCGGCCACCGGCTCGCCGTCGAGCACGATCCGCTCGGTCATGTCGTTCAGATGCGGGCTGGTGTAGCGGCCGGTGCGCAGGCCGAAGCCGCGAAGCAGCTCATCGACCATCCGGGCCGTCGAGGTCTTGCCGTTCGTGCCGGTCAGGTGAATCGCCCGGTAGCTGCGCTGCGGCTGGCCGAGGACGTCCATCAACCGGTCGATCCGGTGCCTGGACGGGCCGATCTTGGACTCGCCCCAGCGGGCCAGCAGCCGCTCTTCGACGTCCTGGCGGCGTTGCCGGTCCAGCTGCTTGCCGGTGCGATCGGCGGCGGTCATGACTGCGGCAACCGGGTCAGGGCCTCGTCGATGCGCTGCAGGTCAGCAGCCGCGGCGCTGTTGCGAGCCCGGATCGAGGCCACCACCGCAGGCTTGGCGTTGGCCAGGAAGGCGTCGTTGGCCAGCTTCTTGCCGGTCTGCTCGAGCTCCTTGGTGGCCGTAGCCCGGTCCCGGGTGAGCCTGGCCCGCTCGGCCGCAACGTCCACCGCGGTGGACAGGTCCAGCTCGACGGTGGCGCCGTCGGACAGCTGGAGCGTAGCGGTGGCCGTGAAGTCCTCGGCCGGCTCAGCCAGCCGCAGCAGCTTGCGGATCTGCGGCTCGTACCCGCTGACCCCGAAGAACCGGGCGGGAATGCGCTGGGCCGGCTTGACGCCCTGCGCGCTCAAGAACTGCCGGATCAGCACCACCCTGGCCTGCAGCTGGACGAGGTCGTCCTCGGCGGCCTTATCCAGCCGGGACTCCTGGAACCGCGGCCAGGCGGCGATCACGACCGACTCGCCGCCGGTCAGCGCCGTCCACAGCTCCTCAGTGACGAAAGGCGTCAGCGGGTGCAGCAACCGCAGCAGGCCGTCGAGCACCTCGCCGAGCACCCGCCGGGTCGCCGCGGCGGTGCTGTCGTCGGCGAGTGAGACCTTGGCCAGCTCGAGGTACCAGTCGCACACCTCGTCCCAGGCGAAGTGATAGAGCAGGTCGGCGATCTTGGCGAACTCGTAGTCGGCGTAGTAGCCGTCCACCTCGGCGATCACCCGATTCAACCGGGAGATGATCCAGGCGTCGGCGCCGGTGAGCCGCGGCGGCAGCTCGCCCTCGGTGGTGGCGCCGTTGAGCAAGGCGAAGCGGGTGGCGTTCCACAGCTTGTTGCAGAAGTTGCGGGCTCCGGAGATGTTGTCCTCCGAGACCGGCACGTCAGCCCCGGGATTGGCGCCCCACGCGAAGGTGAACCGCAGCGCGTCAGTGCCGTAGGCGTCCATCCAGGCCAGCGGGTCGACGGAATTGCCTTTGGACTTCGACATCTTCTTGCCGAACTGGTCGCGGACCATGCCGTGCAGCATGATGGTTTTGAAGGGCACGGCACGGTCGGGGTCGGCCTGGCTGGACTCGACGCCGGGCTCGTCCATCGCGTACAGGCCGAACATCATCATCCGGACCACCCAGAAGAACAGGATGTCGTAGCCGGTG
>WUUC01050760.1_pt1 | contig 12176 bp, 10 predicted proteins | sample 6278441 | NCBI WGS metagenome assembly WUUC01 (sample SAMN13675441, study PRJNA597444) | soil metagenome | isolation source: soil | place: USA: Washington | collected 2017-10 | reverse complement strand
CGATACTGCGTCGCCTGGCCGGTGGGAAGACCGACACCGCCGTCGCGCGGGACCTCAACATCGGCGTGCGTACGCTGCGCCGGCACCTCGCCGACCTGTGTGCCCGGGTCGGGGTGGAGGGGCGGCTGGCGCTGGGCGTGGCGGCGGCGCACCGGGGCTGGTTGGACGAGACAGGCCCGCCGAACCCGCCGGCCAGGTGACTCCTGGCGGGCGGGCCGGCCGGACGGCTGTGGCGGGCGGGTGATACCCCGGTCAGGTGACAGCCGGCTGGCGGGTGGCGACCGGCGGGCACGTGACGACCGGCGCGCCGGCCGCGACCGGCGGCCAGGAGGCGGCCGGCGGCCAGGTGACGACCGGCGCCAGCCGGCCGACCCGACGTTGGCGCACCTGCGGCCAGTCCTCCTCCAGGAGGGCCAGGAGATGCTCGTCGCGCCACTCGCCGTACCGGTACATGTGCTTGCGCAGGATGCCCTCGCGGCGGAACCCGATCATCTCCGTCAGCCGCACCGCGGCCCGGTTGTCGATGTCGGTGTAGGCGATGAGGCGGTGGAACCGGAACTGCTCGAAACACAGCCACACCATGCCCATCGCCGCGTCCACCGCGAGGCCGGTGCCCCGGTGCGAAGGCGCCAGCACGATGCCCACCTCCGCGATCCGCTGTCGGTCGCTCACATGCCGGATGACCACCTCGCCGACCGCGGTGTCCGCATCCACCCGGGCGATGGCCAGGCTGAGCGCCTCGCCCTCCCGGCACGACCAGCCGGCCCGGTGCCGGGCGATGTGCATCGCGACCTCGGCCCGCGTCATCGGTTCGGCGATGAGTCGGGCCTGGTGCGGATCGCACCGGTAGGACGCGAGCACGTCCAGGTCGCTGTCGCGCAAGGCGCGAAGCACGATCCGACCGGTTCGCAGGTACGTGCGTTCCATGGGATTCCTCCGATGTCAGGACAGTCGAAACGCGGTGCGCGCGCCCGCGGCCGAGTCACGCAGGCCCGCGCCGACGAGGATGCGGCCACCGCCGGGCACGGACGTCCGGATCGCTATTCCGGTGATCTGCCCGAGCAGGACGAACGGGCAGCTCATCGAGATGACATCGGCCCAGACGATGTCATCGCCGTCGAGGAACGGCAGGCGGACCGTCGGCGGCTGGACCAGCTCCTGGACGACCCAGTTCCGCTCGCCGAGTCCGTGCTCCACCTGGCCCTTCCACTCCGGCTCGTCGGTTTCGGCCCCGATGACGACCTCCGAGCTGGCGAACCCGTTTCCCTTCTTCAGCACCAGTTCCGTGCGGTGCTCGACGCAGATGTCGGGCGTCGGCGCCCGATGGCCGCGGAATTCGACGACCTCGTCACGCAGGAACCGCGTCCACGGGACGATCCGGTCCAGGAGCCGGCGTTCGGCCGCGTCCAACGGGAGTCCCAGGCTCGCGTCGGACAGGTACGGCAGCAGCATCTTGTCGAAGAAGACCATCTCGTACGGGGACATGAGCATCGTCAGTTGCCCGCGACCGCACGCCTGGTAGAGCGGGAGCAGCTCGTCGATGCGAAACCACAGGCCGCGGCCGGCGACGCCGCGATACACCGCGTCGAGCCGGCGCCCGTCGGCGTACACGCCGTCGTCGCGCAACGCGAGCTCCCGCCCGGTCAGATCGATCAGCGTCACGCCCTCGCGGGCGAGCATGGCGAGGAACTGGAGGCCCTCGTCGTCCCACCGGTCGCCGCCCTGCCCGAGCGCGTCGACGTAGCCGATGGTCCTGCCGCGGTACCCGGGCGAGGAGAACAGCGAGACGTAGGCGTCGACCGGCGACATCGGAGCCACCTCGGCCCCTTCGCGGACGGCCCTCATCGGCGGGAATCCGTCGAAGAACCGGGCCAGTGCGTGGGTGCGCGGCAGGCCGCCGGGCCCGCTGGTGATGTTCTGCTCGATGAACTTCCATCCACCGCCCCAGGAAAAGCCATCGGAGCGTCCGATGAGCTGCGCGACGGTGCGCTCGGGCGTGAAGTACCGCTCGATCACCTCGACCACCGGCTCGTCGAGCTGGAGCATGGCGGCGATGCGGCGTAGGTCGCCGCCGAACTCGACGAAGTACACCTTGAGCAGAGCGCCCCAGAACGCGTCCACGGCCCGCTTGGCGCGGCGAAGCTGCCCCGCGTCGACGAACGCCGGCCGCAGCGGCAGGCTGTAACCGCCGGGATGGATGCCCTGTTCCTCCAGTACGGCGCGGTGCGTCGCGATGTAGTCGACAACCTGTGCGCGACCATCGCGCAACGCGCGGTCGTACGTTCGTTGTGCCTGCGCTATCCGGTTCACGGCGGTTCTCCAGGCTAGGGCGACGGGTCGGGACGGTCGTCGGTCAACCGCAGCACGATCTTGCCGACATTCCGGTCGTCCTCCATCTCGCGCATCGCCGTGCGGATGTCGTCGAAGGGGTAGCAGGCGTGAATCAGCGGTTCGAGCTCACCGGAGCTGAGCGGTGCGAGCCAGCGTTGCTGAAAGCGCCGGTTGACCGCGCGCTTTTCGCGGATCGGACGCAGTCGAAGCGAGGTGCCCTTGATCTGCAATCGCCGTTCCACGACACGGAGCAGGTCCAGGGGGGCGCTGAGGCCATCGAGCAACCCGACCAGGAGAAGACAGCCGCCGGTGCGCAGCATCGCGAGGTTGTCATCGAGACGCGCGCCGCCGACGAAGTCCATCACCAGGTCGACGCCGCGGCCACCGGTCCGGGCGGTCACTTCGGCGCGGATGTCGTCGGTGCGGCGGTTGAGAACCACGTCCGCGCCGAGGGCCTTCACCGCATCCGCCTTGGCCGGCGATCCGACGGTGGCGAACACCGTGGCGCCGACACTCTTGGCCATCTGGAGCATCGTGGTGCCCACCCCGCTGGCCGCGGCGTGCACCAGCACCCGCTGCCGACCGGTGAGACCGCCGAGGGTGAAGAGCGACTCGTCGGCCGTGAGCCAGGACTCCGCGGTCGCCGCTCCCTGCGCATACGTCCAGTCCCGGGGCAGCGGGTTCGCCATCGCGTGGTCGATCAGGCAGTACTCGGCGAATGCCCCGCCCGCGACAACGCCGAACACCCGCTTGCCGCGGTGGTGGCCGATCACGTCACTGCCGACGTTTTCGACAACGCCCGCGATCTCGACACCCGGAATGGTCGACTCGCCGGCCGGCACCTGGTACTCGCCGTCGCGGTGCAGGATGTCGGCGCGGTTGAGCCCGGCCGCGCATACCCGTACCAGCAGTTCCTCCGGGCCGGGCCGGGGCGGCTCGACGTGGCGGATGCCGACCACCTCGGGCCCGCCCGCCGATGTGAAGACGACCGCGCGCATGCGCAGCGCTCCTCTCCTCGGTCAGATATCAGAACGCGGCGATGATGTCCTTGGCGGTGGCGCAGAAGCGCTCCACGTCAGACGTCTCCAGATCCGCCCGCATCATGATGCGGACACCGGCCTGCCCCCGGGCGACGATCGGAAAGAAGACCGCCGAGCAGTAGTAGCCGCGTTCGTAGAGGCTGCGCGACAGCCGGACCGCCCGGTCGCTCTCACCCACCGTGATCTTGCGGATGGGCATGCCGTTGCCCGCGAACTCCGTCGGGAAGTGGCGGTCGAAGCAGTCGAGATTGCGTTGCAGGCGCTGTTGCAGCTCGGCCAGTTCCGGCGTGCGATGCAGCGCCGCGCTCGCCAGGGAGGCACCCACCGCGCCGACGTCCATGTTCTGGGACCAGCCGACCGGCCCGGCGTTGCGGTACAGGAATCCGAACATCCGCTCGGTCGGCAACATGGCGATCCCGCCCGCCGTTCCGAACGCCTTGCCCAGCGACGCTGTCACCATCGTCAGCGGATTCATCTCCAGCCGGCCGCGCACGTAGCCCTCGCCGCGTTCGCCGTGGATGGACAGCGCGTGGGAGTCGTCGAAGTAGAGGAACAGCCCGTACCTGTCCTGCAACCGGCGCAGACCGTCGACGTCGGCCACGCCGCCCATCGAGTACGCGCCGTCGGCGATGTAGGCGACGTTGGGGTATTTGCGGCAGACGCTCTCGATGTAGTCCAGGTCGTTGTGCGGAGCGGTCAGCACGAGGGTCTCGTCCGCGCAGATCGGTTTGATGTAGGCCATCGAGAAGTGGCAGAACCGGTCGAAGACCATCACGCGGGGTTTGCCGCCATCGACGAGATGCCCGGATGCGAGCAGCGGCAGGATGCCGGCCGTCAGCGCGCTGCAGGAGGCACCGGGCAGGACCGGACACCCGAACAGTTCGCGCAGCCTCTCCTCCAGCTCGGCCAGCACGTTGAGCCGGATCCGGACCTCCGCCATGGAGATTCCCATCGTGCGCGTGCGCCGCAGCGCGTTGATCGCGCCTTCGATGATCGCCGGGTGCCGGTTCAGCCCGAGATACGAGCAGGAACACAGCACCATGAACTCGTGCTGGCCCTTGTCCGTGATGAGTCGGTTGTTCGACTCGTAATCCACCTTGATGTTGATGAGGCCGCTCTCCTCGGCCGCTTGCCAGACCGTCTCGCCGACGCCGATGAGCTTCTCGTTGTTCCGGTACATCCGCGGACCTCGAACCGAGTTGTCATCCACGTGAGCCCCTTCCCCGGTTGCGGCAGCGCACCGATGCTAAGCGGGCCGCGGTGGCGCGATCCATGCCGTCGGGGGGTCTCGGCAGCTTTCTGCCATTGTGTTGCCCGGGCCGATGTCGTTTGCTCTGCTGGTCGATGTGAGTGACCGATTGGAGCACCGCTCCCTCTTGTCGACGCCGGCCACCGTGGTGAGATACCACAGCGGGTCGCTGCGAAGCGGCGCATCGGGGTGTGTGCTCGACCTTGAGGACTCCGTTCCGGAGCAGCAGAAGGACCGGGCCCGGGTGCTGGCCGAAGACTTCTTCGCGCAGCCGGCCGGCGGCCCGGCCTGGCGGGGACTTCGGATCAATGCGATCACGACCCCCGCGGGCCTGCGCGACCTGCTGGCGGTCGGCGGTTACCGGGTGGCGCCGGAACTCGTCGTGCTCCCGAAGGTGGACTCGCCGCGCGACGTGCAGATCGCGGATCAGGTGCTCGCCGACGACTGCCCGCGGATGATGTTTCTGGCGGTGGTGGAGACCCCCCGCGGGCTCGAACACGCCTACAGCATCGCCGCCGCGTCGCCGCGCATGCGGGGCCTGATCTTCGGGGCGGCGGACTACGCCGCCGAGGTGGGCGTGCGGCTCCACTGGGACGCGCTCGTCCACGCCCGGGCGCGGCTGGTCAACAGCGCCCGCGCCGCCCGCGTCGCGGCGATCGACTCGCCGACCTTCCAGGTGGCCGACCTCGACCTGCTCGCGCGGGAGGCCGAGCTCGCCCGCGACCTGGGCTTCAGCGGAAAGTTCGCGCTGCATCCGCGGCAGGTTGCCGTGATCAACGATGTGTTCACGCCGAGTCAGCAGGCGATCGAGGAGGCCCGGCGGATCGTAGCCACCGGCCGCGCCAACGGCTTCGGCATCGGTGTCGTGGCGGACGCGATGGTCGGGCCGCCCTTCTACCAGGCGGCGCAACGACTCGTGGACGAATACGAGCTGTTCGACGCCGGAGCGCGGCGGGCCACCAGCCTGCCGTAGTTCAAGCGACGTGCCAGCGAACCACTTGCCAGCGAAGACTTGCCAGGGAAGAGAGATGTGCTGATGGATCAGGTCATGCGGGTGGCGGAACCGGTCTCGACCGTGATCGGTCGACGCCAGCACCGTAACAGCGCCAAACTCACGCAAGCGGCCGATCCGATGTGGACCCGGGCCAAGGAGAACGGTCTCGCGGGGCTCTACGTCGACTCCGACTCGTCCAACCGGTTGACGGTCCGTGAATCGGGAAATCGGTTCATCAACCTGAGCTCGTGCTCATACCTCGGCCTGAATCAGCAGCCCGCTGTCATCCAGGGTGCGATCGACGCACTCAGCGGCGTCGGGACCACGTGGCTCGCCATTGCCGGCACCCGGATCAAGCACGCGCTGGCCGGCCGGCTGGAGGATGAACTCGGCGACCTGTTCGGCTGCCAGGCGTTGCCGGGCCTGTCCTGTAGCGCGCTCACGGCCGGCATCCTGCCGCTGCTCGCGTCGGGCCAGCTTGAGGACGGGGAGCCCCGGGTCATGGTCTTCGACCGGTTCTGCCACTTCTCGATGGCCTATCTCAAGCCGACCTGCGCCGACGAGACGCTGGTGCTGACGTGCGACCACAACGACCTGGCGGCACTGGAAGACATCTGCCGGCGGTATCCCCGGGTGGCATACGTCTGCGACGGCGCGTACTCCACCGGTGGCTCCGTGGCGCTGGGCGGCCTGCTGGAACTACAGAAACGCTATGGGCTGTTCCTCTACATCGACGACTCACACTCGCTGTCCATCCTGGGCGCGCGGGGCGAGGGATTCGCGCGGTCACAGGTCGAGCTGAACCCGCTGACCGTCATCGTGGCGTCATTGAGCAAAGGCTTCGGCTCCGGCGGCGGTGTCGCCATGCTGAGCAACCGGTGGATGTTCGACCGGATCCAGCGTCACGGCGGCCCGGTCGGTTGGTCGCAGACCGTCGGCACCGCCGTCATCGGTGCCGCGTTGGCCAGTGCCGAAATCCACCGGTCGCCCCTGTTGGGCGAATTGCAGCAGAAGCTGGCCGCCAATATCCGGCTGTTCGACGAACTGATGCCCACGGCCCACGCCGGCAGCGAGCTACCGGTGCGGCGGATCCCGGTCGGTGCGGCCGAGGACGCGGTGCGGCTGTCGGCCGAGATGCTCAAGCGCGGGTACTACACGTCGGCGATCTTCTTTCCGATCGTGGCCAAGGGCGAGGCGTCGCTGCGGGTGATGCTCAACGCGACGCTGACGGCCGAGGACATCCGGTCGTTCTGCGCGCACCTCGCGGAGGTCACCGAAGGGCTCACGCCGCCCGGCGGGGATCGCGATGGCTGAGCACCCGGTCACCGGGTACGAGTGCGTCGGCCCGAACCGGTACCGCGAACAGGTCGGGCTCCACTACGAGGACTTCCGGCCCGGCGACGTCTTCGAGCACCGGCCGGGGCGCACCGTGACCGAGATGGACAACGTCCTGATGAGCGCGTTGAGCATGAACGCCTCGCCGCTGCACCTCGACGCGGCGTACTGCGCGCAGACGCAGTGGCAACGTCCGCTGGTGTCGAGCCTCGTCACGTTGAGCATCGTGGCCGGAATGGCGGTCCGCAGCACCAGCGGCCGGGCGGTGGCGAATCTCGGCTGGGAGAGCATCCGGTTGACCCAGCCGGTGTTCGCCGGCGACACGCTCTACGCCGAAACAGAGATCATGCACAAACGGGAGTCGAACAGCCGTCCGGGCCACGGCATCGTCACCTGTCGGACCACGGGGTCCAAGTCGACGGGTGAGGTCGTCATCACCTTCGTGCGGAGTTTCCTGGTGACAACACGCGGGGGCGGGTCGGCCGATCCGGCCGGATACTGACCGGCCGGTGAATCGACCGGCCGTGCCGGACTCCCATCGAGGCGAGGAGGAGAATTGACCGGGTGTGAGAACGAGACGGGCCGCATCGGCACCGTGATCTGCGATCGCGACCTGCTGGTGCGACAGGGCTTGCGGGCGATGCTCGGTGAGGATCCGGCGGTGGAGATCGTCGCGATGGTCGACAGCATTTCGCGCGCCGCCACGGTCGGCCGCGACGCCCGGGTGGACCTTGTCGTCTCGACGATCGGTGCCCTGTCCGTGGGTGAGGGCGTGAATCCGGCGGGCATGCTCGCTGCGGACGCCTTTCGCGCCCTGCCGAACGTGCTGCTCGTGCTGGAGCCGGGCGAGAACAGGGAGTTGCTGAAGGCGGCGATCCAGGCCGGTGTCCGCGGGTTCGTGTCGAAGACGGATCCGGCCGAGGTGTTCCGGGAGGCGCTGCGGGCGGTGTCGGGTGGACTCGCGTTCATCAGTCCCGCGCCCGCCCACGACGTGCTGCACATCGTCGGATCGATGCGGCTGCCCCGCCCGCGCATGAACGGCGAGCTCGTCGCGGTCCTCACGCGCCGCGAGCGCGAGGTGCTCATTCTCATGGCCGACGGGTCATCGAACGGTGACATCGCTCGCCGCCTGTACGTGTCGGAGGCGACGGTGCGCTCGCACGTGTACCGGATCCTGCACAAGGCGGGGCTCTCGTCACGATCGCAGGCGGTGGCGTACGCGTATCGCACGGAACTCGTCCGTGCCGACGGCAGCCACCTCGGTGAGGTGTTGTCGACGCCGTAGCACGCGCCGTAGCGGCCGGGTCAGCGGTCCGGGTGGGTGCCGCTGAGGCCGACCGGGAAGGCGTCGAAGTGGACGATCACCCGCACGGCCTCCGGGTCCGGCCGGCCGGCCGCTTCGGCGTCCTTGCGCCGGCCTGAGCGTTCCCGGTAGAGGTTCAATACGTCCTGGACGCCGCGGACCAGTTCGGTCAGGTCCTCCCGCGTCAGTCGAAGGTCTGTCCGGACGTTCTCGCTCGCCTCGACCCACGCGTGCGGGGTGGACTGGGATTCGGCCAACCACTGGCTGATCTCCGTATTGCGCTGCTGCATCAGCCGGGCGAGCACGAACTCGGCCGCCTTGGCGGTGTCGGGGTCGCGGCGCAGCCAGTCGCCCTTCAACGAGAAGCCACCGGGCGCGGTGCGCCACCACCGCTCCCGGCCCTTGCCGCGCCCTGCGCTGCGCCCGGGTACATTGACGATCATGCCGTGCTTCGCGAGCTGCCGGAGGTGGTAGCTGGTCGAGCTGGAGGACTCATCGATCTTCGTGCCGAGCTGGGTCGCGGTGGCGGGGCCGGCATCCTCCAGTAGCTGGTACAGGCGGATCCGGACTGGGTGGGCGAACGCCTTGAGCGCGTCTGCGCTCAGCGGTAGGGAATCGCTGTGCCGTCTCATCTTGTGCCAAGGATACTTTCCACATAGACTTTGTTTGTCACACGATAGCTTTCGACAAAGCTCCAGACAAGTCGGGCCGACGCGGTGACGGAACGCGGTCGTGAAGGCAACCGCTACGAGCGGGGAGATGAGCAATGCTGCGCACATACCGGAGGCTTTTCGCCGTGCCCGGCGCCCGCGCCTTCACCGTGGCCGGGTTGGTGAGCAGGCTGCCGATCGCCATGCTGGGTCTCGCGATCCTGATACTGGTCTCCGGGCTCACGGGATCGTACGCCACCGCCGGCGCCGTGGCGGCCACGGTAATGATCTCTTTCACCATAGGCGCGCCATTCACCGGTCGCCTCACCGACCGGTATGGGCAGTTCCGCCTGCTGATCGTGCTGTCACTGGCGCATCTCGTCGGACTCGGCGGCCTGATGGTGGCCGCCGAGTTGGAGGCGCCGTTGTGGGTGCTGTTCGTGACGGCCGCCGCGACCGGCGCGTCGCGCCCGCCCACCGGTTCCATGGTCCGGGCGCGGTGGGCGGCGGCGTTCCGGCGCTCGCCGGTTGAGGGCAGCCGGCTGGAGGCCGCGTTCGCCTTCGAGTCGATCGCCGATGAGGCCATCTTCATCGTCGGGCCGGTCATCATCGCGGTGCTGGCCACCACGGTGGACGCGTTCGTGGGCATCGCCGTGTGCCTGGTGCTGACCGTGGGCGGCACGATCGCGCTCGCCGTCCAGCGCGGCAGCGAGCCTCCGACGCAGCGGACCACCGCGAAGACGGGATACCCGATCCTGATTCCCGGCATCGTGGTCCTGACGCTCACGGTGCTGTTCATGGGATCCGGGCTCGGGTCGATCGAACTCATCACGCTCGCGCACGCGAAGGCGGAGGGAGTCGCGGCCGCCGCCGGGCCCCTGCTGGCCGTGCTGGCATTCGGCGGTACCGTCGGTGGCGTGTTCTACGGGGCCCGCACCTGGCGCAGTTCACTGCGGCGGCGGTGGAATGTCTGTCTGATCCTGCTCACCGCCGGGCTCCTGCCGCTGACGGTGACGTCCAACCTCTGGTCGCTCGGCGCCGTGCTGTTCGTCGCCGGCCTGGTGATCGTGCCGGCGAGCGTCATCGGGTTGGCGCTGGTGGAAAAGATCGTGCCCGCCGGCCAACTGACCGAGGGCATCACCTGGCTGTCCACGTCGAGTGCGCTCGGGATGGCGATCGGCAACTGGTCCGCCGGTTGGCTGGTCGACACCCACGGCGCGCACCGTTCCTACCTCTACCCGGTGGCCTGTGGCGTGCTCGCGCTCCTGGTCGGCGTCAGCGGTTCGCGGCTGCTGACCACGACGATCGCCGCGGAAGCACCCGTCGACACCGACACCGACACCGACACCGACACCGGCGCCGTTGCGGCGGTGGCCGAGGCGAGCCGCTCCTGAGTCGATCCCGGCCGCACGCACGAGACCGGCCGCACGCACGAGACCAAACCCCATAGACCCGGCACCCCCTCCACCCCCTCCAGGGACGGGGGTGCCGCCTTCTGTGCGAGCGTTCCGGTCGCCTCAACGCCATGTGGAGCAACGACTTCAGCGCTCGGGCTGAGGACTTCGGAGGCACCCGGCTTGTAGATTCCGAACCCACGCGCTTAATCGAGCGCGGCAAAACGCTGCGGTGCGAAGGCTGGTGGTTTCGGTGACCGATGTCCTTTCCTCCAAGACCGCCCCCATGCGGCTGACCGCCGCGCAACACGGTGTCTGGTTCGCCGAGCAGCTTGACCCCGACGTGACGAAATACAACATCACCGAGTACATCGAGATTCATGGGCCGGTGGATCGCGACATCCTGGCGGGCGCACTGCGTCAGGCGCTCCACGAGACCGAGGCGCTGCGGGTCCGCCTGGTGGAGACCGCGGACGGGGTCCGGCAGGTGCCGGCCGATCCGGTGGAACCGGTCCTGCCCGTCGTCGACGTCAGTCGATCCGCCGACCCGGAGGCGGCGGCGCTGGCCTGGATGGAGAAGGAGAGCCGCCGGACGATCGACGTCGTCGGCGGCGCGCTCTACGAGTTCGCGCTGATCACGTTGAGCGGCGAACGCCACTTCTGGTACATGCGCCTGCACCACATCGTCATCGACGGTTACAGCGGGGCGATGTTCCACCGCCGGATCGCCGAGGTCTACACCGCCATGGTCGCCGGACGACGGCCCGACGACCCGACCTTCGGTCCGCTGCGCACGCTGGTCGACGACGACGACGCCTACCGCCGGTCCGACCAGTTCCGCCGGGACCGGGCGTACTGGCTGGGCCGGTTCGACGACGGGTTCGAGATGGTCGGTCTCGCGAGCGCGATCCGATCCTCGGCGCCCCCGACCTCGACCGAGCGGGCGCAGACGGGTCTGTCGCTGCGCGGCTCCGGGCGCCTTTCGCAGAAGCGGCTGGACCACGTACGGCACGCGGCGCGTGCGGCGGGCACGTCGTGGACGGTGCTGACGATCGCGGCGGCCGCGGCCTACCTGGCCCGGCTCACCGGCACGTCGGACGTGACCGTCGGCGTGGCGGTGACCGCGCGGGGGACGGGTCCGTCCCGCGACGTGCCCGGCCTGCTGGCCAACGCGCTGCCGCTGCGGGTCCGGGTCACCCCCGACATGTGCGTCGCGGACCTGCTGTCCGCGGTGTCCAGGGACGTGCGCGACATGCTGCGGCACGGCCGTTACCGCTACGAGGACCTGCGCCGGGACCTGAAGCTCCTCGACGGCCACCGGCACCTGTTCAGCCTGTCGATCAACATCATGGACTTCAACTACGACGTCCGCTTCGCCGGGTACCCGATCACCGTGCACAACCTGTCGAACGGCTCGACCGACGACATGAGCCTTTTCATCTACGACCGGCACGACGGCGGTGGGCTCCAGATAGACGTCGACGCCAATCCCGCGCTGTACCGTCACGACGAGGTGGTGGCGCACCAACGGCGGTTCGCGGACTTCCTGACCGCGTTGTCCGCGGCCGACGGGAGCCGGCCGGTCGGTCAGATCCCCACCTGCACCCCGGCCGAACTCGTGCGCGTTGTCGAGGAATGGAACGACACCGCGCGCGATTTCCCACCGGACGACCTCGGGGAGTTGTTCCGCGCCCGGGTGGTCCGCACACCGGACGAGGTCGCGCTGGTCTTCGCCGGGCGGGCGCTGACCTACACCGAGCTCGCGGACCGGGTCGACGCGATGGCGTGGCGGCTCGCCGCCGCCGGTGTCGGCCCCGGGGCCGGCCCGGCTTCGGAGGAGGAGCGGAGCGACGGAGGAGAGGCCGGGCCTCGGAGGCCCT
>WUUC01189951.1_pt1 | contig 12177 bp, 10 predicted proteins | sample 6278441 | NCBI WGS metagenome assembly WUUC01 (sample SAMN13675441, study PRJNA597444) | soil metagenome | isolation source: soil | place: USA: Washington | collected 2017-10 | reverse complement strand
TGGCACAAAAAGGCGCCTCCGACCAGCTCGCGGGATTTCAATGGGAATTCAACCTTATCCAGGACGACAAGACTGCGAATGCGTGGTGTATGCCTGGGGGCAAAGTCGCTTTCTACACCGGCATCCTTCCGATATGTAAAGACGAAACCGGTGTTGCGATCGTCATGGGCCACGAAGTAGCTCACGCCATAGCAAACCACGGACGTGAGCGTATGAGTGAAGCGATGCTCGCGAACGGATTGTTGAGCGGGCTCAGCGCTGCGATGGGACAGAATCCTACGGTGGCACAGGAGCTCCTCCTTCAGTCACTCGGTGTCGGCGCCAGCGTCGGTATGTTGAAGTTCTCCCGTGATCATGAATCGGAAGCCGACCACATTGGCTTGATCTTCATGGCCATGGCGGGCTACGATCCTAACGAAGCTCCCAAGTTCTGGGAACGCATGGAAGCCCAGTCAGGCGGACAAGCACCTCCCGAGTTCCTTTCCACCCACCCGTCGCATTCGACGAGGATCAGGGACTTGAAGAAATGGATACCGGAGGCGATGTCTTATAGGAAGAAGGCGGTAGGTAGCAAATAGTCAGGAGTCAGGAGTCAGGAGACAGGAGACAGGAGTTTGTAGGTTTATGAGGAGACTCCGACTGCTACGGTGTTGTTCGAGTGTTCATCGACAAGAATGAAGGCTCCGTTGGCTTTGTTTTGATCGAAGCTGTCAATCAGCAGAGGTTTTGCTGTCTTGATCTTCACGCTGGCGATGTCGTTCATCTTTAGCTGCGCCGGTGTTGTCTTCTCCAATGTGGAGGGCACCTGGACGTAGTTGATCTGCGTTACCTTGGCTTTCGTGAGTGAAGCACCATGCTGAAGGAGATATACTTTCCCTGAATTGAACGGCTCGGCGTTGAGCCAGCAAATGTTGGCTTCGAGCTCCGTGCGGAGGGTGGCAGGCTGCGACTCGGGTACCAGCCAGTCGCCGCGGCTGACGTCCACATTATCTTCAAGCTCTACAACAACCGATTCTTTTGCCGAAGCTTCCCGGAGCTCCTCATCGAACATGCTGATGCGGCTTACTTTGCTTTTTCTCCCGGAGGGGTGGATGACAACCTCGTCGCCCACGCGGAGTGTTCCGCTCAGGAGTCTTCCCGCATAGCCACGAAAGTCACGGTGCGACTCGTTGCGGGGACGGACCACATATTGTACCGGGAACCTTGCCGGCTTCTTGTCAAGATCTGCATTCACCTGGATGGATTCAAGCAGGGGTAGGAGCGGCTCGCCTTGGAACCAGCTCATGGACTCTGACCGCCGTGTGATATTGTCGCCCAGGAGGGAGCTGACGGGAATGACGGTGATATCCTGACCGGGGAACTGGATCTGTTTGGCGAAGTCGAGGAATGACTTTTCGATCTCACGGAATGGAGTTTCGTCGAAGCCTACGAGGTCCATTTTGTTGACACAAACGATAACGCGACTGATGCGGAGGAGATTCGATATGAAGTAGTGACGGTGCGTTTGTTCGAGGACGCCTTTGCGGGCATCGATGAGGATAATGCTGACGTCGGCCTTGCTTGCCCCGGTGATCATATTGCGGGTATATTCCACGTGGCCCGGCGCGTCGGTGATGATGAACTTGCGGTGGCTGGTGTGAAAGTAGATGTGTGCTACGTCGATGGTGATACCCTGTTCACGTTCGGCGATGAGTCCATCGGTCAGCAGGGAGAGATCGATGAACGCGATGCCTTTGCGCTGGCTGGCCCTTTCGATGGCCTCCAGTTTGTCGACTGGGATCGAGTTTGTTTCATAGAGGAGCCGGCCGATGAGGGTGCTCTTGCCGTCGTCGACGCTGCCTGCGGTTGAGATTCGTAGTACTTCCATTGTCGTTAATCGTTATTCGTTATTCGTTAATCGCGGTGACGAGGTTTTATCGTGAAGCCGCGAGGGAGATTTCGTTAACCTATATTCCAAAATCGCGACCGGTGAGAAACTCGACTTCGCCCCGAATAACGAATAACGATCAACGAATAGCGACCCTAAAAATACCCACTAACCTTCCTCAACTCCATTGCCGCCTCAGCTCTCTTATCATCCAACCTCGTCCCTCTCTCCGAGATCACCGAGGCCAGGATCTCATCGATCACCGAGTCGAGCTTGTCCGCTTCCGAGGGTAACGCTGCCGTACACGACATATCGCCCACGGTACGGAACCGCACTTTCTTTTTAACGACAACTTCATTGGCGTCGCGATAGATGAAGTCGGAAACAGGCCACAGTACGTTGTCACGTTCGATTACCTCGCGTTCGTGAGCAAAGTAGATGGAAGGGATCGCCAGCCCTTCCTCGCGGATGTAATTCCAGACGTCCAGCTCCGTCCAGTTCGATATCGGGAACACCCGTACGTTTTCGCCTGGCTTGATCCTGCCGTTGAGGTAATCAAACAGCTCCGGGCGTTGATTCTTTGCATCCCACTGGCCGAACTCATCTCGAACAGAGAATATCCGTTCCTTCGCGCGGGCCTTCTCTTCATCCCGACGTGCCCCGCCCAAACATGCGTCAAGCTTATTTTCCTCGATCAGGCGCAGCAGGGTAGTGGTCTGGAGCGTATTGCGGCTCGCGTACTTACCTTTTTCTTCGGTAGCACGGCCGGCGTCAATGTCATCCTGCACGTATCCCACGATCAATTCAATGTTGATCTTCTTCACCAGCCAGTCTCTGAACACAATGGTTTCCGGGAAGTTATGTCCCGTGTCGATATGAATGAGCGGAAAGGGGATCTTGCCGGGATAAAATGCTTTCTCGGCAAGCCTCACCAGGGTGATCGAATCTTTGCCGCCGGAAAATAGTATCGCGGGGCGGTCAAACTGCGCCGCAGCTTCGCGCATGATGCTGATCGCTTCATGTTCCAGGTCTTCCGGGAATTTCTTTCTGTCAATCGCCATAGTCGTTATCAATACAGTTCACGCAAAAGCCTTTTGCGTGAACTGCCTTTCATTTTTTCTCCTTCAACTCCACTGCATGTAACCCGCACTCTTTCGCGGATGTCTCCCACCACCATCTTCCTGCCCTGACGTCTTCGCCAGGAGCAATGGCCCTCGTGCAGGGCGCACATCCTATGCTGGGAAATCCTTTCTTATGCAATGAGTTTACGGGAATGTTATTGCCTTTGATAAACTTCTCCACATCTTCGAAGCTCCAGTGAAGAATAGGATTGTATTTGAGCAACTGGTGCGCATCGTCCCATTCAACGAGATCCATAGACTGGCGGTTGGAAGACTGATCGGCACGAATGCCGGTGATCCACACCTTCGCCCCAGTCAGTGCCCGATTTAACGGACCGACCTTACGCACAGCACAGCATTCCTTTCGGTTCTCCACCGAATCGTAGAAGCTGTTGGGACCTTTCGCGAACACCATTTGTTCAACCTGTGCGGCGTCGGGGTAGTAGACTTTTATCGGGAGCTTGTATTTAGTGCGTGTTAGCTGGAGCACGTCGTGCGTTTCCTGGAAGAGGCGGCCGGTGTCGAGACTGAATACCTCGATCGGCAGTTGCTTCGATCCGATCCAGTAGGAGATGACCTGGTCTTCAAGACCCAATGAGGTGGAGAAGCGTGCAGTGCTCCCGAAACGTTCGGCGATCCACTGGAGTCCTTCGGCGGGACCAAGTCCTGTCACTGCGGCCTTGACTTCGTTGAGGGTCATTTGCAAAAATACTGAATTCCTATGGTTTAAATAGAATTTGCGAAATTTTAACGAATTGCGGGTTTTGCAATCGTTTACTTGCGAAGCATGCTCAGTTTTATCTCTGTCAGCTTCCTCTTGGTGTCGAGGGAAAAGTCGCCATTCATGATCCAATCATAGAAAGCAGGTTCGTCTTTCAGGACTGACTTTACCTCTTTCCCTTTGTGCTTTCCGAAGTTGAAGATAATGTCGCCTTTGGCGGTGAGGATCATTCGTCCGGCGAGGTCAACCATACCCTGGGAGGTGATCTTCGAAAGGACTTCCATGTCGTTACGGATCTCGCCGACCTTATTGCCAATGGTGTCGGTTACATCCTGGTTTTCATAACGGGCGATCTGGGCAACGAGCACTTCCATACTCGCATCGGTGTCGGACTCGGCGGAGTGTGAGTTGTCGAGGTCCTTGCCGCAATAGAACTGGTAGGCGGCTTTCAGGGTCCGTTTCTCCATCATGTGGAAGATCTTCTGGGAATCGATGACCTTCTTCCGTGCATAGTCGAACTCTACGTCGGCGCGGAGGAACTCTTCGACCAACACAGGCACATCGAACTTCATGACATTGAAGCCTGACAGGTCGCTTCCCTCGAAGAGCTTCGCATATTCGCGGGCGACTTCCTTGAAGGTGGGCTTTCCCTTTACGTCTTCGTTGGTGATGCCATGAAAGACAATCGACTCGGGCGGAATAGGAATGGTGGGGTTGATGAGATTCGTTTTCCGTATGATATCACCGGAAGGGGTAACCTTGGTTACAGCTATCTCGATGATCCGGTCGTGCTGGATGTTGGTTCCAGTGGTCTCGAGGTCAAAAAAACAAATGGGGATCTTTAAGTTAAGCTTCATGATTGGTGCGCACGGAAAGCACGGAAAAATGCAGGCTCTTTTGAAAGCTCTTCCGTGTTTTCTGTGAGAAATTTACTGCCTCCCATCGTATGTCGCTATCTCTTTATAAAATTGTTCGGGCAACACGCCGACTTTCTTCAGCGCTTCGAAGGCTGCGCTAACATGGAGGAACGCTTTCTTTCCTGAAAAATTAACGGCGACGCGCTCCTTTTTGTGGTTGACCATGAATTCATTGGTTCCTTCGGCAGTGGTGGGGTGTGCTTTATAAGGGATATAAAGAACGTCTGCTCTTTCTTTATTGGAGATCACGGACGCGATCTTATCCTGTTCCCAGTAAATGAGGATGCCACCCTTTGGTGTGCCGTCGGCGAAAAGGTCGAACTGGCGGATGAAGTCGTTTTCCGACAACGCTCCGTTAGGGTCGTATTCCACTTCGCCCATGACGCCGATGTGATGCTTATAGCGGATGAATTGTGGCGTGTGATAGACTGCGGAGGAACGGCTTTCGCTGCCGTCGATGACGATCAATGGCGCGTCGCTGAGGTGGATGGAATCGGTTCGCTCGTCGGAGAGGATATAGTCGACGGGCCGGTTCATCGATTTGAGCACGTGTACGATCATCGACGCGATCTCGGTGCGGCCGCTGGTTCCTACCACGACGAGCCGCTGCTTGTTGCGGGCAAACTCGTAGATGAATTCGGGGACTGTATATACCTTTAAACCAAGCTGTTGTGCCTTAAGGAGTTCAGGATTACTTCTATTCGCCTGGATGCCGATAATGACCCCATCGAGTGACTTATCCATCTTGTCGGGCTGCCATCCGGTGGCTGCTGGAAGAAGATTTAGCTCGACAAGTTTTGAGTGTATATCGGCGGGGATATGTTCATCAGAAGTTGTGATGGTATGGCCTAATTGTCTGAGAGCCACCGCAAGATGATAGGTGGCACTACTTCCGATCGCTATGAAATGATACTTCCTCTTTTGATCCACGGTGGCAAATATCCAAACTTAAATTAAAAGAAAATGTTTTAATTACTTTATACACAAATTACTGTGTTTATTGAATGTTGACAATTTTCATTTTTTGGGGATACCATAACTGTGCGTAAGACTACGTTTGTCTCCCCTTAAAAAGAAAACTCGTACAACAACCACGAATGTATGGAGCAAAGATCGACGTCTCTGAGGGCATCGGCGTCCGCCGGTGCAGGCAACCGAACCAAACTTTTAGCGAGAGACATCTCCGAAAGTCTGGGCAAGCTGCCACCTCAGGCGCCCGATCTGGAGGAGGCGGTACTCGGTGCACTCATGCTCGAGAAGAACGCGCTCACTTCGGTCATAGAATTCCTCCGGCCCGAACATTTCTACGTTGAAGCACACAAACTTATATATGAAGCCATCATCGACCTGTTCAAGAACTCGGAGCCGGTCGACATGCGGACTGTTGTTGCCCAGCTTCGCAAGAACGGAAAGCTCGAACTGGTAGAAGGCGCCTACAAGATCGCCGAGCTGACTTCGAAGGTCAGTTCTGCAGCGAACATAGAATACCACGCCAGGATCGTTATAGAAATGGCGATCAAGCGCAACCTGATCGAGATCGCCTCGCAGATCCATCACGACGCCTACGAAGACACGACCGACGTGTTCGAGCTGCTCGACAAGACTGAACAAGGAATTTTTCAGATATCCGATACCAACCTTCGCAAGAACTACGACACGATGAAGTCGTTGATGTTCCAGGCTATCCAGGAACTTCAGGAAAAGAGAGACCATAAAGACGGCCTGACCGGTATACCCAGCGGCTTCTCGAAACTCGACCGCGTTACCTCTGGCTGGCAAAAGTCAGACCTCGTTATTATTGCTGCCCGTCCTGGTATGGGTAAGACGGCGTTCATCGTTTCGGCTTTGAGAAATGCCGCAGTTGACTTCAACTACCCGGTGGCTATCTTCTCTCTTGAAATGGCATCGCTTCAGCTTGTGAATCGTCTGATCTCGGCCGAAGCCGAACTCGAATCGGATAAGATCAAGAGAGGCAACCTGGCGAGTCATGAATGGACGCAGTTGGTAACCAAGACCAACCGTCTTTCCAGCGCACCTATATTTATAGACGACACACCCGCTCTTTCGATCCTCGAGCTTCGTGCAAAATGCCGTCGCCTAAAAGCTGAGCACAATATCCAGATGGTGGTAGTTGACTACCTGCAGCTCATGAAAGGCGAGGCAGGAGGGAACCGCGAGCAGGAGATCGCTTCGATCTCACGCGCCCTAAAAGGCGTTGCAAAAGAATTGAACATTCCCGTGGTTGCACTGTCGCAGCTGAGTCGCGGTGTTGAAACACGCGGTGGTGATAAGCGGCCTCAACTGTCCGACCTTCGTGAATCCGGTTCCATCGAGCAGGACGCGGATATTGTTATGTTCCTCTATCGTCCGGAATATTATAAGATAACCGTTGACGAAGAAGGCATGCCCACACAGGGATTGGCCGAGGTGATCATAGCGAAGCACAGGAACGGCTCGCTGGAAAATGTGAAGCTTAAGTTCATCGGCAAGTACACGAAGTTTGCCGACTTCGACGGACCGGTAGCCAACGAGAATCCTTTCTCGGGAATGATCACCAAGGAGAGCAGGTTGAATTCGTTCAATGATAATCCTCCGCCACCACTACCAAGACCGCCCGACGACGATACTCCGTTTTAAAATTGTGCAAGGCGCGAATTGCGATGTGCAACGATTACCCAGGACATCCGTCGAAGAATCATCGCACTTCGCACATCGCACATCTTTTTTTACATTTCGAGATGAAATTTCCCCCCTTAATTCTGTTGTTCATTGTCCAATGGGCAACGGCACAGACGTACAGCGACCACGCGAAGGTGTCACAGCGTCTAAAGACCCTCGAAACCGCTAATTCACAAACAACCAAACTAACATCGCTGGCAAAGACAGCCGGTGGGAAAGACATCTGGGTGCTGGAGATCGGTTCGGGTGACCGCGCCAGCAGGCCGGGCATCGCTGTCATCGGCGGAGCAGATGGATCGCATCTCCTGGGAACGGAACTGGCCGTTGGTTTTGCTGAAAAGCTGCTGGCGTCGGCAAATACAGACAGTGTAAAGGCACTGTTAGCGAACACGACATTCTACGTGCTGCCGAACGTGAGTCCGGACGCCACGGAACAGTACTTCGCCAAAGTGAAGTACGAACGAAGCGCCAACGCTACCGCAACCGACGACGATCGCGACGGTAAAGTGAACGAAGATCCTTTCGAAGACCTCAACAACGACGGGCAGATAACCTGGATCCGTATCGAGGACCAGACCGGCAAATGGACAGTGCATCCTGCCGATCCGCGGGTAATGGTGATGGCCAATGTGGAGAAAGGAGAGTCGGGAAAATACAATCTCATACGGGAAGGAACGGACAACGACAAGGACGGCAAGTTCAATGAAGACGGTGAAGGAGGAGTTCACTTCAACAAGAGCCTGACATTCGACCCGCCGTATTTTACTCCCGGCGCCGGCGAACACCCGGTTTCTGAGATCGAGAACCGAGCGGTGCTCGATTACCTCTACGAACGATTCAATGTCTTTGCTGTCGTGATATTCGGACCGGCCAACAATCTTTCCGAACCCTGGAAATTCGACAAGACGAAGAACGCCGGACGTATACCGGGCGGCATCATGGAAACCGACGCCAAACAGAACAAGCTCGCAAGCGACATTTATAAGAAGACTGTCGCGTTGAAAGACGCCCCGGCAGCCGGACCTCAGAAGGGCGACGTTTCACAATGGGCATATTTCCATTACGGCCGCCAGAGCTTCAGCACACCAGGCTGGTGGGTACCTAAGTTCGAAGTACCGAAAGACACCACCGCCGCGAAGAAATTGAAGACCAACGATGACAAGAGCACGGACGTTGATTTCGTTCGCTGGGCTGATAAAGAGAAAGTGGATGTGTTCGCGAACTGGCAAAAGATCAGTCATCCCGATTATCCGAACATGAATGCCGAGGTCGGTGGTTTGAAACCATTTGTGAAAACCAATCCGCCTTACAGCTATGTCGATAAGCTGGCGACGGAACACACGAAGTTCCTGATGGCCATCGCCGCTAAGCGACCACAAATCGAATTATTGAATCTGAAGACCGAACCATTGGACGGTGGTGTGACGAGAGTAACAGTCACTGTTCAAAACTCTGGATTGTTTCCGGCGATTACCGACATCGGTAAGAATAACAACTGGATCAAACTTGTGAAGCTGACGCTGAATACCACGGGCGACCAGTCGATCGTGGGCGGGAAGAAGGTGACGTTGTTCCCTAATGTAGAAGCAGGCGAATCGAAGACGATCAGCTGGCTGGTGAAGGGCAAGGGGAAAGTGAGGATCGAAGCCGGTGCTCCGCAAACAGGTATCAAAACATTGAACGCAAGCTTATGAGAAGTTTAATAACATTATTATTATTTATAGTAATAATTCGTGTAGAAGCTCAAAACGCCGACGGCGTATTCCGCGCTGCGGGAAGTCCCGAAAATCCTAAAGTCCCGGTTTCGTGGAACAGGTATAACAACCATGCAGGCATTACTGACATCTGCCGGAAGCTTGCGGCAGCGCACCCCGATCTTGTTCAATTGTCGTCGATGGGAAAAAGCTTCCAGGGCCGCGACATGTGGGTGCTTACCATTACTGATCTCAAAAAAGGAAAGCCCGAAGAGAAGCCTGCTCTATATATAGACGGGAATATTCACTCAAACGAAATACAAGGGGCTGAATTCGCTCTTTACACCGCGTGGTACCTCGCCGAGAGCTTCAACAACGTGGCTTTCATTAAGGAGCTGTTGGCGGACAAAGTGTTTTACATCGTTCCCACCATCAATCCCGATGCGCGCGACAACTTCATGAAGGAGCCGAACACGCCACACAGTCCGCGTTCGGGTATGATCCAGGTTGACAACGATCGCGATGGTCAGCTGAATGAGGATGCCATGGAGGATCTCGACAAAGACGGCAACATCACGAACATGATCCGTAAAAGTCCCAAGGGACGATATAAGAAAGATCCGACAGACCCGCGCAAGCTTCTTCCTGTGAAAGCCGATGAGATAGGGGAATACGAGATCCTCGGCCAGGAAGGCATCGATAACGACGGCGACGGACGTGTGAACGAAGACGGAACCGGCTATTACGATCCCAACCGCGATTGGGGATGGAAGTGGCAACCGAACTATGTTCAGAACGGCGCTTACAAGTATCCGTTCAGCCTTCCGGAGAACAGGAACATCCGTGACTTCGTGCTCGCTCACCCGAACATCGCGGGGGCACAAAGCTTTCACAACTCAGGAGGTATGATCCTGAGAGGGCCCGGCGCCGAAGAGGATGCCGCTACGTACAATGCGGAGGATTCACGCATCTATGACGCTATTGGGAAGAAGGGCGAGACATTGATACCCGGATACAAGTACATGGTCGTGTACCGCGACCTTTATACCGTTTGGGGCGGCGAGCTCGACTGGTTTTACGGCAGCCGTGGTGTGTATACGTTCTCCAACGAGCTGTTCAACTCTTACCAGTATTTTCATAAGACCCGCGATGACGATGACTTCGCTTCTGGCGAAGCCTTTGATTTCAACAAGGACCTGTTATTCGGCGACGCTGTGGTAGACTGGAAGGAGTTCGATCATCCGCAGTTCGGCAAGATCGAGATCGGCGGTCCGAAGAAGAACTTCACACGGGCCAACCCAGGCTTCCTGCTGGAAACAGATGCCCATCGCAACATGGCCTTTTGTGTGTACCACGCGTGGAGTACTCCTAAGCTTGAGGTCGTCGAAATGACGGAGAAGTCATTAGGCGGCGGACTGACCGAGATCACGGCGGTTATCAGCAACACACGCATGATGCCCACACACGCAAGCCAGGATCTGAAGTTCAAGATCGAACGGCCCGACTACGTGACCATCAGCGGCCCGAAGGTTATCGCCGGCATGATCGTCGAGAGCCGCGATCTCAACCTGACTACCGAACAGAAGAACAACCCGGCTACGATCGAAGTTGACAATATTCCCGGTATGAGCGCGGTCACCGTGCGATGGATAGTTACCGGCGCAGGGAAGTACAGTATAAAGGTCGACAGCCGGAAGGGTGGGATTGTTGTAAAGCAGAAGTAGCTTATATTGTATTTATGAAGGCGCTTGTTTTAACGGGACCAGGAACGATCGAGCTCAAGGAGGTACCGGTACCGCTGGTAACTCCCGGTAAGGCATTGGTGAAGATCAAAGCAGCTTCGCTTAATCGGCGGGACGATTGGATCCGCGAAGGCAAGTATCCCAACATCCGCTTCGGTGTTACCATGGGTACCGACGGAGCAGGTGTAGTGGAGAAAGTCGGCGACGAAAAAGATCACGATTGGATCGGGAAGGCTGTTGTTATCAACCCCAACATCGACTGGGGCCCGGACCCCGAAGTTCAGTCGATCAAATACACTATTCTCGGTATGCCGGTCGATGGCACGTTTGCCGAGTACATCATGGTGAACACCGACAGGCTTCAGCACAAACCGTTTCATCTCGACTTCCTTCAGGCGGCCACGCTGCCGCTCGGCGGACTGACCGCGTTCAGGGCTTTGTTCCGCCGCGGTGGACTGAAGCCCGGCAACAACGTATTGATCTCCGGCTTCGGTGGCGGCGTCGCGCAGTTTGCATTCCTCTTTGCACAGGCAGCCGGCGCTAACGTCTATGTAACATCAGGCAGTGACGAAAAAGTGGAGAAGGCCCTGAAGATGGGGGCGAAGGGCGCATACAACTACAAGAAGCAAAACAACTACACGGATCTCTGGAAGACCAAAGGTGGATTCGATATTGTGATCGACAGCGCCGGCGGTGACCAGATCAATAACTTCATCAAGGTCCTTCGTCCGCATGGAAGGATCGTGTTTTACGGAGCTACCAACGGCAATCCTTCGAAGGTCGACCTGTACCGGATGTTCTGGCATCATCTCACGCTGCAGGGCACGACCATGGGCAACGACAATGAGTTCAACGAGATGCTGGAGTTCGTGAGCAAGAACCAGATACGACCGATGGTGGATTCGATACGGCCGTTCTCGAAAATTGCGGAGTCGTTCGCGGATATAACGAGGCCGAATAAGGTGGGGAAGATTGTGTTTCTGGTGAATCAATAATTATGGCTCTCACGGATCACACGGATCGCGCGGATATGAAGGACCGGATCAATCAACTGGAGGAATATTTGAAAGAAGATTCGGACGACCCGTTTAATACTTATGCGCTGGCACTGGAATATCTGAAATCTAACCCAAAAAGATCATTCGACTTGTTTGAGGCCTTGTTAAGTAAGCAGCCCAATTACCTTCCTACCTACTACCCGTTCGCACATCTTCTTATCGAGATGCAGCAGCCCGAACGCGCAGACGCTGTTTTCCGGCAAGGCATCGATATAGCCCGGCGAGGCAACGACGCCAAAACGTTAAGAGAATTAAGTGCCGCCTATAACGACTGGCTCAACAATTAGCGATCTGTGCGATCCGTGTGATCCGTGAGAGATTGCATTTTTTCTTATCTTGCTCCCCTTAATTTCACGCTTTTCCAATCATTTGAGCATG
>WUUC01084900.1_pt1 | contig 12177 bp, 11 predicted proteins | sample 6278441 | NCBI WGS metagenome assembly WUUC01 (sample SAMN13675441, study PRJNA597444) | soil metagenome | isolation source: soil | place: USA: Washington | collected 2017-10 | reverse complement strand
CGCAAGCGGCAGCGGAAGCCGCACTGCGCGGGCCGCAGGACGCAGTAGAGAGCGGGCGCCTCCTTTTCCAACGCCGGCGCGATGCCTTCGTTGATGTGATTGGCCCCACTGGCATGATGGCGGGACAGCCGCGTGGCGCTTTTTATGGATTGGTGAAGTTAGGCAATTCTGACCTGAGCGCGCTCGAATTTGCACGCAAGCTCCTGCTGGAAGAAGGGGTTGCAGTAGTACCTGGTGATACTTTCGGACTAAGCACCGCCCGCATGGTCCGGCTCGCCTTCACGATTGAGGACGAGCAGCTGCGCGAGGGGCTGCGGCGGATCGCAAGATTTTTGACCAGCAGTACGCTCTAGGCGGACTGACCTTCACAGGTCGCCCTCCGACTGAGCACTCCGCTGATTAGGTCCCGACCGAGCGATCGAATGCTTTTCACCTCTCGCGCGAGCACGATGCCTGCGCTTCCAAGCTTCTTGCTGAGGTGCTGCCGTCGAGAAGACGCCATTGCCGCAGAAAGCTGGTCGGTATACTGGCCGAGTATGGCAGTCGAACGCGGTTCAGATCACGAGGCGAAGACACCTGCTCCTCCGGTCTATGGGTCTCATGGACGGATCGGGCTGGTGGTGCCGGCCAATAATTCAGTCATCGAGCCGGAATTTTGGTCAGTATTGCCGGATGGGGTGGCGGTATACGCAACCCGCGTGATGGCAAAAGGCGACCTCACCCCGCAAGCCGTGCGGCAGATGGAAGCGCAGGTCGACGAAGCCGTAGCGGCGATCGCCGCTACCGGAGTCGACGTGATTGCTTATTGCGACATGGTGACGACGTTTATCATGGAGCCCGGTTGGAACGAGAGGGCAATGGAATCCATCTCGCGCCGCACCGGCGTCGCTGCGTTCTCGGCATGGACGGCGCTCCGGGACTCCCTGACCCGAATCGGAGCACAGCGGATCGCGCTCGGCACACCGTACCCGCGTGCGATCCACGCGCTTGCGCCTCCTTTTTTCGCCGAGCGCGGCTACACTGTGACGTCGCACGCGACCCTCGACATCGTCGCCATGCGGGAAGTGCCCACCGTCGATCGCACCCGATTGGAAGCGTTCGTTCGCAGCCTTGACCTGCGGGATTGCGAGGCGCTGGTACTGCTGGCCACCGACCTACCGACCTTCGGAGTCCTTGATGCGCTCGAGACGACATTAAATCTGCCGATTATCAGCTCCAATCAGGCCCTGCTGTGGAGGACGCTGTCGCAGCTTCAGCAGCGCCCGACTCGTACATTGGGTCAGCTGTTCCGCGCCTGACCATCTCACACGCGCACGAATTGACCGATTGGTGTTCCAACCGGCCGGCCATCACGCATGATGACGGTTCCGCGTAGGCAGGCCAGAACGGGAGTGGCGCTCACCTCGAGACCATTGAAAGGTCCGTGACATGCCTTGCTGAGCTGATCCTCGTCACGGATGGTGAATGGGCGCGATGTGTCGACCATGACAAGATCAGCGTCAGAGCCGATCTGCAGTGCGCCTTTGCGCGGGTAGAGCCCGAACAGGCGGGATGGGTTGGCGCAGCAAGTGCGCACTATAGCCACATGATCGATCATCCCTTGTTCGACGAGGTATAGCATCAAGGGTAGGAAGGTCTGAACGCCCGGAAATCCACCCGGTGCTTTCCAGATATCGGCCGAGCCGGCTGCCTTCTCGTCGGGATGGTGAGGAGCGTGGTCAGTAGCCACAGTGTCGATGAGCCCTTGGGCGAGCCCAGCCCGCAGCGCAGCGACGTCGGTTTCCGGGCGCAGCGGCGGCGCCACTTTGGCCAGTACGCCGAGGTGGAGGAAATCCGCTTCGTTCAGCGTGAGGTTGTGCGGCGTCACCTCAGCGGTAACTTTTTCCGTCCGCAGTGCCTGAAGAACGCGCATGCTGACGGAACAGCTGATCTGGCGCAAATGAATGCGTGCACCTGCGAGCGAGTTAGCGATGCAGGCCTGTGCCACTCCGAGGGCTTCCGCTTGCGGTGGACGCGAACGGGCAAAGGCTAGCGGTGCAACCCCGTAGGTCCGCCGCGCAAGCTCCGCCGCTTGCTGGTAAAGACTGTTGTCGCCCGGGGTAACACCCGCAATGACCCCAGTCTCGCGCACTGCTTCGAGCGCAAGCACCAGATCGGCGGCGTTCTCTGTTAGCAGCTCCCTCGAGAGGTCGGACATGAACAGCTCGAATGAGATCGCGCCTAAATCCGCGAGCGCACGCACATGGGCGCGCTCCGGCCCGAGCCCCGCCTGCAGAGCGAAGTCAACATGGCATCGACCCTGCGCCAGCTCGCGCTTCGCGATGAAATTTTGTGGCGTTAGTGTGAACGGATTATCGGTCGGCATCACCATGACCGTAGTGATTCCTCCCGCCGCCGCTGCGAGCGTGCCACTCCGGAAATCTTCCTTGTGCGTCAGACCGGGCTCGCGGAAATGCACGTGCGAGTCTACCAACCCCGGCAGGACCAACTTGCCCGAAGCATCAATGACCTCGCGCGCAACGGGCTCGTCCCCCTCCGAGATGAGCGCTGCGACGCGGCCATCAACAATTGCGAGCGACTGCTCCCGCATCCCGTCTTCCGTCACCACGCGGCCGCGGCGAACAAGGAGATCGATCATGGTTCGAGCGGCCCGTCGCGCTCCAACCACGCGACCTGCGTGGTGCGCAGATAACCCTGCCGCAGCGCTGGCTCCAGTGCGGCTGTGTTGCGATACTGGGCCTGGACCCGGTCGTGCATTTCTGCTCGTAACCAGCGTGCGCGCGAGTAGAGCGCCTGCTCGTCGATAGTCAGAAGTCGAGCGTCACGCAAAATCCAGCGTCCGTCTACCATCACGTCCGTGACTGAAACTCCGTTTTCGCAGTAAACGATCTGCTTTACAGGATCGTTAAGAGGCACGAATGGATAAGAGTTCAGGTTCAGCAGCACGAGGTCGGCGACCTGCCCCGCCGCAATTATGCCCGCGCGCCCACCTAGCCCAAGCGCCCTTGCACTGCCGACAGTCGCGGCGTGTAGCACCTCCTGCGGCGAGGGCCAGGCGAGATAATCACGATCACTCCGATTGTGCAGAACGCCGGCAAGCCGCATCGCCTCAAACATGTTTTGCGTATCGTTGCTGCCGTTGCCGTCCGTCGCGAGCCCTACTCGCACGCCGGCGCGCAGCATGTCGTCGAAACGCATGCGGCCGCTGCCGAGCTTACCGTTGCTCGCCGGATTGTGAATCACCATGGTGCCACGGTCGGCGACACGCGCGATGTCGTCGTCAGTGAGCCACACACAGTGCGCCATCGAAAGGCGCTCATCAAGCACGCCGAGCTGATCGAGATGCGCAACCGGACTGCAGCCAAACAGCTTGCTACCCTGCAGGAACTGGCCCCTTGTTTCGCACACATGCATGTGCACCATCGTGTCCAGCTCGCGGGCGATGGCTGCGCAGCGCTGCAACTGCTCGGCGGAGCATCGATGGGGCGCCGAAGGCCCGACGATGGGTGTGACCAGATGCGTGCGCCGCCGCACCGCTTCTGCGAAGGTGATGAAATCCTCGAGTGTCTCTGCGCCTTCCAGCCGCGAGATGCGCTCGACCTCAGCACGCGCTTCCGGCGATAGCGTCTGCGCGTCGATGCCTACTGTGCGCTCGTATCCCTGGTCGGAAAGTGTAAGCGCTAAGCCAGCGCGCATGCCGGCATCGGCGAGCCCGGCAACGGCGTGCAGCGCGCCCATATGCGGACTCGCCGATCCGGTATAGAAGTGATCCATGACGGCTGTGCACCCGGTGCGGATCATTTCTGCCGCCCCGAGTTGGGCACTGACATAGATTGCCTCGTCCGAGTATTCACGCCAAGCAGCCCGAATGTACTGACGCCAGATCTCCAGCGGCAGTTGAGCCCAGCTTCCCTTCACAAGGTTCGAGGGTGAATGAGCGTGGGCGTTCGCCAAGCCCGGCATCAGGATGGAATCGGGGACACTCACTATTTCTGAAAAATTGCCTTCGGGACCTGCTCCCGGCCCCGCCTCGGCAATTACGCCATCAAGAACAACTACGTAGCCCGGTTGCCATACGTTCATGGCTGCATCGGCGGTGACCACTACAGCGGCGTTGATCTTGATTGTCATCGCTCTGCTCGTTCTGTCGTCAACGCGAGGAGATATCCACGACTGGCCATTCGAAGCGCGGCTCGGCTGGCCCTGTCAGTGTGAGCGGCACCCCGAGCATTTTGCCGGCAATCCAACTCAGCGCTTGGTTAGAGGACATTACTGGCTTTCTCAGTTCCTGCTCCAGCAGCGTCAAAACTTCTAGCGTGCGGAAATTCGTCGCCACTATAATAATACCATCTGCCTGGGGCACGTTGGCCTGCTTGGCAAAACGATACGAATGTTCCGGGCCGAGCGCATTGATGGCGGGCGGTTCCAGACCAAGACCCACGACATTGGTTACCTCAAATCCGAAATCCGTCACGAATTTCTTCAGAGGTTCCAGCAGCCATTCCGGATACGGCGTCACGACGGCCAGCCGCTGAACTTTGCGATGCGCCGCGAGTTTCATGAGAGCCGAGTTCGCCGTTTCCGCGGGCACGCCAGTTGCGGTCTGGAACTGAACCAAAAAGTCGTCGTGCCAGCTGCGACCTTTCAAAAAGCTGCTAGCATTGCAGGCATAGAGCGCGATTGTCGCGCGCAGGTGCTGCATGGTAGGTGCCAACAGGAGCGACTCCTCCGCCAGTTCGAGCCGGTCGGTCTTCGTGGTGCGCACGACGTGCGCGGAAACGCCATAGGGCAACGTGCGTGAGAATTCCGGTTCAATCACGGCGTTGTCGTAAGGCAGCATCAGCCCAATGCGCCCGCGCCAGCCGTACATCAAAGCCTCCTTCTCTCACGTATCAGTGCCTGTCCCCGGCACTGGCGCTCGCATTACCCATCGAAACGCAAGCACCACCAACAAGACAGCATCGTCCTAGAAGGGCAGCCGCAGCCCGCGTCCTTCTCGCCGGGCCTGCAGATAGAGTGCATGGGCAATCGCGGTATCCTGGGTCGTTAGCCCAACAGTGGACACCAGCACCTTCTCCCTGTCGTTTCGCCGTCCCGGCAGACGGCCCGCCACGACTTCCCAGATCTGCCGAATCTCCTTGGCAGGTGAAATCGCGCCGGCCTCGATGGCTCGACGGATGTGCGATGCGTGCTTCTCGACCGCCGGATTGTAATCCACGAACAGCCGGTCGCAGAGGGCATACACCTCGTGGGTCGCCTCATCGAGCCCCATGAGGCCTAGAAACACGCCCTCCCTCAGCCAATCCGCGCGGATGAAGGGTTCCGTAGAGGGCGTGCCGGTCATGATGATGTCGGCACTGCGGCATACCTCTTCGTAGCTGTCGCAGGCGCGCACGCGCAAGCCAAGCGCCCGGCTTTGCTCGCGCGCGAAGGCTTGCCGGCTTTCTGCCCGCTGCGAGGTGACAAGCACCTCATCAATATTAAAGAACTCGCGCAAGCCGAGCAGGGCGGCGCGGCCCACATTGCCAACACCGATGATGCCGACGGTTTTGGAATCGCGTCGCGCAAGGTACTTGGCGGCGATACATACGGCAGCACTGGTGCGCATGCTGAAGCTGGAATGCTCGTCGATAATGGCCAGCGGCAACGACGTGGTCGGGTCGCTGAGGAGCAGGTAGCGCGTGGAATTGCGCTCCCCACCGCTGCCTACACCTGCGGCGTCGATCTTGTATCCAGTGATGCGCGTGCCGGCGACGCCCAGGCTGCGGATGATCGCGGTCTTCAGTCGCCAGCGAAAGCCGAGCTGCCGGTCGTCGGTCTCATAGGCGAGCGGTACACCCATAATCATACAGTCGGGTTCCGCCTGCCGCCTGAAATCCGCCTCGACCGCCGCAATGACTGACGGCATCGCAATCATCGCACGGACATCTTCGTCGGACAGAAACACCACTTCGTGCGACATGAAGGGCTTTCAATCTGAGAGGGCGCCGTCGGCCGGCACAAACGATGAAGCATGCATGTCAGACACCCTGGTCGCGTTCGGTTTCCTTCCAGGGCGCCAGCCGCTTCTGCAACAGCACCACGAGGGTAGTCAGACTGTAGCCGATTGCGACGAGAATGATGATGGGCACAAACATCTCTGCGGTCTTGAAACTACTGGCATACCGGACGAGAACCCCGCCAAGGCCGGTTTGGGCGGTGAAGAACTCTCCCACCACTAGTCCCACCACGCCGCGTCCGACCGCGAGCCGCAGCCCGGCCATGATAAACGGCACGATTGCCGGCGCGATCACCTGGCGCGAGATCTGCAATTCGGAGGCGCCCATGGAAACGGCCGGCTCGAGCAATTCCTGGCCTACCGTCACCACGCCGGCATAAGTGTTCTTAATAATCGGGAAGATCGCCAGCAGCACCACAATGGCGACCTTGGGAGCGAAGTAGAGCCCGAGCCAGAGCGACAAGAGCGGCAGCAGCGCGACTGTCGGCGTGGCGTAAAGCCCGTTAACGTACGGCGCGAGCATCCAGTCGACGCGCCGGTAGCGCCCCATGACGAGCCCAAACACGACCCCGAGCACGACTGAAATTGCCAGTCCCGCGAGCAGCACGCCAAGCGAGCTCAACGTAGCGGTGACCAGCGTGCCATCACGAGTGAGCGTCACAAACGCAAGCAGCGTTTCGTGTAAGGGGGCGAGAAAGATCCGCGGCATGTACCAGCCGCTGATCTCCCAGGCGAGCAGCAGCAGCGCGACCGACGCGGCGCGGAGACTGAGCATGCGCCGGCGTGTGGCACGGCGGGCGTCAGCTTCGCGGCGGGCCGCGTCGGCAAGGATCATGCTCATGAGCGGTACCGGCGCAGCACGTCGCGCTCGAAATAGGTCAGTGCCGCGTCAAGCGTGATGCCCATCGCCGCGAGGATGATGACAGGGGCGAACATTCGGGCCATTTGGTAAGAAGTGGAGGCGGAGTGCAGCACCCCGCCCAGCCCTGATACCGAGACGAAGAACTCGGCGACGATAACGGTGGTGAGCGCGCGCCCGAGCGCGAGCTTGATGCCGGCGATGATGAACGGGAACGCGGCCGGGAGGATCACTTTCCAAAGTAACTGTCGCTCCGTGGCCTCCATGGAGCGCGCCGGCTCGGTGAACTGCGCGCTGACATCACGCACCCCGACCATGGTGTTGACCGACACCGGGAAGATCGCCGCCAGCACGACGATCACGATTTTCAGCAGATCGCCCACTCCCATCCACAGGAGCAGGATCGGAATGAGCGCGACGCGCGGCGTATTGTAGAGAATGGTCACGTGCGGATCGAGAATATGATAGGCGAGCTCGTTCCGACCCATGAGCACGCCGAGAGCGACCCCGAGCACGCAGGCAATCAAAAAGCCGGGCACCAGCACGGCGAGTGTCTCGACCAAACCGTGCAAGAGCCGGGCACGCGGGTCGAGCAGCGCATTCACGAACTCGCGCGCTACCTCGGAGATAGGAGCGAAAAACAGCGGGTTTGTTAGCCGACCCGCGATCTCCCAGCCTGTGAGAAAGATGACGAGCGTCACCGCTACGACAATCTTTCGCTCGCGGCGCAAACGTAGGGCGCGTTCCAGCTCGGCTTGGGCCGCTATTTCGGCAGCGCTGCTCATGCGGAGGTGTTCGTCTCGCTGGCGTCGCGCATGGCGGCTTTGAGGATTTCCCAGGCATGAGACCTAATTTCACCGAAGCGGGCGGTGGCACGGACAGCGGAGGAGCGCGGTCGCGGCAGGTCGATCGTGATCTCCTCGACAATGCGACCCGGCCTCGCGCCCATTACCACGATCCGCTCCGCCATATAGACCGCCTCGTCTATGCTGTGGGTGATGAACAGGATGGTCTTTCTGGTCTTTGCCCATAGCTCAAGCAGTTGCTCCTGAAGGAGCTCGCGGGTCTGCTCATCAACCGAGCTGAACGGCTCGTCCATTAGAATGATGTCTGGACTAAGCGAGAGTGCGCGGGCGAAGCCGACGCGCTGGCGCATACCGCCGCTCAATTCATGCGGGAAGTGGTTTTCGAAGCCCCCCAGGCCGACAAGGGCTATATTGTCCAGCGCGATTCTGCGCCGCTCCGCTGCCGGCATACCTTTAAGTTCGAGGCCGAATTCGACATTGCGTAGCACCGAGCGCCAAGGATAAAGACCGAAATACTGGAAGACGACGGCGCGGTCTGCGCCTGGGCTGCGGACCTGGTGACCATCCACCAAGATACGGCCAACGTCAGGCTGGATCAAACCGTCGACGATCCGCAGCAGAGTGGACTTGCCACATCCGCTAGGACCAATGACGGATACGAATTCGCCTTCCGCCACCGACAAGCTGATACCGCCCAGGACCTGGATTCCGGTAACGGTCTTACCCGTCGCGCGGAAGAACGTCTTCTCCACCTTGTCGATGGCGAGTTTGGCTTGGCCAGCGTCCGCAGCCGGTGTCACGATTAACCTTCCGCCCGCGGGCGCTTTCGTGGTGCCCGCAAAGTATTCCTCAGCGCTTGAGCAAGTCGCGAAGATACTGTCCGTCTTTGCGCGTCGTGACGTCGTACCAGCCGTGCTCGCCGAGATAAGCATTGACGAACCGGGGCTCCCACAGCTTTTCGAGTGGCACCACCGCGTCGAGCGTCTTCTCCGAGACCATGGACTTCATGTTGTTGACGTAGACCTCTGGATAAAGGCCGCCGTTCGGATCCACTGCAAGCGGATTGCCCTTAGATCCGAAATAGTAGTCGTACAACTCTTCATATTGTTTATCGTTGTAGCCGGCCGGATCGATCTCGCGAGCGATCTTGATGTACTGCTCGCGGCCCTCAGGAGCGCGCGCGTGCCGTACGGCGCTTAGAATGCCGTTGACGAACTTCTGCACCACATCGGGGCGTTCAAGCATCTTGTTCGAGGCCGCGCACAGGTTCAGCGGCAGCGGAGGCAGGGTGTCCGAAAGCGTGGCGAGCAGGCGTATGCCCTGCTGCCCGCGGATACGTACCCACTCACCAACGGTGAGCAGAGTCACGTCAACCTGATTGGCGATCACGGCGCGAGCGCGCGCTGTGGTGCCACCGATCGGAATCCAGTCAACCGTCCCCTCCGGGAGGCCGTTCTTGCTCATCCACAGCGCGGCATAGGTCTGCGATATCGCGCCCATCTGCGTGATCGCCCACTTCTTCCGGCGCAGATCCTCAGGCTTTGTGATGTTGTCCCGCGCCACCACCACATAGGTGTTGTCAGAATTCACCGCGTAGATCGCCTTTGCCGGCGAGCCCTTGGCGATCGCGCTCACCGTGCCAGTGAAGCCGTCGCAAGCAACGTCAACACTACCCCCAGCGAGAGCTTGCGTGCTTGTTAGCCCTGCCGTGAACCCAACGAAGCGCCCGTCAATACCTTCCTTTCGCAGAAAGCCACCATTGATGGCATAATTGATGTATACGTATTCGAAGATCGGCGGACTTTGGCTACCGATTCGGAATGGCACGAGTTGCTGGGCCAACGCCGGTGCAAACGTGGCTCCCGCGCAAAGAACGACGATGGCACTGCGTATCACTGCATACATCTGCGCACCACTCCTGGCTTTGTCTCGCCAACGCTTCCCGGCTGGAGGTGCCGTGAGGCAGGAGGCTAATCAAACGACGACAGGCCGTGAAGTCGGCGCAGCCGGGCCGCCTGTTTCGTTCGCACGGCCGCGCAGTGCTTCAACCGGTCACCAATCCAGCCTATTGCTGGGATATACCGAGTCAAGCGGCCCCACAGCCACCCGGACGAAGTACAGCCGCGCTTGGGTGCTCTTCGCCTCCGATTTAGTGCGGCACAGAACTGCGGCTACTCGGCTTTTGCTCCCGATTTCACAACGTACTCGCGCCAGACCGGCAGATCGCGATCGATAATTGCGGCGAGGTCCGCGCTGTTTCCTGAGACTGGATCGAAGCCAAGATTAACAATTTTTTTGGAGACCTCGGAGTCCTTCAAGACGGCCGAGATTTCCTTCTCGAGAAAAGCAGTAATCGCGGGTGGCATCCCAGCTGGTCCAAACACCCCATGGAAGGCATTGATCTGATAGTTGGGGATGCCAGCTTCGGCGATCGTCGGCACATCCGGCAGCGCCTTAGCCCGTGCGCGGGAGGTCACACCAAGTCCGACAAGCGCGCCCGCGCTGACTTGCCCAATGGCTCCTGGAATCGAAACCATTCCTAAGGGAACTTGGCCCGCGACGAGATCTGCGACCGCAGGTCCTGCGCTGCGGTAAGGAACATGCGTGATGTCCAAGCCTGCCAGGCTTTTCAGTATCTCAAATGAAAGATGGCCGGAACTTCCATTTCCGGGCGAGGCGTAGGTCAATTTGCCGGGATTGCTGCGTGCCGCATGGAGGAAATCCGCCACGGTCCTAAATCCTGCCGACGGATGTGCAACGAGGATGTTCGGCGAGTACATCGCCAATGAAATCGGCTGAAAGTCGCGCTTGGGATCAAAAGGCACCTCTTTAAAAAGCGCGGGATTGATCAGCATCGTGTCGTTCCACACCAAGAGCGTGTAGCCGTCAGGCGCGGCCTTCGCAGCCACACTGCCTCCCAAATTACCCGCTGCGCCGCCGCGATTTTCGACTATGACACGAACGGGCCAGCGATCGCTCAATCCTTGGGCAAGGAGGCGGGCCACCGCGTCCATACTGCCTCCTGGTGACGCAGGAACGATGATCCGAACCGGGCGGATAGGATAATCCTGCGCGGCTGCCCTACCCAGAAATAAAGCAAGCGCCATCGCGACAATTGAGGTCGCGTGAAACCAAACTTTGCGATCCATTGGATTTCCTTCAGTTCAGTTGAGGTATTACGTTTGTGCTGCTTCAGGCCGATCCCATTTGTTTCAATATGTGCAGGTGGTGGTCGAAAAGGTAGCCGGGGCTCTGAGATCTTAAGCGAAGTGACGCCGGAGTTGAACGATCATGGGGACTGAACATTTCGCAACTTGCGCGATAATCTATCGTACCCCAGTCAACTCGGGTCTATGACAATGTGGTTCGAGACGGATGTGCCTCTAACCGGCCGTTGTAAGCGACCAATAAGCCTCGGAATTGCACGCTGTTGAAGCGAACTCTAGACAGTTCGAGGGGTTTCCGGCTCAGTTGCGCGGGAAGAGTAAAATTTGGCGACCGGCTCATATTCATTCCAGAGTCGAACAAGCGTTCTGATCGGATCAGGATCGCTATCGACGCGCAGATCAACGTACGGAAAGCTCTCGCGGTCGGCGACGAGGAGCGCTGCCGATATAACTGGCTTAAATTCCCCGCCAGCCGCCTCTCCGGCAGCCAGTGCCGCAATGAGGCGTGCCGCCAACGGAGCGGCGGCGTCGCCTTCGAAGGCGAGCACCATTGCTTGTGGCACCTGCGTAGAACGGACGATATTGCCAAGCGCAACGCAGTCGCGGCCCAGGACTTCCGCCCGCTCGGGCTTTACGCTTGCTCCGCAGTAGAATGCAGCGCGTCCGTCGCAATCGATCAAGCCGAGTTGGCGCCATTCGTTGCCAGGTGTTGCAGCCACGGCAGCATCGACCGCTTGCTGCGCCGTGAAACCACTCTTCAGCAGACTCAGCATCATTGGTCCAAGCCGTGGGTCGGTCCGATGCTGGGTGAGCGCGGCTCCAATACCAGCCATCACATAATGGCAACGCGAACCGACGGCGATCGAGGAGGTTGTGACCGCGGTTCCAACCATACCAGTTCGAGCACAGCGTCCAGCAATTGAGAACGTCATCGGCCAACACCCCGACCGCCATGGCAAATGTATTTGTCAACGGATTACGATTGGCATACTCATCCGATGACAACTTCAAGCCGCAAGATCGTCAGCTCGGTGCTGTCTTCCCACGACTTTGCCGAAGGTGATATGATATTGACGAAGCCGTCAACTCTCCGTCGCCGTCTCGAACACCCAAACAATTGGTGCATAGTCTCGAAGGGGCAAGTGCCGCCCGCGCTGCATGTTCATAAAGGCTTCCGAGCATACGGGAATGTCCGCTAATTGAACGACCTGATTGAAGAGGGGATTAGAAATGAAACTGCCCGCAGCTGCTCCCAAGCTCGAAGAAATATTGCTTCAAACGAATGAAATGCCTTGGCGGGCAAAAGCGTCGAAGGGTGTTTACGAGAAGATGCTCTGGCGTGACGAG
>WUUC01180833.1_pt1 | contig 12181 bp, 6 predicted proteins | sample 6278441 | NCBI WGS metagenome assembly WUUC01 (sample SAMN13675441, study PRJNA597444) | soil metagenome | isolation source: soil | place: USA: Washington | collected 2017-10 | reverse complement strand
TCGAGGTGCCGCTGGCCACCGTGTAGGCGTTGTCCGCGGTGTTCGACGCCGAGAAGATGTTTTCGCCCGGCGCGAAGAGGTCGAGGCAGGGCCCGATGTTGGAGAACGCCGAGCGGTTGTCGGTGATGTTGGTGGAGCCAAGGGTGGTGGCCCGCGGCGTGCGTGCCGGCGAGAAGTTGCACGCGTTGAGGTTGCTGTTGCCGGCCGCCACCGAGTAGTGCACGTTGGCCGCGATCGAGGCGGTGACGGCGTTGTCCAGTGGGGCGAACGCGCCGCCGCCGAGGCTCATGTTGGCGACGCTGCGCTGGTTCGGGTTGAGTTGCTGGGACAGCGTCACGAAGTTCACGCCCGCGATGACCGTGGCTCCGGAACCCGAGCCGTTGCAATCGAGCACCCGCACCGACACGATCCGCACGCCCTTGGCCACGCCGACCGTTCGGCCGCCGATGGTGCCGGCCACGTGCGTGCCGTGGAACTGGGCGAACCCGGCTGGGCAGGGTAGGCAGCCGCCGAGGTACGGGTCGAACCCGCAGATCGCCCGGCCACCGAATTCTTGGTGGGTCAACCGGATTCCGGTGTCGAGGACGTAGGCGGTCACGTTGGGGGCGGTGTTCGGGTAGAAGTATTTGTTGTCCAGCGGAAGGGAGCGTTGGTCGATCCGGTCGAGGCCCCAGGACGGTGGGTTGGGCTGCAGCCCGAGGGCATCGGCGGTGAACTCGACGTCCTGCGCCACGTACTCGACGGCCGGGTCGTCGGCGATCAGGCCCGCCTCCGCGTCGGTGGCCCGGATGGAGAACCCGCGCATGGCGGCGGTGTAGACGAACTGCTTCTGCCCGCCGTACCTGCCGGTCAGCTCGTCGGCGAGGCGGTCGACGTCCTCCTCCTTCGTGTTCGCGCCGAGTGAGACGATGAACTGGCCGGGCAGCGCACGTGGGTCGGCGGAGTACCGGACCTTCGCTGGTGACGGCGTGGCGGCGGAGGAGTCGGCCAACGGGGCAGCCGACGCCGGTGCGGCGAGCACGAGGCCGGCGACGGCGCCCAGCGTGATGCTGACGGCCATGCGGCGGGATCTTCGATAGCTCATGCGATCCTCCAAGGCGACGTAGGGTTCACGCCGGAGATCACATCGCACGCCCGTTGGGAAAATGTTGGACTCCGGTTGTATGTGCGGAATGAACATGTTGCGGTGCAAAGGAACGATCACTGGTTAGGCCGATTCGCCGTAACCCCGGTACTGAAAACGGGCTGTGTCCGGTTGGGCACGGATTGCGTACAATTCCCCTCGGCCTGCTCAGGGCGGCGGGCCTGAAGGTAGGGACGATGAGGGTCGGTTCTACCCGCGGCGCCGCTCCGTCAGGGGTGCGGATCCGCCTGCTCGGTCCGGTCGAGGTGATGGACGGCTGTGGCCGGGTCGTTCCGCTCGGCGGTCCCCGGCTGCGGGCGCTGATCGGGGCTCTTGGCCTACGGGCACCGGACGTGGTGTCGCGGGACATCCTCATCGAGGGAGTGTGGGACGCCGACCCGCCGGCCGGTGCCGAGAAGACGCTGCGCGCGCATGTCGCCTACCTGCGCCGCGGTTTGTTCGCCGGCGGCATCGCGGACCTGGTCGCCACTCGGTCACCCGGCTACGCCCTGGCCGCTCCGGCCGGCTGCGTGGACGTGCACCGGTTCCTCGATCTGGTCGGCCAGGCTCGTGCGGCCACCACGCCGCAGTCCGCGGCCAGCACCTTGCGTACGGCGCTCGGGCTGTGGCGCGGTGACGTGCTGGCCGGCTGCCCGTCGGGGGCGTGGGTGCGCGCCGAGGCCACCCGCCTGCGGGAAGCCCGCCTGAACGCGATCGAGGACGTGTTCGCCGCCGAGCTCATGCTCGGCCGGCATGCCGCCGTGGCGGCCGAGTTGGAGTCCATGGTCTCCAGCTACCCGCTGCGGGAGCGGCTGTGGGAGCTGCTGATGCACGCGCTCTATCGGGCCGGGCGGCAGGGCGAGGCCCTGCGGGCGTACCGGCGGGTGCGTGCGCTGCTCGTCCGTGAGATCGGAGTGGAGCCGGGAGCCGGGCTGCGACGGCTCGAGGCGGCCATCCTCACCGGCCGGGAGGTACCCGACGATTGCCGGCCGGCGGCGTTCGACCAGGCAGCCGTCGGTCTACCGGCGGCCGACCGGACGAGCCCCGGCGCGGTCCCGACTCCGCTGACGCGGCTCATCGGCCGGCGTGCCGAAATCAGCGAGTTGTGCGCGCTGCTCGGGGAGCACCGCCTGATCACGTTGACCGGGGTTGGCGGCTCCGGCAAGACCCGTCTGGCCCTGTCCGTCGCCGAACGCGCCGGCGCGGGCTTCGCCGGCGGTGTCTGGTTCGTCGATCTGGCCCCGCTGACTGATCCCGCCCTCGTCACCGGCGCCATCGCGGACGGCATCGGGTGCCCCGTCGACCCGGACTGCGACACCGCCGACGCCCTTGCCCGCCATCTCGGGCCGCGGCACAGCCTGCTGGTGCTGGACAACTGCGAATGTGTGGTCGCGTCCTGCGCCAAGATCGTCACCACGCTGCTGCGCCGATGCCCGGACCTGTGCGTGCTGGCCACCAGTCGCGAGTCTCTCGGCGTGCTCGGCGAGGTCGCCTGGCCGGTGCCGACGCTGGCCGTGCCCCCACCGTCTACTTCGGACTCGATCGGGCTTGCCGAGCTAAGTGGCTACGACGCCGTTCGCCTGTTCCTCGACCGCGCCGACGTCACCGCTGTCCGCGGTTTCACTGACGGCGACGGCCCCGGCATCGCGGCCCTCTGTGCCCGCCTCGACGGCCTCCCGCTCGCGATCGAGCTGGCCGCCGCCCGCACCGCCGTGCTGAGCGTCGCCGAGATCACCGACCGCCTGCACGATCCGGCCCTGCTCCGCACCACCCGCCACGCCGACCGCCCGCACCACCGCGCCATGCACGCCACCATCGCCTGGAGCTACGACCTTCTGGATCCGCTGACCCAGGATCGGTTCCGCCGGCTCGCCGTGTTCACCGGCGGCTTCACCATCGCCGCCGCCGACACGGTGTGGGGCGGCGACCTTCCGGCCGTCGACATGATCACAGACCTGGCCGCCAAGTCCCTGGTCGTCGTGGACCGCGACGCACTGGGCGCCCGTTACCGGTTGCTGGAGACCATCGCCCGCTTTGCCAGCGCGCGCCTCGCCGAATGCCCCGAGGCCGAGCGCGACGCCCGTGCCCGCCACGCCGAGCACTACCTGACATTGGCTGAGGAGGCCGACCGCCACCTGCACAGCGCCGAGGCACAGTGCTGGCTCGCCCGCCTCACCGCCGACCACGAGAACCTCCGCGCGGCCCTGTCCTGGTTCGCCGGCGCCGGCCACGATCCGGTCAGCCGGCTCCGGCTGGCCGTGGCGCTGACCCAGTACTGCCGCCTACGCGGCCGGTATGTCGACGGCCGCCAATGGCTCGAACAGGCCCTTGACGGTCACGCCGACGCTCCGCCTGGGCTGGTCGGCCTTGCCCACACCGCCACGGCCGTCTTCGCCCTGCTCACCTGTGACTATGACCAAGCCCAACGACTCGGCGAGCGAGCCATGGGATTCTGGGGCCAAGCCGAGGACTACCAGGGCAGGGAGAGAACCCTGCGCCTACTCGCCTCCGTGGCGCGCGAACGCGGCGACTACCCGCGTGCCCTCACCTTGCTGGCCCGGGCCCGGACGCTGCAGGGCGCCGACGACACCCTGACCGCCCGCGGCCTGTTCCAGACCGGGTTCACCTGGTGGCTCGCCGGCGACCTGGACCGCGCCGAGCGGGCCATGACCGCGGCACTGGAGGGCAGCGAGCGTCTCGGCGACCCGGTCACCGCCGCTTGCTTGCGGGTGCACCTCGGTCTCGTCGCCCTCGGCCGCGGCCAGCTCGACCTGGCCGACCGGCTGGCCGGGGAGGGCCTCACCCGGTGCCGCGAGCTGGACACCCAGGAAGGGGTCGCGTGGGCCTGGCACCTGGTCGGCCTGATCGGATTGCGCCGCAACCGGTTCACGCATGCCATCGCCGCACTGCGGGCCAGCCTCGAGGTGCACCATGGCATCGGCGATCGCTGGAGGCAGGCCAGCGTCCTCGCCACCCTCGCGGAAACCCTGATGGCAGCGGGAGATCCGGTACGCGCCGCCGAGTTGGCCGGTCTGGCCCGTGCCATCCGCGACCGACTCGACGTGCCGGTGCCGGCCCAGGAACGTCCCGCATGGGAGAACCTCCATGCGGCGCTGCGCCGCTGCCTTCCGGACACCGAACTCCGCGCCGCCCTCACCCGCGGCACCACGCTCCGGATCCCCGAGGTGATCACCAACCTCGACAACTGTGACGTATGGACGCAACCCGACCCCGCGGACTCCCTGGTGACAGCGTCCGCAGCGAACCAGCCGACCAGCAGCGCTTTGCCATGCGTCGCGATCACTCCCCCCGGGGCGAACGCGTTGTCCGGTGTGGACATTCCGGTGCCGGCGAAGTAGTGCTCCGCCGCCTCCCACCCCCTGGCCACGGCGAGGCTGCCGAGCACGAGCGCCATCTCGGTGCTGAACGGATGCAGGTCGTAGCAGGACTCCATGAGCGATGAGCGTGCTGGCCCCGCTCCGCCAGCCCGACCACTCACCGGTGAGCCAGTCCAGGTGCAGGGATCGGCTACAGCACCGTCGTGGTCGACATTGATCCTGGTGCTCGCTAACCGCCGGCTTGTCTGGCGTCGAACTCGCGGGTTTATGTGTTGCAGCGGAATTGGTGGAACTCGAGGTATGGGGTGTGCGGGCCCTCGGAGGACGAGTGGCCGTCGCAGTCGACGACCATCCACCCGACTATCGCGGTGTGGGCGGCGTCGGACCACCAGTTGTACTCGCAGCCGTAGCCGCTCGGGCACATCGGCCAGGCCTGTGCGGTCACCGGGGGCAGCGCTATCGCGGTGAGGGTCGCGGCAGCGGCGGAGATCATTAAACGGCGAAGCACTGAGTCCTCCGTAACCGGATCGGCACAAGGCGTGAACTTCTTCAGAATGCTGTGCGCGGTCCGGTGGTGACAAGCCACCGAACGGCCGGACGACGATCAGGCACGCGGAGCTACTTAGGCACGCATGATGGTGGCGATGGAGGTGCGTGAGGCGAGGCCGGCGATCACTCGTCAGCAAGGTCGTTTGCCCAGGTCAGCAGGTGGCGAGCCGGTAGCTAAGCGGGCCCAGTTGTACGCCTACTGGTCGTAAGGCGGTGTTTGCCCTGATTACAGACGGCGGCGGCACGGCCAGGGCGTGGCGCCAATGTGGTCCTGGGCGGAGTCTTTCAGTTCGGTTCGCTGGCCGCAGAACCTGATGTACTCACCGATCCACCGAGTGCCGCGCGCAGGAGTACCGGCGATCGTGCGGTACGTAGCTCGGTGCGGGGTTGCGCGCCGTGTTGAGCACGAACAGGTCACTCTTCGTCTTGTGCCATACGACGATCGTCAGGAGCGGGCGGCGATGGCCCGGTTGTGGTTGAGCTGCCTACCGGTGGCCTTGCAGATGATCTCGACGTTCACGGGGTGCCTCTTTCATCTTTGACGACGTGGCGTCGTCGGATGCGATGAGCGTGTGAGGACCGCCTTGGACGATTCTTGGGCGTGGTTAACAAGCGACTTAAGAGATCCGTGCCGCGAGCCGCTCGAGGCTTTCCCTGGCTCGCCGCGCCGCCAGCCGCGCTCCCTGCGCCTCGGCCACCACGACGGCCTCACGAAGCGACGCCTCGGCCTCGGCGGTCCGATCGGGATCGAGTTCGACCAGCAGCTCACCACGTAGACGGTGCAGTTCGGCGTCGTAGAAGTGCTCGCCGACGAGCTCACCCTCGGCCAGAGCCGCCTCGATGACGGCCAGCGCCTCCGGTGCGTTGCCCGCGGCCCGGTGCGCCTCGCCCACCAGACCGAGGAAGAACGTCCGCAGCATCCGCGCCCCGGTCTCCTCCCAGGACGCCAGCGCCGCGCTGGCCTCTGCGACGCCCGCGTCGCCGTCGCCCTGCAGCGCCCGGGCCCAGCCGGCGACGATCTTCGATGCCGCGCCCCACAAGACATATCGGCCCTCGTCGCAGGCCGCCCCGCCCTCCTTGCCCGACCGCCGCGCCAGCGGGAGGTCACGTAGGTGCGCCCCCAACCATGCCTCGAACACCAGCGTGAGGGCCGAGGTGTACCGATGACCGACACCGGCGGCGATCGTCCTGCCGAGCTGGCAGGTCCGCCTGGCCGCCTCCTCGTCCCCGAGCAGGGCAAGGATGATGGCGAGGCAGGCGTTCAGAAAGGCCGGGCCCTGCAGCCCGAACACATCGATCACCAGCGGGCTGTTCCCGGACGTCTGGTGCAGAGCCTGTTCGAGGTGGTGCTTGGCCGCGGTGAGTTGACCCCGGTGCATCGCCACCATGCCAAGACCATGGTGCGCGCCAACGAGAGCCCACGGATCCGTATCTCGTCCCGGCGCCTCGAGCAGTTCGCGCGCATATTCCTCGGCGGGTTGGAACCGTGCCCCGACAGTGTGGAACGCCCACAGCCGCCACAACGGCCGCACGAGCTGTGCATGATCCCCCAGGCCCCAGCACAGCTCGCGAGCCCGAGCGGCTGCCCTGCCCACCTCGGGGTGGGCATAGCCCCGCAGCGGTGCGAGCTGCTCCCACAGGCGGGTCTGAAGGTCGAGCTCCAACCGCGACCGGTCTGCGCCCTCAGGGCGTCGGGCGACCAGCTCGAGCGCCCGCCGGAGCTGCTCCTCGGCCTGCTCGTAGGCCAGGTGTCCGATGGCGTGATCGGCCGCCCTGATCACATGCTCAAGCGCTTTGCCGGCCGCGCCGGCGGATTCGGCCCGCCAGAAATGGTGGGCCAGCTCAAGCGGATCGGCGCCGCCGCGGTCCTCGAGCGCTTCACCCACCCGCCGGTGCAGCCGCGCCCGGCGCAGGACGCTCAGCTCGTCGTAGAGTGTCTCGCGCACCAGGGCGTGCACGAAGCGGCAGCGGCCGACCGTCTCGGGTTGCTCGATCACCAGCCCGGCCCGCAGCGCGGTCTCGACCCGCGCGAGCACGTCGTCTTCGTCGCCGCCCACAACTCGGGCCAGCACGTCCATCTCGAAGTCCCGGCCCACCACCGCGGCCAGCCGCAGCACCGAGGCGGTGTCCTCCGGGAGCAGCCCTACCCGGTGGCGGATGACGTCGCGGATCCCGCCGGGCACCTCCTTGGCCAGCGCCGCCTCCCCGCCCCGGGACTCCAGCAACCGCACGAGTTGGCCGACGAAGAACGGGTTGCCGTCGGTGCGATCCCAGAGGCTCATGACCAGTCCGCTGTCGGGCTTCACTCCCGTCGCGGCGGTGACGAACTCCCCCACCTCCACCCGGCCGAGACCACGAAGGGCCACGGTGGTGGCACCGTGCCGGGCCAGAGTCGCCAGGATGGCCCCGAGCGGATGGGACGAGTCCACCTCGGTGTCGCGATAGGTGCCCACGATCATGACCTGGCGCCCGGCGAGCTGGGTGCCGGCGAAGCCCAGCAGTTGCAGCGATGCCGGGTCCGCCCAGTGCAGGTCATCGAGCACCACCAGCAACGGACCGTGCTCGGCCAGCGCCGCCACCAGGCGGCAGACCGTCTCGTAGAGGCGGAATCGCACTTTCTCCGGGTCCTGCCCCTCGGTTACGCCCCAGTCCCCGTCCGGGAACGCCTCGCGCAATTCCGGGACGACGTGGGCCAGCTCCGCCGCCGATGGGCCCACCAGCGACCGCAACGCGTCCGCGTCCCGGTCACCGATCAGCATGCGCAACACCTGGGTCCACGGCCAGAACGCCGGCGCCCCTTCCCCTTCGTAGCAACGACCCCACGCCGCCGGCATGCCTCGGACGCCGGCGCGCATGACCAGCTCGGTGGCCAGCCGGGTCTTGCCAACCCCCGGTTCTCCCGCCACCAGCACGACACCGCCCCGGCCGCTCTGCGACCGACCGAGGACACGCTCCAACTCGACGAGCTCGGCCCTGCGTCCGACAAGGGGCCAACCAGGATCGGCACCGCTCAGGAATGAGGCTGGGGTGTTCGCACCCGCGCCGGGGCGCTTGGAGATCACCGCGCCGGCCGGTGCGGGCGAGTCCAACGATCGCGCCTGCCGCAGGATGTCCCGTTCGAGCTGGCGCAGGGTCACCCCGGGTTCGAGTCCCAGTTCGTCGCGCAGGGTGCCGCGGACGCTGGCGATGACGCGCAGCGCGTCGGCTTGCCGGCCGCAGCGATACAGGGCGAGGGCGAAGAGCTCCGAGCGTCGCTCCCGCAACGGCTCCTCGCTCACCAGCCGTTCCAGTTCGCCCACCACCCCGGCATGCCCGCCGGTGGCCAGCTCGGCCTCCATCAACGCCTCGTAGGCACCGGCTCTCAGCTCAAGAAGCCGTGCCGCCTCCGCTAGGACGAGCGCCTCCAGTCCGACATCGGCGTATGGCGTCCCCCGCCACAACGAGAGCGCGCGGCGCAAGGTCTCCCTCGCCTGCCCGGGGTCGCCGGCGGCCAGCGTGGCCCGCCCCTCCGCCACGGCCGCCTCGAACCGGGTGGCGTCGAGGCCATCTGGCTCAACCCGAAGGAGATAGCCCGGTGCCCTGGTCACCACCACCCCTGGCTCGCGGCCCCGTCCCTGGCGTGGTTCGAGCACCCGGCGCAGATTCGAGATATAGACCTGCAATGTGCCCGTGGCCTGTGCCGGCGGCTCGTCCCCCCACAACCCGTCGATCAGCCGGTCCTGGGACACCACCCGATTGGCATTGAGCAGCAACATCGCCAACACCGCCCGCGGCATTCGCGGTCCGACCTCCACCAGCCGCGACTCGTCCCAGACCTCCACCGGACCCAAGATCCGAAACTCCACCGGCCACCCCATCTCTCGCGGGCGAACCGATCGTACCGCCGCCCCCGCCAGCCATCGACCCCTGAAATTGGCCGACGAGAACAGTCACCGGGCCCGCCCAGAATTGACACCCGATAAGAGGCGAAAAACCGATGATCGATACACGAAACCCTCTTTAGCTTCGCCCAAGAATCGCCCAAGAGCCTGTTGGCAAAGGGGGTGGCAGACGGGTAATGGGTTTGGCAGGTGCGTGGATGGGTCAAGGTTCGGCACGGCGCCATGGTTTGTGGACCCGTCGATGCCTGCTCACGCTGTTACCGTTGGATGCCAGTCGCGCCGCGCCTGGTTGTTGGTGCCGTGACCGGAACACCGCGTCCAGCACGGCCCGCCGCTTGCACCAGCGGCCGACCCAGGTTGCGCGTGACGGGGATCGAGTGGTGGGCACTGCCAGCGCGCAGCGACACTCAGCCCAGCAGGGTGATCATCGACTTGCAGTCGGTCAAGGCCGCCGAGTCCATCTCGGCCACTGCGTGCGGGTTAGATAGCCGGCGAAGACCAACCAAGCTGTTTGGCTGTTCCCGCCCGCCAAGGATGCGTGGGTATAGCAGGTCGGATTGGTCGCGCTCACGCTCGGATCCAGCGTCGACCAGGTGGTTGACGTTATTCTGGTCGAGATAGGAGATCGTACTCTGGTACGCCACTCAGCCGAAGCCGGTCGTCGCGAATTTTCCGCTGCCCATCTGCGGCCAGTTCGACCCGCTAGTGGCGGTCTCGCCGCCGTATTCGGTGAAGTTGGCGTTGCCCGTGCCCATGGGGCCATCTTTGCAATCGCACCAGGGTGGCGCGTGTTACCCAGTGAATGCTCCAACAATTGGGCCAGTCCGACGCGTCGCTGGTACTCGATGGTTTGGTCGCTGTGCTAGTACTAACGATGACGTCGGACGGCCATTTGCCCCGGTGTCTCGATCCAGTTTTCGTGATCAGTGCATGTCGGGTGAGTCGATGAATTCGAGGTAGCCGGGTGTGCTGATTCGTGCTCGGGCGTGGTAGGGGCCGCCGTTGATGACCGTCGGTGCGGTGCACATCAGCGTCTGGCCCGGGGAGAGCCACTTGGCACACGCGTTTCCGTAAGCGGCCACTGTCGTGCCAGCCAAGGTGTCGACTCGCAGCTCCGCAAGGTACGCGGCGCCGCTGGTGTTCGTGATCCAGGCCTCGCCGAAGTAGTACTTGTTCGGGTAGCCGATGTGAGCGGCCATGCACACGTTGGCGAGAACCGCCGAGGTGAGCTGCGATTCACCCGTGCATTGTGGCGGCGGCTGCGGGTCGGCCCGCGCCACGGATGTGCCGATGATGGGACAGATGACGAGCGCCAGCACAGCAAGGCTGGCGCGCCGGAACAACGTGCCGGGAAGTACGATCTTGATGCTCATGTCGGATGCTTTCTCCGTCGTTGACGACCTGGTGTCGTCGGCGCGATGAGCGTGCGGTAGCGGTCTTAGGCGGTTCTTGGGCGCGGCTTAGGAGATAGCGGCCATGAGCCGCTCGAGGCTTTCCCCGGCCGCCCCTTCGTCAGGTGCCCAGCCAGCGAGAAGGCTGTCGGTGGCGGGTTCGGACGGAGCGTCCGGCGGTGGGAGAGAGCTGGTACGAACCCGGACCACGCCCTCCTTGCGAGAGTCGCATCACAAGGCTTGCTGTTACATCAATCAAACCATCAAGAGAACGTTGCTGTTGAGGGGTGTCTGGTTTCGATAGATCTGCATGTCCGACCGCCTCGGCACCTCGCTTGATCGCGATCCCTCCCACGACTACCGCTGGTTCCTCGGTCTGGTGGGCGAAGCCAACCGGGCCGCTGGGAAACCGCGGGAGGCGTTGGCCGTCATCGACCAAGCACTGCGCCAGCGATTCGGCTGAATTCTTAAGCCGCGCCAAACAACCTGTTTGGCCGCAACCAGGAAACATCAAAGGCTCTCCCGCCACGCTCTGACCACCGACGACGCCACGGGTGGCGTTCGACCATTGAAGAAGGAGAGAAATGCGTAAGAGACTCGGCATCGTGACCACTGTCGCCTTCGCGGCGCTGACGGTGGCGTTCACCAACTCGCCCGCGTCGGCCGGCCCTACCTCGGCGGCCACTGATGTCGGAACCCAGAGCCTGGTCACGTCGTTCTTCACCGGCACGGTCGCGCCGGGCGCGACGAAGACCTATGTGCAGCCCAACACCCCGGCCGGTCTGTCCTATGTGGTTGGCTTGTCCCCCAAAGGAGCCAGTACCACCCAGGCCTGCCTGTTCGAGGTGACGAGCTCCCGGTATCGGCAGCTCTTCGGTGGTGAGCGCCAGTTCTGGTACCAGATCAAGAACGTCGGGGCGATCGCGTGCGGCGCTGACGTGTTCCTCTACTCGCTGCCGAACGCTCTCCCGAACTCGTGGAGCACCGGTGGCCTCAACCCCGGCCAATCGGTGAACCTGATCTGGAACAACGCCAACCCGGTCAACAGCGCGTACGTGGTCGGCATCGATCCGAAGGGTGCGACGAGCACCTCGCCGTGCGTCTTCGAGAACACCGGCACCTCATACGTCGAACAGCCCAATGGGGAGCGGGAGTTCCACTTCACCCTGACGAACGTCGGCAGCATCGCCTGCACCGCCGACGTTCTGCTGAGCCAGAAGGTCGCGTCCCACATCGACTCGACCGGACTACTGTCGCCCGGCGCGCCTGAGTTCAAGCAGTGGAACAACGCCAACCCGCTGTCGGCGGCCTATTTCTTCGGCTTCACCCCGCACCACACGCTCGGCGCCGCGTGCCAGCTCGTGTTCGACCGGGGCTACTACGCCCAGGTGATCAACGCCAACGGCACCGTCGAGCGGGAGTTCCGGTACCAGTACCACAACGAAGGCGGAGTCAGCTGCTCGACCGACAGGCTCCTGGCCGCAGCTTAGGGCACAGTTCTCTTCCACCACTTGTCACCGCCGGCACGCCCGATAATCCGCCGGCGGTGATCCCTTATGTGCCGACGGTTAACGTATCGCGATTTCCTGCGGGTGCTCTGTTTGCTGGCAGTGTGGGGGTCAGGGGTTCGAGCCCCCTCCACTCGTGACAAGCCAGCTCACTACAGGTATTGTGCCTGGTGGGAGGGCTTTCTGGTCTTCCCGTTGATCGTTTCCGTCTCGTCGGGGTTGATCGCGTTCTTGCGCCGAGGTGGAGGGAATCAGGAGGAATTCGCCTCCTGATATCGAACTCGTGGTAGGCACCGGCCGGGTGATCGACTCCGCTACTCAAACACTCCGTAGCCCGCGACGGCGTGTGCCCGGACGCCGTCCATGTCGAGCTCCACGCCGATGCCGGGAG
>WUUC01067198.1_pt1 | contig 12181 bp, 7 predicted proteins | sample 6278441 | NCBI WGS metagenome assembly WUUC01 (sample SAMN13675441, study PRJNA597444) | soil metagenome | isolation source: soil | place: USA: Washington | collected 2017-10 | reverse complement strand
ACCAGCTGGAGAGACGCCGCGAAGACGTAAGAAGACACCGCCTCACGGTTTTCAGTCCGCTCCCCGGCCGCGCAGCAGTCGGCCATCTGCACGGGTGGTGCTTCATGGCCGCGCGGCTCGCAATCGTGGCAGCACGCCATCTGCTCCGCGGCAGAGGCTTGCCAGCCCGCGCAGAGCGTGCTGGACGCGCCGCTCAACGTCGCGGAGAGCATCAGCGAGAGCGCCGTGCGCGAGGCAAACAGCGCCTTCGAGCGCGTCATACCCCGATTATGGACCTCGCCCGAAACGCGGTCAAACAGCGCGTCACTGAACCTTGAGGTTGTCGACGACGCGGACGACCCCTTCGGTCTCTTTCGCGAGCGCCAGCGCACGGGCGCGTTCCGCGGCGGAATCGACGGTTCCGCTGATCGTCACGACGCCATTGTCGGTCGTCACGTCGATCGCACGCGCCTTGACCATGTCGTCGAGTGCCATCTTTGCCTTGATCTTCGTGGTGAGCGACACCTCGCCCGCCGCCTCGCGGACCTGAGCCGTTGCTGACGCGGCGCGCTCCCCGAGCTCGGCGCCACGCTCGCGGGCGCGATCGGTATCGACCACGCCGCCCGTTCCGACGACGTCGCGGCTCCCCGGCCCCCCGCCGGTCCAATAACCCAGCAGGAAAAACCCGACGACGACAATCACCGCGAGTACGAGCAGAGCACGAAACAGCGCGCCCATGGAAACCTCCGCGTGCAGCTCTTACAAATGCGCTGCCACGAACGGCACGTCCGTTGCTCGAAAATTCCGGATGGAGGTGCCGGATGCCTGTCGCGCTTTTTGCGCTGGAGTGGTACGAACTCAGCCTGGGGATCATCGTCGCGCTGGCTCTGGCGGCCGCGCTGTGGACGCCGTACTTGTGGAAAGAGATCCGGAAAGGTAAGGCCGACATGGGCGCACGCAATCCGGTCGGCGCATCGGATACGCATCCGGGCACCCGGTTCGATCCGGCGCCGGGGCAGCCGGATGCTCAAGCCGATCCGTACAGCCCGCGCGCGCAGCGCAACGCACCGCACGTAAAATCCTAGAGCGCCTTTCAATGGACGCGTTCAGATAGTCCGTAGCTGCGCCCGCCGACACGAAGGACACAAGGACACGAAGACACGCCTTGTGTCCTTCGTGTCGAGCCGCTGTGCGAATCGGGTCTAGGCGCGCTCGTGAATAGGCAGCGTTTGACAGCAGACCGGCCCTCCTGGCGATGTGCGTTCCGTAACGAGACAGGCGTGCCCCAAACGGGGACATAGGCAGCGGCGTGCGTGTCAGAAGGTCGCAACCGCCTCTGGTTCAGCCACTTAGGTGTCGCTGTGCAGTCGTGCGAACGACTGTCCTGTCGTACAAACGCACAAAGAGCTCATCATTATTGCCGGGATCGCACGCCCGTGTAACAAACGGCCCGTCAAATAGTTAGGATGTACTGATGGGCTTGGCGTCGGGCTTGCTCCCATTTTCGCCCACTGAGCGGCCTCGGGTGTCGCCGCTCTCCTTTACCAATGGCTAATGGGCCGGCTCGCATCACCGTCACTGACTGGCGCCGTGAACTTCCGGTGCTCCACGCGCGCACGGTCTCGCTTCGTGAGCCGACGCGCGAGGATCTGCCCGCCGTTGTGAGCCTCCTGTCGCTCCCTGATGCGACGAGGTTCGGTATCGACGACCGCATCAACGAGCCCTCGGTGCTCGATTTCATCGCGAAGGTCGAACGGGACCGGGCCTCCGGTCTCGCCTTCACCTACGCGGTGACCGCGAATTCCACAGGCTCGGTCGTCGGCCTCGTCCAGGTGCGTCAGCTCGATCCCGCCTGGGAAGGCGCCGAGTGGGAAAGCACGCTCTCGCCGTCGGTGCGGGGCACCGGTGCGTTCCTCGAAATGGCGCGCCTGGCCGGGTCGTTCGCCTTCGACGAAATCGGAGCGCATCGCATCGAGGCGCGCGTGATCCTTCAGAACGGACGGGCGAACGGCGCGCTGCTCAAGCTCGGCGCCGTCCAGGAAGGCGTGCTGCGCAGATCGCTGCGACGCGGCAGCGAGTACCTGGACCAGGTGCTGTGGTCGGTGCTCAAGGAAGACTGGGATCCCAATCGGGTGCTCGCGACCGGACGGGTGCACTGATGGCGAATCTGCCCCGCCCGGCGCGCCTGTACATCGGAGGCGTCATTGCCGCCGGCGCCGTTCTGCTCGCGTTCGGACTTCCGCAGGCACGCTTCGACTCGCCGGGTCTGTTCCTGCTGCTGCTGTTCCTTTCTTCCGCGGCCGCCGCGCTGAAGGTGACGCTCCCGCTCACGACCAGCGGCTCGACGATGTCGGTGTCCTACGCCGTCGATTTCGCGTCGCTTCTGCTCCTCGGCCCCTACGAGACGATGCTCGTGGCCGCCGGAAGCGCATTCAGCCAGTGCCATGTGAACAAGAAAGAGAGCAATCCGCTCTATCGCACGCTGTTCAGCATGGCGTCGCTCATCGTGACGGTCATCGGAGCCGGAGCGGCCTTCTCGGTGTTTGCCGACCCGAGTTCAGCCGATCCGATGAGGACGGTCGCGCGGCCGCTCGTCGCAGCCGCGACGGCGTATTTCCTGTTGAACACCGGCCTGGTGGCGACCGCCATCGCGCTCGCGTCGAACGAGCCGATTACGACGACGTGGCAGACCAATTTCCTCTGGAGTGCGCCGAGCTATTTCGTAGGCGCCGGAACGGCAGCCGTCGCCACGTGGTTCATCCAGAACACCGGTTTCTGGCTCGCGCCGCTCACCTTCGCGCCGCTTTACCTCACGTACCGGACCTACAAGGTCTACATGGGGCGCATCGAGGACGAGCAGCGACACGTCCAGCAGACCTCCGACCTGCACCTCGCCACGATTGAAGCGCTGGCGCGCGCGATCGACGCGAAGGATCAGACCACGCAGTCGCACATCCGCCGCGTCCAGGTCTATGCGGCCGGCCTCGCCAGGGCGGCCGGCCTCACCCCGGCGGAGATCCAGGGCGTGAAGACGGCCGCACTGCTGCACGACATCGGCAAGCTCGCCGTTCCCGAGCACATCTTGTCGAAGCCGGGACCACTCACGCAGGAAGAATTCCAGAAGATCAGGATCCACCCGCAGGTGGGCGCGGAGATCATCGCGGCGGTGCCGTTCCCGTACCCGGTGGCGCCGCTCATCATGAGCCACCACGAGCGGTGGGACGGCCGCGGCTACCCGCACGGACTCGCCGGCGAGGCGATCCCGGCGGGCGCGCGGATCCTGACCATCGTCGATTATTACGACGCGGTCACCACGGATCGCCCGTACCACAAGGCACTCAGCCACGAGAGCGCGCTCGGCCTGATGCGGCACGAGGCTGGGCGCGCGCTCGACCCGGCGCTCGTCTCCCTGTTCATCGACATCCTTCCGGCGCTGCGCGCGGAGGCGGAAGCGACCGAGCGCGCCCACGCGCGCGAGCTCGCGGCGCCCGCCCACGAGCAGGGCACGACCGCCACAGGCCTCGTACCCGCGGGCAACGCGCACAGCGCGTTCGAGAACATCGCGCTCGCCCATCGCGAAATCTACGCGCTTTACGAAATCGCGCAATCGATGGGCACGAGCCTGGGCGTGGCCGACACGATGGCGCTCATCTCGGCAAAGCTCACCAAGCTGATTCCGTGGTCCGGCTGCGCGCTCTGGCTGCAGCAGCCCGAGACAGAGACGCTCAAATGCCGCTACGCGGCGGGGATCGACGCGCCGCGCCTGCTGAACGCGACCGTCGGGGTCGGCGACGGCCTCGCCGGATGGGTGGCGCGCAACCGCCGCACGCTCGTGAACGCGCGCCCGCAGGTGGCGTTCGGCGCGGCGGGCGTTGCCGCCGACACCGAGCTGGAATCGGCGCTGGTCTGCCCGCTCTTCTACGGCGACGCCTTCATTGGCACGTTGTCGCTGTTCCACACCGAGTCCAACCGGTATACCGAAGATCACCGCCGGTTGATCGAGCGCGTGGCCGAGCAGGCCGGCGCGGTCATCCACAACTCGATCGTGTTCGAGCAGACGCAGGAGGATTCGCTCACCGATCCGCTGACGTCGCTGCCCAACCGGCGATCGATGTTCGTGCACCTGTCCCGTGAGCTCGCCCGGGCGGAGCGCCTCAAGAGCGACGTCGCGCTCATCGTCATGGACATCGACGAGTTCAAGACGATCAACGATACCTACGGCCACCACGTCGGCGATCACGCGCTGCGGGCGGTCGCCCACGCGCTGCACGACCAGCTGCGGCCCTACGACCTGTGCGTTCGCTACGCCGGCGACGAGTTCATCGTCGTGCTGGCGGAATGTTCGCGCGACGCGGCGGAGCTGAAGCGGCGGGAGCTGCAGCAGCGCGTCAGCACAATCGAGATCGAAGTGCGCGCGGGCAAGAAGATCCGCCTGGCGGCGAGCGCCGGCGCGGCGGTGTATCCGCACGACGGAACGACTTACGAGGAACTGCTCGCCGACGCCGATCAGCGCATGTATCGCGACAAGGCGGCGCGCCGTGGACTGCTGACGCGGCCGGCTCCGCTGCCGCCCGACTTTCTTCCCGCCGACGTATTTGACCCCGCGGTGGTCAACCCCTACGGGCCTGTCGTCGAGGTCCCTCGCAGCCTTTCCTAACTGAAGACGTAAGCTCCGGTTCAGTCGGACTGTACGCGTACGCTCTCAATCTCTTTCCGAGCTGACGTCGGTCTGCTCCTCGGCCTCGTCGTTGACCGTGACGGGCGTCGGATCGGGCTCTGCCGTGGCGCCGATGGGATCGGGGGCGCGGCGTCCGCTCGCGGCATCCTCCGGCCTCACCTCGGGTGTTTCTGCTGCTTGCGGCCGTTCCGTCGGGCCGCCGGTCTCTGCCCCTCCTCCGCCGATGGTTCCGCTGGTGCTGCCGTCGAGTGGACCGCGTTTGTCAGTGGGTGTCATGCCGAACACCGAGGCAAGCGGTGTACCCGTACGTGGGTCCGCCTTGACGCGGACCACCGACCCGTACGTGGGGTCCGCCTTCAGGCGGACCTACAATAGCCCGATGTCGTCCGATCTGGTCGAACGCCGCCGCCGGTATATTCAGCGGCAGATCGAGCTGGACAAGGCGGCTGTGAACGTCCGGTTCCGCGGCCAGCCGCCGCAGGGCAGCGGCCCTCCGAATCGCGTCGGCATGCCGAAGCTGCCCATCGGACAGCACGTCGTGAAGAACTGGCCCGTCCTCGACCTCGGCGAGCAGCCGGAGATCGACCTTCGCTCGTGGAAGCTCGAAGTGGCAGGCGAAGTGGACAATCCCGTCACGCTCACGTGGGATGAATTCCTCAGGTTGCCACAGGTGGACGATGTGAGCGACTTCCACTGCGTGACCACATGGTCGCGGTACGACAACCGATGGCGCGGAGTGCGGTTCAAGACCATCGCCGAGCTCGCAGTTCCGAAAGAGACCGCGCGCTACGTACTCTGCACCGGGTGCGACTTCATGCCCGGCAGCTTCATTCCGTACACCACCAACCTGCCGCTCGAACGGGCGATCGAAGACGACGTGCTCCTCGTGCACACCTGGGAAGGCGAGCCGCTGCCGCGCGAGCACGGCGGGCCGTGCCGGATGATCACCCCGAAGCTGTATGCGTGGAAGGGGACGAAATGGATCCGCAAGATCGAGTTTCTTGCGGCCGATCGTAAGGGTTTCTGGGAGGTTCGGGGGTATTCGAATTCGGCGGAACCATGGTTCAACGATCGGTACGCGACTGAGTAGTCGAGGCTGGCACAAAAGATGATGCTTGGACCCGCCGTGCGCGTGTGGCCCGGCAACCCATACCCCCTTGGTGCGACTTGGACCGGGCTGGGCGTCAATTTCGCCATCTTCTCCGCGCGCGCCACGCGCGTGGAGCTGTGCCTCTTCGAGTCTCTTGAATCGCGCCAGGAAAGCGAGCGAATCGTCCTTCCCGAACAGACTGACATGGTCTGGCACGGCTTCCTGCCCGACGCGCGTCCGAACCAGCTCTACGGTTACCGGGTCCATGGCCCCTACGATCCGGCGCAGGGGCATCGATTCAACCCCAACAAGGTCGTCATGGATCCATACGCCAGGTCGGTGGCGCGTACGATCCGATGGGCCGACGAGATGTTTGGATACCGGGTCGGTGACGCCGCCGGCGACCTCTCGTTCGATACGCGCGACAACGCCGAGTACGCGCCGCTCGCGGCCGTCGTCGATCCTGCCTTCACGTGGGGAGGGGATCGACCGCCGCGGAGGGCGTGGCACGATACGGTCATCTACGAAATGCACGTGCGCGGCTTCTCCAAGCTCCACCCTCGAATCCCCGAGCCGCTCCGCGGCACCTACGAAGCGCTCACGACGGAGCCGGCTCTCGACCATCTCAAGAAGCTCGGTGTCACCGCGGTCGAACTGATGCCCGTGCATCATCACGCCAGGGACCGCCACCTCGAAGAGAGGGGACTGACGAACTACTGGGGTTACAACAGCTACGGGTACTTCGCGCCAGAGCGGCGGCTGGCCCACTCGCGAACGCCGGCCGGCGCCGTGCGCGAGTTCAAGCGCATGGTGCGCGCGCTGCACGATGCGGGTCTCGAGGTGATCCTGGACGTGGTGTACAACCACACCGCCGAGGGCAACCACATGGGCCCGACGCTCTCGCTCAAGGGCATCGACAATGCCTCCTATTACCGCCTGGTCGACGACAACCCGCGCTATTACATGGACTTCACCGGCTGCGGGAACACGTTGAACATGCGGAGTCCGCAGGTGCTGCAGCTCATCATGGACAGCCTGCGATACTGGGTGCTCGAGATGCACGTGGACGGATTCCGCTTCGACCTGGCGAGCGCCCTTGCGCGCGAGCTGTTCGACGTCGATCGCCTTGCGTCGTTCTTCGACATCATTCACCAGGATCCGGTGCTGTCGCAGGTGAAGCTCATTGCGGAGCCATGGGACCTCGGACAGGGCGGCTACCAGGTCGGCAACTTCCCCGTGCTCTGGACCGAGTGGAACGGCCGCTATCGGGACACGGTCCGCCGGTTCTGGCGCGGCGACGGCGGAACGGTCTCGGAGCTCGCGACGCGGTTGGCGGGCAGCAACGATCTCTATGCGCGCAGCGGACGAAAGCCGTACGCCAGCATCAACTTCGTCACCGCGCACGACGGCTTCACGCTCGTTGACCTCGTGAGCTACAACGAGAAGCACAACGAGGCGAATCTCGAGGGCAACCGCGACGGCGAGAACAACAACCTGAGCTGGAACCATGGCGTCGAAGGGCCGACCGACGACCCGGCGATCGCGGAGGTCCGCGCGCGACAGGTCCGGAATTTTCTCGCCACGCTGCTGCTGTCCCAGGGCGTCCCCATGATCAGTCACGGAGACGAACTGGGCCGTACGCAGGGCGGCAACAACAACACGTATTGCCAGGACAACGAGCTCACGTGGATCAACTGGGATCTCGCCGAGGATCAGAAGGCGCTCTGCGAGTTCGTCCGCCAGCTGATTCATTTCCGCCTGTCGCAGCCGCTGCTCCGGCGCCGCAAGTATTTCCAGGGCCGGAGCATCCGCGGCACGAAGGACCTCGCATGGCTCGCGCCTGACGGGCGCGAGATGACCGACCAGGCCTGGAATGCCGACTTCGTCCGCAGCATCGGCATGCTCCTCGGTGCAAGCGCGATCGAAGAGGTGGACGACCACGGGGAGCCGCTCGTGGGCGACGCGCTGCTCGTTCTGCTCAACGCGCATCACGACAAGGTGCCGTTCACGCTGCCGCCGCTCGAGCCCGAGCAGCAGTGGCAGCGCGTGTTCGACACCTGCGACATGCACGCGAGCGAGCGCACGTACAAAGCCGGCGGGCGGTATCCGCTCGGCGGCCGATCCGTTGCCGTGTTCAAAGTGACGCCGCCCGCTCGCGAGCGGCGCCGTGGCTTCATTGCCGCCTGGGCCAGCACCCGCCAGCCCGCGGCCGAACCGCCGATTCCGGAGCCCGTCGAAGCGCGGATCGGCGCGGAGAGCTGATGGCCGTCTCCAGCCGCCGGAAGCAAACCGACACCCGCACGTCACCAGGCGCGAATCAGCCGATGCCTCCACCCGCCCACCTCTCGCGGCGCGCAATCGTCGAGAACGTGCGGCCGCAGGTGGACGGCGGCCGGTTCGCCGTCAAGCGCGCAGCCGGAGAATCGGTGCATGTCGCAGCCGACATCTTCGCGGACGGCCACGACGTGCTGAACGCCGTATTGCGCGATCGTCATGCGGCCGGGCCGCCGGCGTCTACCGGCGAGTCTGCACCCGCGGCCGCGAACACCGCCGGATGGCGCGAAACGCCGATGGTGCTCCGCGTGCTCGGCACCGACGAGTGGTTCGCCTCCTTCGATGTCGCCGAGATTGGCTGGCACGAATTTCAGGTCGTGGCGTGGGCCGATCGCTTCCGCACCTGGCAGCGCGACCTCGGAAAGAAGGCCGCCGCGGGACAGGACGTCGGCGTGGAGCTCCTCGAAGGCGCATTGATCGTGCGCGACGCAGCTGCGCGGGCCGAACAGGTCGGCACCCGCGGCGCCGACGACGCGAGCTGGCTGCTGCAGCAGGCCGACACGCTCAGCGATTCGACCGCGGCCGAGGATCGTGTGCAGGTTGCGCTCTCACCGGAGCTGCTGGCGCGCATGGATCGCTACGCCGATCGATCCGGCGCCACCGCCTCGGCGCCGCTCTCCGTGTGGGTGGATCGCGAGCGCGCGCGGTTCGGCGCGTGGTACGAAATGTTTCCGCGCTCGGCCGGTCCGGACCCAACGAGGAGCGGCACGTTCCGCGAAGCGTGCGAGCTGCTGCCCGGCATCGCGGACCTCGGGTTCGACGTGCTCTACCTCCCTCCGATCCATCCAATCGGCCGCAGCTTCCGGAAAGGTCCGAATAATTCACTCGAAGCGCGACCGGGCGATCCGGGCAGCCCGTGGGCGATCGGATCCGAGGAAGGCGGGCACACCGCCGTGGAGCCGGGCCTCGGGACGCTCGACGACTTCGAGTCGTTCCGCGCCGCGGCGGAGCGCCTCGGGCTCGAGATCGCCCTGGATCTCGCATGGCAGTGCTCTCCCGATCATCCATGGGTGCGCGAACATCCCGAGTGGTTCCGCCACCGTCCCGACGGGACGATCAAGTACGCCGAGAACCCCCCGAAGAAGTATCAGGATATCTACCCGCTCGATTTCGCCTGCGAGGACTGGCGCGCGCTGTGGCAGGAGCTGTTCGCCGTCACCTGGTTCTGGGTGGAACGCGGCGTCCGCATCTTCCGGGTGGACAACCCGCATACGAAATCGTTCGGATTCTGGGAATGGCTGATCGACCAGATACACGGCCGGGACCCGGGCGTGATTTTCCTCTCGGAGGCGTTCACGCGCCCGAAGGTGATGCGGTACCTGGCGAAAGCCGGCTTCACGCAGTCGTACACGTACTTCACCTGGCGGAACACGAAGGCCGAGCTCGCCGAGTACTTCACGGAGCTGACGGCGACCGACGTCCGCGAGTACCTCCGTCCGAATCTGTTCGCGAATACACCCGACATCCTCCACGCGTACCTCCAGCAGGGAGGCCGTCCCGCGTTCGAAGCACGCCTGCTGCTTGCGGCCACGCTCGGCGCGACCTACGGCATCTACAGCGGCTTCGAGTTGTGCGAAAACCGCGCGGTCCCCGGCAGCGAGGAATACTTGAACTCCGAAAAGTACCAGTACCGAAAGTGGGAATGGAACCGGCCGGGCAACATCAAGGAGCTGGTGGCGCGGGTGAACGAGATCCGACGGCAGGAGCGCGCGCTGCAGTCGGACTGGACGCTGCGCTTCCACGCGACCGACAATCCCGAGATCATCGCGTACAGCAAGACCGGTCCGGACTCGTCGGTGGTGTTTACGATCGTGAATGTCGATCCGCACCACATGCAGCACGGCTACGTGCAGGTGCCGGACGAAGTCCTGCGGCCGGCGGGCATCGCGCCGGAGCAGGGTTACGCCGCCCGCGATCTGCTCGACGACGTGCAGTACCACTGGCGGGGGCAATGGAACTACGTGCGGTTCGACCCCGAGGTGCGGCAGGGCCATATCCTCAAGTTCGATGGACGAGGCTGAGTACTCACCTGTTCACCGAAGCGCTCCGATAAAAGGACGACATGGCCATCGAGACGCCGAATCTCACGGTCCCGATCGATGCAGTCACCGCGGCGGGAGCCGCGGCTGACGACGACCCGCTCTGGTACAAAGACGCGATCATCTACCAGGCGCACGTCAAGTCGTTTTTCGACAGCACCAACGACGGCATCGGCGACTTCGCCGGGCTGACGCAGAAGCTCGACTACCTGCAGGATCTCGGCATCACCTGCCTGTGGCTGCTGCCCTTCTTTCCCTCGCCGCTCAAAGACGACGGGTACGACATTGCCGACTACCGCAACGTGCACCCCAGCTACGGGACGCTCGAGGACTTCAAGGGGCTGGTCGCCGCCGCGCACGATCGCCGAATCAAGGTGCTCATCGAGCTTGTCGTGAACCACACCTCCGATCAGCATCCGTGGTTCCAGCGCGCGCGGTACGCGCCGCCCGGATCGCCGGAGCGCGCCTTCTACGTCTGGAGCGACACCGACAAGAAATTCCCCGAGACCCGCATCATCTTCTGCGACACGGAGAAATCGAACTGGACCTACGATCCGGTCGCGAAGCAGTACTACTGGCACCGCTTCTTCTCGCACCAGCCGGATCTCAATCACAACAACCCGGCGGTGGTCGAAGCGGTCATCGACGTGATGAAGTTCTGGCTGGATCTCGGCGTGGACGCGCTGAGGCTCGACGCCGTTCCGTACCTCACCGTCCGCGAGGGCACCAACAACGAGAACCTGCCCGAGACGCACCAGGTGCTGAAGCGCATGCGCCGCGAGCTCGACGCCGCCTACAGCAACCGCATGCTGCTCGCGGAGGCCAACCAGTGGCCGGCCGACGTGCGGCCCTATTTCGGCGACGGCGACGAATGCCACATGGCGTTCCACTTCCCCCTGATGCCGCGCATGTTCATGGCGCTTCGGCAGGAGGATCGCCACGCCATCACGGAGATCCTCAATCAGACGCCCGAGATTCCGGAGAACTGCCAGTGGGCACTCTTCCTGCGCAATCACGACGAGCTGACGCTCGAGATGGTTACCGACGAGGAGCGCGACTACATGTACCAGGCCTACGCCGCCGATCCGCAGATGCGACTCAACCTCGGCATCCGCCGCCGACTCGCGCCGCTCGTGGAGAACAGCCGCCGGCGGATGGAGCTGCTGAACAGCCTGCTCTTCTCGTTCCCGGGAACGCCGATCGTCTATTACGGCGACGAGATCGGAATGGGCGACAACATCTATCTCGGCGATCGCAACGGCGTGCGAACGCCGATGCAGTGGAGCGGCGATCGCAACGGCGGCTTCTCGCGCGCCGATCCGGCCAGGCTGTACGCGCCGCCGATCATGGATCCGGTTTACGGATACCAGTCGATCAACGTCGAAGCGCAGGAGCGCTATCCCTTTTCGCTGCTCAACTGGATGAAGCGGCTCATCGCGATGCGAAAGCAGCATCGCGTCTTCGGACGCGGCGAGCTGCAGTTCCTGTACGGACCGAACCGGAAGGTGCTGGCCTTCGTCCGGCGCGACGCGCACGAAACGATCCTGATCGTGGCGAATCTCTCGCGCAGCGTGCAGCCGGCGGAGCTCGATCTGTCGGGCCTCGAGGGGCTGATTCCGATTGAAATGTGGGGGCTCACCGAGTTCCCGAGAATCACCGGCCGGCCGTACGTGCTCACTCTGGGGCCGTATGCCGCCTACTGGTTCTCGCTGCAGAGCGCGCCGATGCAGGTCACGCAGATGCCCGCGCGGACCCCGGCGCCCGACCCGAACGCCGTGCTCGCCGATTCGCTGCCTGCGCTGATGGTGGGCGTCGACTGGCAGGGCGTCCTCGATGCCGCGACGCGGCAGGTTCTCGAGCGCCAGGCGCTCGAGCCCTTCCTGCGCCGCCAGCGGTGGTTCGGATCGAAGTCGCGCGAGATCCGGCAGGCCCGCTTCTCCGACTGGACGATGATCCGCGGCGGCGCCACTCCAGCGTTCGTCGCCATGGTGTCGATCTCGTACGCCGATGGCTGGGGCGACACCTACCTCGTGCCGCTCACGCTCGCGACAGGAGAAACGG